>Ga0315285_10001757_pt1 | contig 22747 bp, 21 predicted proteins | sample YL17G09_36_MG_FD_203698 | JGI IMG/M metagenome (GOLD analysis project Ga0315285, IMG submission 203698) | Sediment microbial communities from Yellowstone Lake, YNP, Wyoming, USA - YL17G09_36 | ecosystem: Environmental > Aquatic > Freshwater > Lake > Sediment | place: USA: Wyoming | collected... | reverse complement strand
CCGGAGCCTGAAAGGCTCAAAGCCGTCGGCCCCCGCCGTAAGGCGGGTGGCGGACGGCCCAGCCCAGGGCAGAGCGAAGCGCCGCCCTGGGTAGCAGGTGCATATAAAAAAGACCAAGCCCTGAAAGGGCGCAACATTGGCTACAACAATGGTTTGTGCCGCCCTTTCAGGGCTCATTTCAACAATGTCCGCCACCCAGGGCGGCGCTTCGCTCTGCCCTGGGCTGTGCGGCTTGACTGCTCCTGCGGTGCAGCCAAGCCGCTGCGAGCCCTTCAGGCTCGTCCAAGAACAACGTCTTTGAGCTTATCTACGGGCCTTTGGTATCTGTCCCCGAAATCTGTCCCCGAAATCGCCCAGGCCGCTCTCCCAATGTACGACACGCCACCGTGGAGAAATTTCAGGCATAAGTGCGGGAAAAGCGGGATTATTCAACTTGACGGCTCGAACGGGCACGTCCAGTTCCTGCGGATCATCGGAATCCGGCTGTCGCGCCCAGAGTGGCCGATCCTTATTGGTTCAACTGCCGTCGGTCTCGAACCGGTAGCCGACAGGGCGGACGGTCTGGATGAAGCGCGGGGCGGCGGGGTCGGGTTCGATCTTGGCTCGCAGAGTGTTCACGCAGCGGTCGACGCTTCGCGACGTTACGAACACGTCGTAGCCCCATACGTTCTTGATGATCTCGTCGCGGGTCAGCGCCCGGCCCTGCCGGCGCAGGAACAACTCCAGCAGGCCGAACTCCTTGGGAGTCAGCGGGACTTCGCGCCCATTGAGCGTCAGGCGGCGGCTGGCCAGGTCCAGCGAAAGCTGGCCGAACTGATGGACCGTCTCCGCCACCTGCCGCTTGCGGCGCAGGAAGGCGTTTGCCCGGGCCAGCAGTTGCTTGATGCTGAACGGTTTTGTCACGTAGTCGTCGGCCCCGAGGTTCAGGCCCAGGATGATGTCCTGCTCCTGCCCCTTGGCCGTGAGCATGATGATCGGCACGTCTAAACCATCTTTGCGGACCAGCCGGCAGATCTCATAGCCGTTGACCTTCGGCAGCATGATGTCCAGGATGATCAGGTCGGGCTTGATCGACAGCGATGCCTCCAGGCCTTTCTCGCCGTCGGATGCCGTCGCGACACAGTAGCCCTCGTACTCGAAGTTGTCCTTCAAGCCGCGAAGCATTGTCGCGTCGTCTTCGATGATGAGGATGGTCTCGTTCGGCATTGGGATTCCGCCTGGCGGCGTCATATCGGCTCAGCCACCGCGATCAGCCCCGCTCGGTCCTGGGTGCCTGGTCCATCCGGAAGTATCTCGGCGTCGAACCGATCGCAAAGGTTCAGGAATTCGTTCCATACGTCCGCGTTTGCGGCCGCCTTGCGTACGACATCCGCTCCACACAAATAGGCCAGCGACCCGAGCCCGCCAACACGAAGAACCCGCATGCCCGCCTGTTCGAGAACCGCCTTCAAGTCTCCCGGCAGGAACGCCTTCAGGGGCGCGAATCGGCCACCCGTGTTGCGTTTGGTCAACTCAGCGTTGATGGGAAACTCGTCCTGGTGCCACTGGCCATTGTTGAACATGGACTGCACCGCGGGCAACAATTTACCCGCATCCGAAATGCTGGAGCCGATAAAGACGGGAATCATGCAGGCACGGTGGCTGACCGTGAGAATGAGTTTTCTCGCCGTCAGGCGGCAGGCCTCGTTGATCGCGTCGATAGCGCGGCTCCCGCAGAAAGATATGGCTCCGTCCATATTCAGAACCAAGTCGAAGCTGCGATCCGGAAACGCCCGCAAATCGGTCGAGTTTCCTTCGACGATGTGCAGGTTGGGCAGATCGTCCGCCTTCTGTCGTGCCAGGTCGAGCATCGCCGGGGACAGGTCCACATGCGTCACCTCCAGCCCTCGCCGTGCCAGCGGGATGGAGAAGGCTCCCGTGGCGGCGCCAATGTCGAGCACTGTTCTAACGCCAGCCAAATTCCTCTCAATCTCACGCCATCGCAGAGCGCGATTCACGGATTCATCACCCGTGTCCCGCTCCTCTCGATCCGCTTTAAGGTTCCACCACTCGCGTTCGATTTGGAAGTCTATGTCCATGTGCGGCCTACTTTCCCAGGGATGGGCCCGCGATCGACAACCTCACCGTAAACGTGCTGCCCTTGCCGGGCAGGCTCTTGACGTCGATGGAGCCGCCGTGGGCGTCGAGGATGAACTTTACGATGGCCAGGCCCAGCCCGCAACCGCCGGCCTTGCGCGAGAGGGTCTGATCGACCTGGTAGAACTTGTCGAAGATTCGACTGATTGCCCGGCGGCTCATGCCGACGCCGTTGTCTGCCACCTCGATGCACACGCTGGGGCCGGCGGCGTAGGCGCGGACCTTGACGGCCTTGCCGTCACCGGAGTACTTCCAGGCGTTGTCCAGCAGGTTCAGCAGCACCGTCACCAGGGCGTCGCGGTCGGCGCGGATGCGCGGAAGATCGGCGGGCAGGTCCACGTCCAGCCGCGCGTCGGGGCAAGAGAACCGTTCGCCCACGGCCGCGACGGCCGCCCGCACGGCGCCGGCGACATCCACGGATTCGAACTCGAACGCCCGCTTGTTGCGTTCCATCCGGCTGAAGGTCAGGAAGTTGTCTATCAGCCGGCTGAGGCGCTCGTTCTCGTGGGCGATCAGGTCGAAGTATTCGCCCGCCTGCTTGGCGTCGGCGCATCGGCCTTCTCGCAGCGTGTCCACCAGCACGCGCATGGACGCCAGTGGCGTCTTGAGTTCGTGGCTGACGGTGGCGATGAGGTCGTTCTTGAGCCGCGTCAGCCGCATCTGCCGGCCGAGGTACGCCGCCAGCGCCACGGCAAGAACCGCAATGAACGCAATGCCGAGAATGCCGGTCCATAGATACACCGCGTTGCGTTGATCGGCCGCGGCGGTGAAGGGGTCCGGGCCGTTGAGGTAGACCCCCACGTGCCAATCGGTCATGTGCTTGCGCGACGCTCCCTTGATGAGGAAGGGCGTGCCAAGTTCCGGCCGGGCTACAACGGAGTTGATAATTCGATAGGACGCCTCCATGGCGGCTGGGCCGCGATTGAGCAGTCCCTCCGCCTCGTCGATCACCCGCCGGCCACGAAACAAGCCATAGGCGCGCAGGTCGCTTGACGGCAGAGCGGCCCTAAGGTATTCGATAGTCGTCGCCGGCGACGTCGGCCCGCTGTACGACGAGACCAGCCTCTTGGTCTTCGGCGGGTCCTTGAAGTCCGACAGTCCTTGCGACAATTCCTGGCAGGAAAGCTCGGCCTGCAAGGTCGGCCAGCGAGCGTCGGGCACGAGTTCCGCGAGCCTTGTCATAAGAAACATCCGCTGGCCGGCGGGCATTGACAAGTCGCGGTAGTCGTTTACCTGATCGACAAGGCGTCTGGCGGCGGGGGCGAAGCGGGGGTCCTTGCGGTCCATCAATTCCAGCGCCATCAGGCGCCCCGAGGCGATGATAAGCCGGCCCTGGGCGTCAAGCGCGTAACGCAGCCGGGGCTGCTCGAGCGATTCGGTCAGAATCGCCGCCGCCTGCTTGCGTTTGTCAGCCTTGACGAGGCACCGCGCCTGGGCGATCAAGGCCAGGGCAACGGCCTGGTCGTCGCCGCCGGCCGTGGCGGCGATGCGGGCGTAGACTTCCGCCGCCTTGTCGGGCGAGGCCGAGGCAAACTCGGCCTGTTCCGCCTCGGCCCACAAGCTTTCTGATTCCGCACCCGGCGCGGTCGCGGGCATGATCGCAGGCGCGGTCGCGGGCATGGTTGCCGGGGCGGCAGCGGGCACGCAGGCCGGCGCGGAGGCCGTCGTCGCAACTGGGGGTATTACCGCGGCGGCGTTGGGATAGGCCAGGTATCCCCGCTCGTCCAGCACGATGAAACTGTCGGCCAGGCGCGATCTGGCCAGGCGGGCAAACGCCTCGCCGGGGCCTTCGCCAGGCCGGAGGGAAATCTCGCCAGCCCGGCGGTCCCAGAACGCGTCGAGTTGCTGCTGGGCCTCGATCACCCGGCTGGCGTATGCCTGCGTGAGTGTCTCGCGCACGGCAAGGCGCTCGTTGCGCATGGCGGCGGTCATGAACCACAGGACGCAGGCGGTCGGCACGAGCACGGCCGACAGGATAAGGGCGAGCACGGGCCAGATCCCCCAGTCCCGGCCCGTGCCCAGTTCTGTTGCGCTGTGCCTGAAGATCATCCGCGGGTCACCTTATGAAATACCCCGACACTCGCCATTTGCCGTCCTTGCCCTTCATCAGCGAGACCGTTTCGACGGCATTGTCGCGTTTCTCGTACGCAGCCTGGAACTGGAAGATCAGGGCATTCTTGTCCACCGGGCCGTCGGGCTGGGTGGACACGTTCGCGGCGTCGACGAACTTGCGGGCCTTGAGCTTGCCCAGCGGCGAGCGGGCATTCTCAACCATCCGCTGCCACTCCTGCTTGGTCACGTATCTCTGGAACATCTCGGCCGCTGTGTCCCAGCTCTCCGCGTACTTGCCTGCATCGACAAGACCCAGCCACTGCTCGGCGGCCGCGGTCGCTTCCTTCGGCACGTCCTTTTCGTTGGCCGTCGTTAGAACGATGACCCCGGGCATTGTCTTCGAATATGGAGCGACCGTGTAGCCAACGACGCCCCACGTGTTGAGGCGGTCTTTCTGCATGATGACGTTCTCGTTCATGCGTTTTTTTTCGAACTGGGTGTCATAGACGAGCACCTGGAACGGCCCGCCGGGCAGGCCCGGGATGGTCATCATGAGCTGGCGGCTTTCCAGCTTGCGGCTCTTGACCGCCCCGAGCTCGTCCCGGACGACCTTGGTGACCTTGGCAAACATGTCTTTGTCGTCGACGATGGTTCGCAGCATGGGCCCGGCCTGCTCCCACGCCTTGACGTACTCGCCCCTGTCCAGCAGGCCCAGCCAGTTCTCCGCGCCGGCCAGCAGGGCCTTGTCGGTCTGCCGGGTTTTCTCCAGACTCTCCTTAGCGTCGTCGTCCTCCGGCTCGATCCTGACCCACTGCTCATACGCCGCGATAGCCTTGTCATACTCGCCCAACTCCGCGTATGCCCCGGCAAGACCGCCCAGAGCCGCAGTATTGGACGGCTCGGCCTCGACAGCCTTCAGCAAGTACTCGATAGCCTGCATGGTCTGGCTCTGGCCTCTGGCGATCCAGCCCAGGCCGGTGAGCGCGGCAGTGTGCTTCGGCTCGACCGCCATGGCCTTCTCGAACGCCTCCTTGGCGTTGGCAGGCTTGCCCTGGCTGAACAGCAACGAGCCCAGCCCGTTCCAGGCGTTGGCATTTGTCGGATCCTTGGCGACGGCGGCCTGGAACTTCGCCTCCGCCTCGGGCAGTTTCCTCTGATTCCACAGCGCCCAGCCCTCGGCGGACAGGTTCTCAGCTTCCTTTCTGTCGGCATCTGTTGGCCGAGTTGTCGGCTGGCTGGCGGGGGCATTGATTTTCATGGCTTGCCTGGCCAGGTCTTCCGGCAGCGGCGTGGCCTTGCCGCCGGCGGACCTGGTGGCGAAGAGGATCACGTATCGCGCCGCCGGCGTGCCGTCGGCGGATTTGAAGTTCTGAAAGCTGGGGCTGTTGACGCCCACCCAGTAGACCTTGCCCGGCCGGAGCTTCACCGGCATGGTGCAGGTCATCCGGGCTTTGTCATAGAATATCTCGCCCGTCTTCTGCGGGAACGTCTCGCCCCCGCCGGTGAAGGACCAACTCTTATCCATCATCGGACGGTCGAAAGTCACGTTGACCTTGTCCAGCGACGCCTCCACGTCGTTGGCCAGCGCCTCCGGCGTTGTCTTGATCACGCGAGGGGCATCGCCGGCCGCCGGAGCAGCAGCATATTCCAGCAACTTGTAGCGAATCTTGATGCCGCGGGGTTCGCCTGGCTTCTTCTTCTCGTCGTAGCCAATAATCTGCAATACGCCCAGGCGCTCTTCGCGAGTCTTGAAGTAGAAGGTGGACGGAAGCTCTTTGCCCGGCGCCAAAACCGCCGGCGTTGCCCCCTCGGACTGCAACATCACCTTGAGTAGATCAGGGGGCGGCAATGCATCCCACCTGGCGTTGGGCTGCGGAAAGATGGCCAACTCAAAGCCCAGCGGGATATCCTCAGCCATGAGGTCGATCCCGCGACGGGCAGTCCAATCCTTCATTTCCGCCAGATTGCCGCCGGCGGGAATCGGTTTGACTTCTTCTGGTCCGGGAATGTCGAACATCTTGCCCGTGTCCAGGTCCAGAAAACGATCGTGCTGCCGATCGCCTGGACTCAACGTTCGCTCGATCACCGGGCCAAAACGCAACGCTTCATACGCCGGCTCCGGGTACGAGCTCGGCGATAGCTTCCGCAATTGAGCTTCAGCCCGTGCCGCGATATCCTTCTCCTGCGGATATGTCGCCTGCAGTTCGCGGAGTTCCTGCTGGGCCTTGGCCTTGTCACCCTTCTTGAGGTAGCACATCCCCAGGCGGTACTGGGCCTGGGCGGCGTACTTGCGTGCGGCCTTGGCGTCCTCGACGATCTGTTGGTAGATCTTGATGGCGGCGTCGAGGTCGCCGACGGTTTCCTCGGTGTAGATGCCTTTCTCCAGCATGACCGCCGGCGACGTCGTCGCCGTGGCCGGTGCGGGCGCCGGCGCCGTTGCCGGCTGCGTCCCGGCCGGCTGAGGCGTAGCCGGCTCCTGTGCCAGGCCAATGCCGCCCGCCAGGCCAATGACCGCCCACATCGCCACCGTCGCCGCCATCGCCCGCGCCGCCCTTGTGTTCGCCATGTTTCTCATTGTCTGTCCCTTTCACGTTGATGGTATCGGAAGGTCGCCCATTTCTTACCCCGATTATCGTGGGCGTTTGTTACCATCCTGTCACCATTGTGTCTTTTTTTTATCTTTTTTTCGCGGCGAGGGCGCTGCCGGAAACCCAATCGCTTGAAACCGGGCATGCATATTGCCGCCGGTATCTATCATCAATCGGAAATCTTCCTTGATGGCTCCCCGAATTTCGCGTGACCGGCGAAGATTCCAACCATTGGCGGCGCATCGGTTTCTTGGCACGGCAGAGGCGTTTGTCGGGCAGGAATATGCACGCCGGCGCGAAAAGAATCCTGCTAAAGAATCCGGTTTTTGATTGACGAGCCGGCCAGACGGGCATATATGTGAAGCAAAGTGGAAAAGTCGCTTTTGCGCTGCCGCTTGAAGCAAGAAAAACTTGAAGCGTCTGAAGCACCTGGTAGAAAAGTTCTCGGTTCTCGCATCGTTGGCTGGGCGATTTGCCGCGTAAGTCGTGAGTTTCGGAATCGTGTGTTTCGGGCCGCGTTCGTGCGACACGGTCCCTATCCTACTCTCCTTAAAACCAGGAGGGGCGTGGGGGTTCAAGATGACCGGACAGTACCTACCTAGAGAGAAGCTGGCCGAGGCGCTTGCCGATGAGCGATGCCTCTGGTCGGCCGCGGGGGAGCAGGCCAGCCCCTGCGAGACGATCGCGGGCCTGACCAAGCCCAGGTCATCCCTAAGCCCGAAGGGCTGGCTTTATCCGTCGCTGCAATCCGTTGGCCGGTATGGAGATGGGCCCACGTCGCCGCCGGCCGAGGCACAGGCCCCGCGGGCTATCGTCGGCCTGAGGGCCTGCGAGCTTGCCGCCCTGAAGTACCTTGACAAGATGCTGCTGGATGGGCCCTTCCAGGAACCTCTCTACCAAAGCAGGCGGAAGTCAGCCGTGCTGGTCTCGACCGATTGCGCCGCGGCCGCGCCCACTTGCTTCTGCACGTCCGTCGGCGGCCTGCCCTTTGCCGCCGATGGCTACGACGTGAACCTTTCGCCCGTTGAAGGCGGCTTCATCGTTGATGCGGCGACGGATCGCGGGCGGGCGTGGCTGGCGTCGGCCGGGCTGGATTGCGCGGCGGCCACGGCCGAGCAGCTTGCCCAGCGCGATCGCACCCGCCGGGCGGCCACCGAGGCGGTGGGAGGTCAGAACCGCTCCACCGGCCTGCAAGCCGTGCAGGGCCAGTCACTTGGCCTGCCTGACGACGCGGACCCCGCCTGGCAGCGATACGCTGCCGACTGCGTCGAGTGCGGCGCATGCACGAACATCTGCCCGACGTGCTACTGTTTCTACCTTTACGACCAGGCCCTTGGCCCCAAGCTCTTCGAGCGCATCCGCACGTGGGACAGTTGCCTTCTCGGCACATACCACCGAATGGCGGGCACGACGCCCAACATGAAGCCCACGCCGCGTCCGCGGCTTCGGAGCAGGCTGGCAAACCGCGTCCTGCACAAGTTCACCTACGCCCCTGCCCAGTGCGGCCTGCTTGGCTGCGTGGGCTGCGGGCGGTGCATCGAGGCCTGCCTTGGGGCAATCGACATAAGGCAAGTCGCCGGGGAACTGCGACAATGATCACGACCGACAGCTACATTCCGACACCGGCGAAACTCGTCGAAGTCATCGACGAGACGCCCACGATCAAGACGCTCGTGCTCGCCCCGGCCGAGCCGATGAGCTTCAAGGCCGGACAGTTCATCCAGTTGACTCTGCCCGGCGTCGGCGAGGGGCCGTTCACGCCGTCGAGCTCGCCGTCGAGGCCCGACCGTATCGCGATAACGATCCTCCGCACCGGCACGGTGACCGAGCGCCTCCACCAGTGCCGGCCGGGGGATGTCCTGGGCCTTCGCGGGCCATATGGCAAGGGCTACCCCGTGGATAAGCTCGCCGGGCGCGAGGTGCTGGTGGTAGGCGGCGGCGTCGGCCTGGCGCCGCTGCGGGCGCTGATACTTGCGCTGCTGGACGACCTTGGCCCGATCAAGCGGCTGAGCATCCGCTACGGCGCCCGCGGCATGGAGGAGCTGCTGTTTCGCCGCGAGTACGACCAGTGGGCGTCGCGCCCGAAGGTGGACATGCGGGTGACGATAGATTCTCCCCAGAGCGGCTGGAATGGCAACACCGGCGTGGTAACGACGCTGCTGAAGAACCTGGACATGACCCTGCCCCAGTGTGTGGCATTCTTGTGCGGGCCGGGCATCATGCTCCAGTTCGCCACGCAGGCCCTGGAGTCCGAGGGGCTCAGGCCCGACCAGATCTACCTTTCGATGAACCGGCGGATGAGTTGCGGCATGGGCCTGTGCGGGCGGTGCAACATCGGGCCTTACTACCTGTGCAAGGACGGCCCGGACATGAACTACGCGATGATCAAGGACGCCCCGAATGTGTTCTGACACCCCAAAGCAGGAGCCCCGGTCGCGCTGCACGCTTTGCCCGGCGGGCTGCGAGCTGCGCATCGGCGGACCTGGCGCGGGCGGCTATCAGAGCGAGCCGCCGATGGTCGGCGGCGCCGGGCTGTGCCCGCGCGGGCTGGCGATCGGCGAACTGCTCGACGCGCCCGGGCGGATCCGCTGGGCGACGCGGCGGCTCGACGGCCGCCGGCATGAGATCGGTCTGGCCGAGGCGGCCCGGGCGATCGTCGCGGCGGCAGGGGATCGCGACCTGGTCTTCTTCCTCGACGGCGCCCTGCCGTGCGAGCAGCTCCTGGCCGCCGACGCGTGGTGCCGCGCCTGGCCGAGGGCGAAGCTATGCGTAGTGCTCGAGCCGGCTGAAAGGGAACTGCTGCTCGGCACGGAGGCTTCCGGCGCGGCGTACCTGAGCGACGCCGACCTTGCCGGGTGCGACGGATTCCTGATCGTGGGCGACGCCTTCGCGGCCAACCCGGCGTGCAGCCGGGGCGTGTTCGACCGCCGCGCCGCCGACGCTCGAGCTGCGATCATCGTGATCGATCCCGGCGGCGGCTCGGCCGCCAAGTTCGCAACCTGCCGCGTCGCTGCACCGCCCGGAGCAGAGTTGGCCGCCATTGCGGAGCTTGCCCGCGCAGCCGGCGTGGACTGCCCGCCAATCGCGCCGCCGGACGGGATGGACGTCAGGAGCGCCCGCTCGGCCGGGCTGGCGCTTGCCGGGTGTAAGCGCCTGGCGATCATCCTGGCCGCCGAGTACGGTCGCGGCGGCGACTGGCGGCAGATCGGCTACCTGGCCGGCAGACTCGCCGGCTCGCTCGGCGGCGGCGTCGCGTGCCAGACAACCGGCGCCAACGCCCTTGCGGCTGTGCGCCTCGGGCCGCGCCTGGCCGCGATAAACCTCGCCGACGCCCTTGCCCGGCAGGACGCCGCATGGGTGACGGTCGGATGCGACCTGCTGGGCATGCTCGGCATTCGTGGCCGGGAGATCCTGGCGGCCGGGGCGGCCTTTGCAAACCGCTCGACCGAGGCCGCCGAGTTCGTCATGCCCGCGGCGATCGCGATGGAGCTTGGCGGGATGTATCTTCTGGGCGGCCAGCGGCAGGTTTGTCTCGAAGCGGTTCTGCCCCCGCCCGCGGGCGTTCTGGAGCCCGCGGACGTTATCGGGTCGATTGCCCGTGCGGCCGGCGTGGAAGCGCCGGGGCCGACGACGGCGGTGGGGGCCCTAAGCCGGCTGGCGGCCGCGGCGCCGAGTATTCCCGCCGGCTGCGCCGCTGCCGCTGCCGCCGCTGCTGCTGCTGCGCCGCCGGTGCTGATGCTCGGCAGGCAGGCCGCCGACGCCGGATGCGGCGAGCTTACCGCCCACGCGTCGTGGCAGTTAGCCGTCGGCTCGCCGCCGTCGGTCCGCCTGGCCGCCGCCGACGCACGCCGGATCGGCGTCAAAGACCTCGACATGGTTGAGGTCCGCACCGGCGAACTCAGCGTCCGTGCGCGCGTCAGGATAGACCACGCGCTTGACGCCGGGGCTGTGGTCCTGCCGGAGGCGCTCCGCGAGGCGCGGGCGATGTGCCCGCTGCAAGTAAGCCCGGCCACCGAGGCGGTTGTCGCCTCGCCGGGGACGGTGAATATCGAGGCCGCCAATGATTACGCAAGCCAGACAGCCTGAGATCGACAAGCGAGTGGTGATCGACGTCGACCGCTGCGTCGAGTGCCAGTCATGCGCGGCCGCGTGCTTCGCGGGCCACGCCCGAATGCCCGCCGTCAGCTTCGCGCGGGCGGGCTGGGCGCTGCTGCCGCTGATATGCCGCCAGTGCAAGGCGCCCGCGTGCGTGGATGCATGCCCCGCCGAGGCGATGGTCCGCGACGAGGCGGGGATCGTCCGCCGCCGGCTGTTTCGCTGCGTGGGCTGCGGGTCGTGCGCCCAGGCATGCCCGTTCGGCGTCATTTCCGACAGCCTGGCCGGGACGCCGGGAACGATCAAGTCGCCCGGCGAGCTTTCCGGGCACCAGATATCCAAGTGCGACCTGTGTGCCGATCGCCTCGCCGCCGACGCCAAGGCCGTGCCGCGATGCGTCGCGGCGTGCCCTTCGGGCGCGCTTCGGTTCGTCGACGAGCACCAGGCCGAGGCGGATGGCTTGCTGATCATCGGCGGCCGCTCGGCCGCGGACCATCTCTACAAGCGAAGGTGAATCATGGACCTTGGCATGACAATCCTGATGTGGCTGGCCGGGGCGGTCGCGACGGCGGCGCTGGGGCTGTCGTTTCGCTGGGTGGACCGGCTGGTGACGGCCCGCGTGCAATGGCGGGTCGGTCCGCCGTGGTACCAGCCCGGGGCGGACATACTCAAGCTCATGGGCAAGGAAACCCTCATGCCCTCGACCGCCCGGGGCACGGGGTTCCTGCTTGCCCCGCTGGTGGCGGTCGCGGCGTCGACGGTCACGGCGGCGATTCTCTGGCGGGCGCTGCTTCGTCCGGAATCGACCTTCCTGGGCGATCTTGTAGTCGTGCTGTACCTGCTGACGATCCCCGCGATCATGACCATCGCCGGCGCGGCCGCCAGCGGCAGCCCGCACGCCTCTCTCGGCGCCGCCCGCGAGATCAAGCTGCTGCTCAGCTACGAGCTGCCGATGGTGATCGCGATGATGACGGCGGTGGCACACACCGGCTGGTCGCTGAGACTGGGCGGCATACTCCAGGCGCAGGCAAACTCGCCGGTCATCTTGAGCATCTCCGGCGGGCTGGCGATGGTGGTGGCGGTTCTCTGCATGCAGGCCAAGCTGGGACTGGTTCCGTTCGACATGGCCGAGGCCGAGTGCGAGATAATGTCCGGCGTGTACGTGGAGTATTCCGGCCCGCTGCTGGCGATGTTCATGATCTCCAACGCCATGATGCTGGCGCTTATGCCGCTGCTGCTGATCATCGTGTTCTGGGGCGGCCTGAACACGGGCGCGTGGTGGGGCTGGCTGACGCTGGCCGGCAAGTACGTCCTGCTGGTGGCGCTGGCGACGCTGATCCGCAACACCAACCCCCGTCTGCGGATCGACCAGGCGATGCGCTTCTTCTGGTTCTACGTGACGCCGCTGGCGATCGCGGCGGCCGTGCTGGCGATCGTGGGCGCCTCGAGGGCAATTTCATGGCTCTGACAAAACTCAAAAACTGGGCCTTGCGCAAGAGCCTGTGGGTCTACCACGTCAACGCCGGCGCGTGCAACAACTGCGACATCGAGGTGCTGGAACTGCTGACGCCGCGCTACGACATCGAGCGGTTCGGCATGCTGCTGGTCGGCTCGCCGAGGCATGCCGACGTGCTGGCCGTTACCGGCGTATGCACGCGCCAGGTCATGCCCAGATTGCAGGAAGTCTACATGCAGACGCCCCGGCCCTGCGTGGTGATGGCCATCGGCTCGTGCGCCCTGGAGCAGGGGATATTCACCGAGGCCTATCACATGGGCCCGAAGGTCGACGAGGCGATCCGGGCCGTCGACCCCAACGCGATCATCATGTACGTGCCCGGCTGTCCGCCGAAGCCGGAGGCGATGATTTCCGCGGCCGTCAAGGCCATGGAGTACCTCAAGGGTCTGTGAGAGACAGACAGGTGTCGAATAAGAAGGCGAAAAGAGAACGAGAAATTCGAATCTCGAAATCCGAAATGCGAAACAAATTCAAAATCAGAAATTCAAATGACCAAAACGCCGGTGGCGTCTGCGTGACTGTAGGAAAACCCGGCCGCGGTCTTTCGGATGTATCTTGGGCTTGCCTGCCATATCAGGCGCGGCGAGCAATGCGGGCAGGATGCACGAAGAGTGTTTTGTATTTTGTGCTTCGTGCTTTGGATTTGTTTCGAGTTTCGTGCTTCGGATTTCGGATTTCTTGAGCAGTAAGAAGCGTAGCGCCACCCGGTGCATGCGGAAGGAGTTGAGATGTCAGTCGCGCCGAGCGGAACGGAAGTGGCCCTTACCGGGCCCGTCGGCCGGGTGATTGCGGACCTCGGCCCGGCGGTGGTCGAGGTCGAGTCCTGCGACGCTCGTCGCGGCATCGCCCGGATCGACCCGGCCAGGACCGTCGAGGTTGCCCGGACGATGCTCGCGATGGACGGCGCGAGGCTCGCGACGGCCACGGGAGTTGAGGTGCGCGACGGCATCGACGTGCTTTACCACTGGGCCGTCGAGCCGGCGGGGATCGTGGTTACGCTAAAGGCCCTGGCGTCCCGGCCGGCGCTGGAGCTGGACACCGTCGCCAACGCGGTCCCCGCCGCCAACTGGATCGAGCGGGAGATGCACGACCTGCTCGGCGTGAACTTCCCCGGCCATCCTGACATGCGCCGGCTCATTCTGGACGATTCCTGGCCGGAGGGGGTGTATCCGCTCCGCAAGCAGTTCGACCAGGTTGCGGACCGTCCGCCCCTGCCCGCCAACCAGACTCCGCCGGACGTTCTTTCACCGCCTTCGGCCCCGCCCGCACCCGGCACGAAGGGGCAGATCAAGCATCCCGGCAAGACGGTGATAAGCATCGGGCCGTTCCACCCGCTCCAGGAGGAGCCGGAGTTCTTCCAGCTTTACGTCGACGGCGAGACGGTCGTGGACGTCGACGTTCGGCTGAGCTACAACCACCGCGGCATCGAGAAGCTCGACGAGTCCAAGACGTTCGACCAGGTCCCGTTCGTTATCGAGCGGGTCTGCGGCATCTGCTCGGCCAGCCATCCGCTGGCGTACATCCAGGCGGTCGAGGAGATCGCTCACGTGGAGGTGCCCGAGCGCGCGCTGTACCTTCGGACGATCGTCAACGAGCTTGAGCGGCTGCACTCTCACCTGCTGTGGGTGGGCCTCGCGGGGCACTTCCTGGGCTACAACACGGTGTTCATGTGGGCCTGGAAGTACCGCGAGCCGGTGATGGAGGTGCTGGAGGCCGCCACGGGCAGCCGGGTCAATTACGCCAACTGCAAGATCGGCGGCGTCCGGCGCGACATGACCGACGATCAGCTCGCCCACGTCGACAAGGTGGTGACGGAGCTGCAAGGCCCGATGGAGATGATCACCAAGGCCGTGCTGGACGACCCGGTGCTTCACGCGCGGCTCAAGAAGGTGGGCGTGCTGTCTGCCGCCGACGCCAAGGCGTACGGGGCCGTCGGCCCGACCGCCCGCGGCAGCGGCGTGCCGATAGACGTGCGGCGCGACGACCCATACGCGGCGTACGACCGCGTGGACTGGAAGGTAATAACGGCCCCAAGCGGCGACGTGTTCGGCAAGGCCGTGGTCAGGCTGCTGGAGAACTTCGAGGCCGTCAAGATCATCAAGCAGTGCTGTAGCCACCTGCGGGGCGCCAAGGGCGAGATCGACGCCAAGGTCGAGGCGATACCGCCCGGTGAGGGCGTCGGGCACGTCGAGGCCCCGCGCGGCGAGACGTTCCACTACGTCCGCTCCGACGGCACGAACAGGCCCGTGCGGCACAAGATCCGCGCCCCGAGCTATGTCAACGTGCCGACGTTCGCGGCCTCGTGCATCGGGCTGCAAGTGCCCGACGTGGCCATAACGCTGGCAAGCGTGGACCCGTGCTACTCATGCACGGAGCGGCTCTGCTCGGTCGTCGACGCCGGCGACCCGCGCCGGCGGTACGGCTTCAAGGAACTCGTCCGGCTTTCGCGGGAAAAGACGCGACGGATGCTAAAGGAATGGTGAGGCCCCGATGGACACGATAGCCGACATGATCCGCGCCCTGCTTGACCCGGCCGTGCTGCCGATTACGGCAGCCATGCTGGCCGGGGCGGCGGCGTATGTCCTCAGTCGCCGGTTGCCCGGACTGTGCAAGGTGCTTGCACTGGTTGGCGCGGCGGCGACGCTTGGCTTCGCTGCGGCGATCGCATACCGCCCGCCGGGCGACTTCATCTTCCAGTGGGTCCAGCTTGCAAAGGGCGTGTCGCTGACGGTGGAGCTGGGTCCGTCGGCGCTGGGCATGGTGGTGGTCATCGGCAGCGCGGTCTTCTCGCTGCTGATCGCCGTCTACAGTATCCGCGCGATGCAGGGGCATTACTGGGAGGGCAAGTTCTACGCGTACCTTCTGTGGGCCCTCGGCGGGGCTTGCATCGTCGGCCTGGCCGGCAACCTTATGGTGCTGCTGGTCGGCTGGGAGATCGTAACGCTGATGCTGTTCCTCATGGTGAACCTCGGCCGGGGCGAGGCGAAGGCGGGCGCGGCCAAGGCGTACGCCATCCTGGGCTTCACCGACGCATGCCTCCTGTTTGCGATAGTGCTTCTGGCCGCCCAGCCGGGCGGGTCAGGCAACTGGTCGCTTTCCGGCCCGGCCGTGGCCGTTGGCTCCATGGGGCCCGCGGGATACGTCATTTACCTTCTTATTCTTGTCGCGGCGATGGCAAAGGCGGGGGCCGTGCCGCTGCACACGTGGGTGCCCGCCATCGCCCCCGACGCGCCGACGCCGGTTATGGCGCTGCTGCCGGCGGCGCTGGACAAGCTCCTGGGCATCTACCTGCTTGCCACGTTGGCGCTGCACGTGTTCAAGCCGGATGGGGCGATGCAGGTTGTGATGATGGCCGTCGGGGCCGTGACGATAATCTCGGCCGTGATGATGGCGATGATCCAGCACAACCTCAAGAAGCTGCTTTCGTTCCACGCCGTCAGCCAGGTCGGGTACATGGTGCTGGGCATTGGCACGGGCACGACGATCGGCGTAGTCGGCGGGCTGTTCCACATGATCAACAATGCGATGTACAAGTCCGAGCTGTTCCTGATGAGCGGCGTGGTCGGCCGGGCCACGGGCAGCGACGAGATCGCCGACGGCGGCGGACTGGCGCGGTCGCTGCCGATCACGTTCACCTGCGCGACGGTCGCGGCGCTGGCGATCTCGGGCGTGCCGCCGCTCAACGGCTTTGCCAGCAAGTGGCTCATATACCAGGGCGCGCTGTCGATTCCCAACCACGCACTTGGCATGACGATGATCGTCGTGGCCGTCTTCGGCAGCGCCCTTACGCTGGCCAGTTTCGTCAAGGTGATGTACTCGGCATTCCTGTCGGCGCCGCCGAAGGGCGCCGGGCCCCATCGCGACCGGCGGGACGTGAAGGAGGACTTGTTCCTGGCCGCACCGATGGTGATCCTTGCCGTCGGGTGCATCGTGCTGGGCATCGCGCCGGGGTTGGCAATCGACGGCCTGTCGCAGCCGGCGGTAATCGGCACCGCGGCCGGCCCGCTGCCGGTCGCGGCCGAGGGGGCGGTCAACCTGCCGCAGGGCCTCTGGAGCCCCGGGCGGGCGACCGTGCTGATCCTGCTGGGCATCGTGATCGGGCTTGGTTTCGTGTGGGTTTCGAGCTTCGGGCGGCGGATCCGCGTCGTGCGTCCGTTCCTCGGCGGCGAGGTGCCCGCGCCGGGAGATGGGCGATTCCGCGTGCCGGGCACGCAGTTCTACGAGACCATCCACAAGCTGCCGGTAGTCGGCGGCCTGCTCGATAACGGCCAGGCCGGGGCGATGGACCTTTATTACTGGTCCGGCAAGCACGGCGGGACGCTGGTGCAGTTGCTCCGCGCCCAGCACACCGGCCTGTTGAGCCTTTACGTCACGTGGTGCCTGGTCGGGCTGACCGTGACGCTCGTATACCTCCTGCTGACCGTTGGGACGTGAACATGGGCATGGAATACCTGGTTCTGATGCTGTTGGGCGTGATGCTGGCGGCGGTGCTTATCGCCGTCGAGACGCGAGACCTGCTCAGTTCGGTCATCGCCATCGGCGCGGCGGGTTTCGCGCTGAGCGTGATCTTCCTGCTGCTCGGCGCGCCGGACCTGGCCATCACGCAGGTTGTCGTGGAGACCATCGCGCTGGTGCTGCTGATCCGCCTGATCGTCACGCGGCGAGACACGACGGGCGAAACCGAAACCCCGCGCGACGCCCTTCGCACCGCACTGGTGATGCTCGCCGGCGGGGTGCTGATCTGCGGGGTTTACTTCGCCCTTGCCGGCGGGCCGGGCAAGGGCACGATCCCGCCCTTCGGCCAGCCGGTGCTCGGCCACAAGGCCGGCGACGAGGTGCCGCCGGGCGCCTCGGCCGACTACCTGGCCAAGTCCGCCGAGCAGACCGGCGCCGCCAACGTGGTAATGGCCGTGATGCTTGACTACCGGGCGTACGACACCCTCGGCGAGGCGACGATCATCTTCGTCGCCATTCTCGGCACGTACGCCGTGCTCCGCCGTTTCGGCCGGCGCAAGGAAACAAAGGAGCCCGAGCAATGAGCGAAGGAATGACGCCAATCGTAAAGAACGCCGCCCGGCTGGTCAGCGGGTTCATCGCCGTGTTCGGCATATACATCGCGCTGACCGGGCACATCAGCCCCGGCGGGGGCTTCGCGGGCGGGGTGATTCTCGCGGCCGCGGCCGTGCTGATCGTCCTGGCGTTCGGGCGCGCCGCGGCTGAGCGAATCTTCACGCCCTCCCAGTGCCACCTGTGGGATGCCGCCGGCGCGGGGCTTTTCCTGGCGGTGGCGGTCATTGGGTACTTCTCGGGCGGGTTCTTCGTCAACTTCATCGGACACATTTCGAAAGGGCAGGTGGGCAAGCTGTTTTCCGGCGGGACGATCCTCGTGTCCAACCTGTTCATTCTGATAAAGGTTGCGGCCGGGCTTGTCGGGGCGTTCCTGGCCCTGTCGGCATTTCGGCGCATGGGCGCGGATGCCGCCGGCGGCGCCATCGAAGGAGGTCAAACGGCATGAGCACCGGAATCTACATCCTCGCCTTCGCGGTTCTGCTGGCGGGGCTTTACGCCATCGTCGCCAAAAAGAACATCGTAAAGATCATCGTCGGCCTGCTGGCGGTCGACTACGCCCTGAACTTGATGCTGGTGCTGGTGGGCTATCGCACGGGCGGGACGCCGCCGATCCTCGTCGAGGGCCAGACCCCCGCCAAGCTGGCTGCCGCCGCCGTCGACCCGCTGCCGCAGGCGATGGTCCTGACCAGCATCGTCATCGGCCTGGGGCTGACCGCGTTGATGGTCGCCCTGGGCATTCGACTATACGAGAGGTACGGCACCTTTGATACCAACCGCATTCGCAGGCTGCGGGGCTGAGAGCCTCGGGCCTCGAGCGGACAACTGAGGTAGCGATGCAATGATGCCATTCGTGCCGTTGCTTGTGATCCTGCCGCTGGGCGCGGCGTTCTGCGTCGTGGCTATGGCGCAGGTGAACTGGATGAGGCGCCTGACCGCCCCGCTGGCCATAGCGGCCGTGCTTGCCAACCTGGTGATCTCGGCCATGCTCTTGGGTTTCGGCGACATCAGGTTCTTCGTCGGCGGCTGGGGGCCGGAAAGCGCCATCGGCATAGAGCTTGTCTGCGACGGGCTTTCCAAGCTGATGGCCGTGACGATCAACCTCGTGGCGTTGGTTGCGTTTGTCTTCGCCGTGCCTTACATGCGGCGGTTCACCAAGGTCTGGCTCTTCGACTCGCTGCTGCTGCTGATGATCGGCGCGATGAACGGCGTGGTGCTCGCCGGGGACCTGTTCAACCTGTTCGTCTTCCTGGAAATCGCCGCCATCGCGTCGTACGCGCTGGTCGCCTTCGGCTGCGAGGCCGAGGAGCTTGAGGCCGCCTTCAAGTACATGGTCCTCGGCACGGTCGGCTCGGCCTTCATACTGCTGGGCGTGACGATCATCTACTCGCTTACCGGCCAACTCAACATGGCGATGGTCCACTCGCTGCTGGGCAAGGTCGGCCCCGGAGGCCCGGCGGTCCTGCTGGCCGCGGCGCTGCTGCTGAGCGGTCTGGCGCTCAAGGCCGCCATGGTGCCGTTCCACGCCTGGCTGCCCGACGCGCACCCATCGGCCCCGGCGCCAATTTCCGCCATGCTTTCCGGCGTGCTCATCAAGGCCTCCGGCGTGTATGTGATGGCAAGGATTGTCTTCAACGTCTTGGGAGCGAGCGACCGCCTGGCTGTAATTCTCATGGCGATGGGCACGCTGTCGATGCTGATCGGCGTGCTGCTGGCCGTGGGGCAGTGGGACATCAAGCGGCTGCTGGCGTACCACAGCATCTCGCAGATGGGCTACGTGGTGCTGGCGATAGGCGCAGCCGCCCAGGTGGCATCCCGGCCATCGCCGGACATGGCCCTTGCCGGCCTGTGCCTCTTCGGCGGGCTGTTCCACCTCTTCAACCACGCGATGTTCAAGAGCCTGCTGTTCCTTTCGTCGGGGTCCATCGAGCAGCAGACCGGCACGCGGGAGTTGAAGAAAATGGGCGGCCTGGCCAGGCGGATGAAGGTCACCAGCTTCTGCTGCCGCGTCGGCGCGCTGAGCATCTCCGGCGTGCCCCCGTTCAACGGGTTCTTCTCCAAGCTCATTATCATTGTCGCGCTTGTCCTGGCTGGGCATGAGGTGCTGGCGGCGCTGGCGGTATTCGTCGCGCTGGTCACGCTCATAAGCTTCATCAAGGTCCAACGATACGCGCTGGAGGGCGCCGCCGCCGACGACCGCGCCGCCAATGCCGTCGAGGCGCCCGTGCTCATGCAAGCCGCGATGGTGGTCCTGGCGGTGATCTGCATAGTCTCCGGACTGGCGATAGTGCCGCTTGGCGAGCACGTCTTAGGCCCCGCGGCCGATGCCCTTCTCGGCGCCGGCCGGTTACTGTCCACGGGAGGTGCCCCATGAAATGGCTGATGTGTATGCTGTCCGTGCTGGCACTGTGGGTGCTGCTGTTCTGGTCGCTCGATCCCTGGGTGATCGGCACGGGCGTGTTCTTCGCGCTGATCGTCGGGGCGCTGCTGGGCGAGATCTACCCCGACGGGCTTGTCATGGCGCTGGACCCCCGGCGGTGGTTCTTCCTGATCCTGTTCGTGCCGTACTTCCTGTGGTACTGCGTCCGGGCCAACATCGACGTGGCCCTTCGCGTCATCCACCCGGACGTGCCGATCCGCCCGGGCATAGTCAAGGTCACAACCACGCTGACCAGCGAGATGTCGCGGACGTTCCTGGCCAACTGCATCACTCTGACGCCCGGCACACTGACGATCGATATCGACGGGCAGGACCTCTACATCCACTGGATCAACATTCACACGGACGACGCGGCCCGGCGGACGGCGGAGATCTGCGGGTGCTTCGAGCCGCTGCTGAGGAGGATCTTCGAATGAGCACGTTTGAGCAAATAGCCTTCGGCCTGCTTGTGCTGTGCTCGATGCTGTGCCTGTATCGCATCGGCAAGGGTCCAAGCGCTCCGGACCGCACGGTCGCCATAGACATACTCGGCACGCTGATTGTCGGCTTCTGCTGCATCATGGCCGTGTGGACCGGGTTGGAATACTACATGAACATCGCCATCGCCTGGGCGCTGATAAGCTTCGTCGGCACGCTGGCGCTGGCAAAATACCTGGAAGGCAGGACCTACGATGCCTGACATCGCATACTGGCTGATCGGGATCGGTCTGGCGTTCGACCTGTTCGGATGCGTCGGGCTCATCCGCCTGCCCGACGTTTACAACCGGGCCCAGGCGGCCACCAAGTGCGTCACGCTTGGCACGTGCGTGATGCTCGCCGGCGTCGCGGTCGCCGCGCTGGGCGCCTCCGGCGGCGCGATCTGGCCGATGGGCATAAAGGCGATCATCTGCGCCGCGTTCATCCTGCTGACCAACCCCGTGGCTGCCCATGCCATCTGCCGCGGGGCATACCTCTCCGGCGTGCCTCTCTGGGACGGCAGCGTCGAGGACGCATTCGCACCCAGGGCACAGGACATCCGAAACGAGCACGCCGCCGCCGAATCGCAGAGGGCCGAAAATGAAGAAACCCAAGCTTCGTGAGCTTAAAGAGGCCGTCCGGGCCGTGATCTTTGGCCCGTACACCTCCAAGTACCCGTTCGAGCCGCACGAGCCGCCGGATGGGTTCCGAGGCCGGCCAAAGTTCGACGACACCGGCTGCGTCGGCTGCGGCGCGTGCGCCGAGGTCTGCCCCGCCCTGGCGATCCGGGTTCGCGACCAGAGGCAGCCCGGCGAACCCATCCGCGTGATCGAGCAGCGATGGGACAAGTGCGTATTCTGCGGCCAGTGCGAACTCAACTGCACCACCGGCGAGGGCATCCGCCTGACCAAGGAGTACGATCTTGGCACGCTGGACCGCTCGCGGTGCCGCCAACACGTCGAGCACGATCTTGTGCTCTGCGAGGTCTGCGGGGCGGTCGTCGCGACGCGAAAGCACCTGCTGTGGATCGCCAAAAAGCTCGGCGCCAAGCTCTATGCCAACCCCACGCTCGTCCTGACCGCCGACGGTCCGTCCATGCTGGTGGGGCAGGAGGTATCCCGCCCGGGCGAGCCGGCCCTGGCCCGCAACGACATCATGCGAATCCAGTGTCCCGCGTGCCGGCGGACGACGGTGATTCACGAACTGTGGGGGCAATGATAGCGCGAGCTTCGCCCGTGAATGATAAATGTTCAAATGCCAAATGCTCAATGTGCCAGGGCATAGGCGGGCCGCTGAGAAGAGAATGGAAAGAATACCACCTGTGAAATATGTTCCATCCGCGTCCCCTGCGCTCTCTGCGCGAGGTCTTCTTTCGCCGGAGATCGTCGATGGCCTCGCCCGGCTGCTTGTGCCCGGAGCGGCGATTGTCTGCATGGGCAACGAGCTTCTCGGCGATGACGCGGCCGGGGTATGCGTGGGGCGGCATCTTGGCGGGGCCTGGCCCTGGAATGTGTATAACGTGCAGACCGCGCCGGAGAACTTCCTGTTTCTCATTGCCGACAGCCGTCCCGCGGCGGTGCTGGTGATCGACGCGATGGACTTCGACGCCTCACCCGGCACGGTGGCGATGGTCGAGGGCGAGCGAGTGGCCGGCCAGGGGCCCGGCACGCACGGGCCGTCGCCGGCGGCGTTTCTGGAGTTGTTGGCACAGGTGCATCCGTGCCCGACGGCGGTGCTCGGCATTCAGCCCGCCCAGGCCGTGACGGCGGCGCCGCTTTGCCCGCCGGTGGCCGCCGCCGTCGACAGCGTGGCATCGGTGCTGCGGATGATTGCCGATAACGTGCGCCAAAGCGAGGGCGCGTCGGATTAATCGCGGCTTGAACAAGCCCCTGTAAGTTCGGAGACTCAGCCATGGTCGGTGGTCCTTCCGGCACTTCGACGGCGCGGGACGGGCTGTCGCTGACCGAGCGGGAACTCTTCGACCGCTTGGCGTGGTTTATCCACATCCGATGGTTCATGGGCCTGTTTGCCCTGATGCTGCTGCTGGCGGCATGGAGCATCATGGGCATGCGTTTCCGCCAGGGCGCCGAAGAGCCCAGGCTCAGCCCCGCCACCGACGCCGTGCTGTTGATCTTCCTCTACAACGCCCTGTTCACCTTCCTTCAGCACGTCGTCAGTGCCCGGCGGCAGATCACGAGGCGGATCATCATCGCGCTGGCGCTGGGGCAGATCGCCTGCGACAGCCTGGCCGTCTGCGGCCTGGTCCACTACACCGGCGGCGTCGAGAACTACTTCATCATCCTGATCCTGCTGCCGCTGGTGATCGCGGCCGAGCTCTTGCCGGCCTGGCTGGCATACACGGCCGCCCTGGGCGCCGCGGCGCTTGTCCACGCGATG
>Ga0315285_10001754_pt1 | contig 22772 bp, 4 predicted proteins | sample YL17G09_36_MG_FD_203698 | JGI IMG/M metagenome (GOLD analysis project Ga0315285, IMG submission 203698) | Sediment microbial communities from Yellowstone Lake, YNP, Wyoming, USA - YL17G09_36 | ecosystem: Environmental > Aquatic > Freshwater > Lake > Sediment | place: USA: Wyoming | collected... | reverse complement strand
TCACCGGGCAGCGGAACCCAGCGGGCCTCGCACTTGTTGCCCGGGACGCTGACGTCGGACTTCAGCAGCAGGCTGAACTCCATGTCAGCCTGGTACCCCTTGGGCGGGACCTGGTTGGCGGCGATGGCCGTGACGGTGAAGCGCTTGCTCACGCTCACGTCCACCTGGAGGGCACCCTGCGGAACCACCGTCAGGGAGACGTCGGTCTCCGGACAGCCGTCCGTGTCGGCGTCAGTGTCCATGTCCTCGGCCCGGAATGGGCAAACATCCGCGGCGTCGAGGATGCCGTCGTTGTCGTCGTCGGGGTCGCAGACGTCGCCGAGGCTGTCGCCGTCGTTGTTCGCCTGGTTGGGGTTAGACACCCAGGGGCAGTTATCGACGACGTTGGCGATGGTGTCGGCGTCAACGTCGGGCCAGCCAGCGATGACGGACACGTGGTTCTCGTCGGTGTTGTTCAGCGGGTCGAGCTCGTGCATGTCGAGCGGGTCAACGTTGACCACGAACTGCTCGATGTTGGGGAAGGAACCGGCCACGCTGCAGACGATGTTGTAGTTGCGGATGACGTTGCGGACCGCGCCGGCGGCCATCAGAGGCTCTGTCCAGCTCAGCTTGCTGTAGACCTGGTTGCCGACGGTGAACTCGTAGAGGACGTCACCGGACACAGGCACCAGGTGCGATACGCACTTGTTCTTGTCGGTGGAGATCTGGGTGAGCTGGACCGCCACGGTAGTGGGGCCGACGCCGTTGGTGATCTTGACGGTCACCGGGCGGGTGACAGTAACGCCCACCGGTACCACGTCATCGGAAGGCTGTGGCAGCTGGCCAGGGTTGAAGTGCTGGTCACCGATGGTCTCGTCCTTGATCAGCTCCACCGACATGTTGGTGTCGGCGCTGATGCAGTTGACGAAGGCGTACTGGGTGACCGACTCACCGGTGTCGAGGCGGGTGACGCTGCCCACTATCGGCAGATTCGTGCCGTAGGTCTCGCACCAGCGGGTCTTCTCACCCGCGGGCAGCTGGCTCTCGCCCAAGAAGAGCGAGTAGGAGTGGTACGGCGTGCACTGACTCTGCTCCATGTTGTTCGGGACGCCATTGTTGTTGTCGTCAGTGTCCGGCCCGTTCATGGGCGCGGCGCCGTCGGGCTGGCCGTCGTTGTCGTCGTCAATGTCCGCGAGCGAGTCCCACAACCCGTCCAGGTCGCTGTCCGGGTTCTTGGTGACGCCAACTTGCATCCAGCCGCTGGGGCCGAGGTTGAACACCAGAACGTTGATGGGGATGTTCAAGTTGGCGGTGCCGGTGGTGCCCACGTAGCGGGCCCAAAGCGCCGGCTGACCGTCCATGGGTGGGAACTTCGCATCGATCGTGTTGACCACCGAGGTCAACTGAGCGGGCCAGGCGACGAAGCCCAGGCCGTACCCGGGGTCAGGTCCACCGGGGTAGAGAGCCATGCCGGTCACGTCGACAGCGCCCCCGTCGGCTGGGACGTAGCCGTCGTACATGGTGGCAACGCCTGCAACGGGGTACATGCAATACGGAGTGAGGCCGGGAAGGTCGGCGATCACGCCGAAGTCGATCTTGCCGACTGTGGCGCCGGTGGTGGTAGTCACACTGGACTTGATCTTTATCTGGCTTGGGTAGATGGCCGCGACGTCACCAAGCGGGCCAGACGCAATGTCGACCTTGGTCAGGGTCTTGCAGGCCAGGCCCAGGATGCAGGTGTTGCCCACCGGATTGGCCATAGTGCCGTCGTCCGCGCCGATGGCCGCCGAGAAGACTGGCGTGAAGGGCGGCACACACCTGAGATTCAGGGTGGCGTTCGCCGTGTTAGGGGAAGTGGGGTCTATCACGTGCGCGTTCGTGGGGGTTACCGTGTTGTCGAAGTTGACTGTGAATTTACCCAGCTGGGTGCAGGTCACGGTGAACGTCTCGTCCTGGGTGGTGGTCACGCTCGTCGCCAGGTTGACGTTGAGGTCGGCAATAGTGTTCACCGTAGCCGCAGTCACAACCACTGGGCAGCCGTCGTTGACCATGCCGTCCCCAGCCCCGCCGTCCTCAATGTCGTCGCGGGCGTTGAGGCACTGGCCGAGGAGCGGGTTCTCCGGTATGCCAACCGGCGGACAGCCGTCGTTGACGGCGCCGTCGAAGTCGTCATCGATGAAGTTGGCGCACTGGCCGCCAGATTCCACGCCAGTGGGATCGGGATAGGTGATCGACGCGGTCTTGGCCAGCTTCACCTCAACAGGGCCGTCGGGGCCGATGTTGTGGAGGATCTTGCGCACGGTGACGCTTGTGGGCACCCCCATGGTGATCAGCTTGGCAGTGCCATAGATGTTCGTCCGCGTGTAAATGGCGGCGAAGCTGTCGATTTCCACATCAGCCGACGCCCAGACCTCCAGGCCCACCGACTCGATGTCCGTGTTCGGGTTCACGTCGGGGGATGGCTCAGAGTAGCCGCTAGTCAGGCGAGTGGCCGCGTTGTTGAACACGAACGTGTGGTCGCTGGCCTCGGCGCACTGGATGTTGTAGATCGCCGTCAGCGTCTCCACGTCGTTCGGCGGGCCGTAGGCCATTGAGCACGTCACGTTGGCCCCGGTCGCCGTAAGCGCGCAGGCGCCACAGCCCGTGTTCGGAGAGACCGAGCAGCTGGCGGGCGTCACCGTGCAGCCGGCTACGGCCGGCGCACTGACCTCGATCTTCACGTTCACCGCGTCGGTAGTCGGCCCGAAGTTGACGGCCGTCGTGTCCACGGTGATCGTGTCGCCCACGCCGACGTTGATGTCGCCGTTGTCCACCTCGGGGTCGATAATGGTGTCCGGAGGCGAGTCGGTGATCGTGGAGGCGACGCCGATGTCAATCTCCGGCTGAGGGCACGGCGTGTTGATCGCCAGTTTGCCCGAAAGGAGCGTGAGCGGATGCTTCAAGATAGTCACCAGATCGTCGTCGAGGGACTTGTATACAGTGGATGGGTCAGCGCCGAACGTGAAGGTGACCACGCCATCGTCGCCGATGTCCAGGCCAACCCTCACCAGGGTGCCGTCGAGAGACGCGCCCGGACCGCCGGACGTGTACAACGCGCCAAAGGCGTGCGCACCGTCGCTGCCAGGCATTCCCTCGGTCAACGATAGGGCCCCCGACGTCTTGATGAGGTCGTCGGTCATCTGCCCGGTGTACACGGGGTCGCCGAGGGAGTGGTTGTTGGCCAGGCTCACGAACTTGACGTGAGTGGGGTCAGGGATGCTCATGACCTGTGCCATCTCGGAGCTGGGGGGACCCAACTGGGCAAACGCGAACGGCACAAAGCCGGCGGAGCTCGTGACTGCGCAGGTTTTGCCCGCCCCGGCGTTGCAGGCGGCGGTCAGGGTCGTCTTGATGCTCCACTGAGCGATGTTGACCTTGGCATTGTTGTAGTTCAGCAACGCATCGTAGGCGACCGGCCCTCGAGTGTCGCCGTCCACCACAATGTCCACTTGGTAGTCGGCGAGGCCGTCGAACGTGGAGACGCCGTCCCAGGTACAATTTGCACTGGGGCAGGTGACCTCGTAGCAGCCCTCTACCGGTCCCCAGGTGGTGGCATCGTTCCCCGTGATCTCGGGGTCGATGTCGACGTTGATGTTGCCGGGTGTTACGGCATAGGCTACGTCAACGCCCTTATAGGTGGTGCCGGTAAGCAGCAGCGCCACTAACAGCGCCGCGCCTACCGCACCGAGCAAAAGCTTATTCATAATGGACCGCACCCCCTTGATTCATTTCTTGCCGTTGATTATTCCTTAGCGTCCCGCATTCTCACCCCCTCATAACAGGCTATGTTGGGTAACTCTATGAGCACACCGCCGAGATCTTGCCGCGGTACATGAGGACGTCGCCCGCGACGGTGATCTGCTTGTTGTTGTCGAGGTCGAGCCGAGTCAGGCTCCAGGTCGCCGGGACGGTGGTTATCTGCGCCGAGATCTGCCCGCGGTACATGAGGACGTCGCCCGCGACGGTGATCTGCTTGTTCTTGTCCTGGTCCAGCGGCCAGGCGTCGGACTTGCCGGTCACGTTGTTGGTGTTGGTGCAGGCGTCCAGCGGGTCGGTGCCGATGTACCACTCGTTGGTGTCCGAGAACCCGTCGCCGTCGTCGTCGTCGTCGCAGGCGTCGCCGAGGCCATCGTCGTCCGTGTCAGTCTGGGTCGGGTTCTTCTTGTCCGGGCAGCTGTCAATCAGCTCGCCCGTAAAGGCGGTGGGGAAAGCGGGAAGCACAACGGTAACCCCAATGACGTTGAACAAGAATTTACGGATCAGGGTCATGTCGACGACGTCGCCCACGCTGAGTTTAGTGTCGCCATCCTTGTCATCCCAGCTAGTGAGGTGCCACTCCCGGTCTTTCACCGGAGACGTCTCTTTCCACCTGGAGGAGACGGGGGTCGGCGGCGCCGGTGGGAGGGTCTTGATGACCTCGGGGTTCTTGATGCACTTCGGGTCGGTCTTGTCGGGGTTGCAGACGCCGTCGCAGTCGCTGTCATTGGCGGTTGGGCAGGTGCAGCCGTCGTCAGCGGCATCAATCGAGCCGTCGCCGTCGTTGTCCACGCCGTCGGTGCAGCTCTGGGGGGCCGTGAGCGCCGGCTGGACATTACCGGCCGGGGCTGCGCCCCCGGTGAGCGCGGCGTCTATCACATAGCTCTCGGGGTTCCCGATGGCCGGGCAGCCGTCGTTGACCTTGACACCTAGGGTCTGCTCCATGCTGTCAGGGGCGGGCGTGTCGTCGCTTACGGCGTTGCCGATGGCACACTGCGCGCCGCTCTCGATGAAGTCCCCAACCTTGGGGCAGCCGTCGTTGATGTAGGTGTCGCCGTCGTCGTCGACGGCGTCGTTGCAGGCGCTCTCGCTGCCGTTGGTGTCTGAAGACCCCAAAAACTCCTCCAGGCCGGTGCAGTAGCCGTCGCTGTCAGCGTCCGCCGGTGGGCTGCCGACGCACACCGCAGTCCAGGGGAAGGCGTGGAAGTAGAGGCCGGTGCCCGGGTTCGTGCCCCAGGGAGTCGCGTCTAGCTTGTCCATGGAGGGTTGGCAGTTGGGGTCGTTGCCGTCGATGACGGTGTCGCCGCCGTTGTCGATGCCGTCGGCGCAGCTACAAGGGGTGACCGCCCCGTCCTCGACGCCGTCGCAGTCGCTGTCGTCGCAGGCGTCGCCAATGGAGTCAGGACCGGGCCCCAGGTCGCTGTTCAGGGCCTGGACCGTCGAGTCCCTATCGGCCTGGTTGTCCTCGCCCACGCCTGTGCCGTTGGCCACCAGCGGGCAGATGTCCGTGCGGTTGTTGTAGCCGTCGTTGTCGCAGTCGGTCTGCGAGGCTCCGGGGCAGTCTGGCGCGCCATCATCGACTCCGTTGGGCTCGGGGTCACAGCTGTTGGGCAGGCCGTCACAGTCGTCGTCGCCCTTGCCAAGAAGACATGGAGGGGTTGCATAGTCGTACCGCATGTCCCAGAGCGGGTCGAGCGTGTAGGGACAGGGGTCCGCGTCGTTCTCCCAGCCGTCCTCATCGGCGTCGCGCTCCGCCTGGCTGTAGTTGCGGTTCAGGTGCGTGTTCGTGAGGAGAACGCCGGTGCCGTCAGCCGGGTTTATTTGGGACTCGAAGTTAGCCTCGTTCGCGGGGGTAGTGGCGGGGTTGTCCTGCGTCAACCCCCAGATGGTAGTGTTGCTCATCAGGGGCGTGCAGAAGTCACTGACCGAGCCCCCCGGATTCTCCGTCTGGTCGTACGGGTTATTCAGGGCAGTGAGGAGGACGTAGCCCAGCGCAGAAACCATCTGGACCTTGATACCGGGGGGGAGCTGCGTGATCTGGCCAGGGTTCAGGACGATAACCTCGATGAGCATGTTGCTGCCGGCCACGTTGGCGTCGCCGGCGTAGCGCGCCCGCGGTATCAAGGCCGGCTTCGGGCCGGTGGCGCCGTCCGGGTCGAGCATCAGGTTCAGGAAGGTGGGGTAACGCGCCAGGTAGTCCCGGAGCCCGGCCGTGTAGGTGCCGGTCGGAACGGGGAGCGGTGTATTCGTCCAGGCCATCTCGGCTGGGGTGAGGGTCACAGCGTTGTTGACGCTGGCGTTGTACAACTGGAAGAACGGATTCACGGCGAAGGTGCATTTCCCATTGACTATGCCGAGGGTGCTCTGGCTAGAAAGAGTGCCCACCTTCGCCCCGATGGGGATCGAGTTGCCGGGCACTATCAACCCGTCGGGGGGGGCGAAGTTGTACATCGAGGAGTCCTCGTAGTTGTAGTCGGGGGCGGGAATGGTGACGATCACCGTATTGTCCGAGGGGACGCCCGGTGCGGAAGTGGTGGCTAGGATGTACTTATTATAGGGCTTATAGCTGCCAGCCTCGGTGCCACTCGAAGCGAATAACGTGAGGGTTAACGCTACGAGGGCGAAGAGGCTAAGTGCGACGATGCGCTTGCCGGCCATGTTGCTCCTCCCATTCTGAACAGCGGTTGTCGGACGACGACGCCCGCATCCCCTCCATATAAGCGAACAGTAGGGCGGCTGCCACCGCCCTTCGGCTGTCAGCTCAGGAGCCTATATTCGGGTGCGGGCGCTTTCCTGCACCACCCGCCCCGCCTGCCTCCGGCCGGCGGAAGGCAGGGCTTATGTCCTCTGTTTATGGAAACCCTACTAATTAAACACCCGCTCGGTCGGCTTGTCAAGACCTTATGACGACTTCTCAGGCGAAAAGTGGTAACAAATCAGTGAACTCATAAATCTTGAATTGTACCGCTATTGACGCTGCCCAAGGGAACCAGCACTGCCTGGCCGGCCGAGGGGGTCAGGACGCCTGGGCGGCGCTGCTGGCGGGTAGCCCGTGGATGCTGGCGCCACGTTCCTTTGAGCGCCGCGATGGATGCCTGAGGCCCCTCTTGGCCCGGAGGCAAGAAAACGGGTAGGGGCGGAGGCCTCCGCGCGGAAGGCCCCGCTCCTACATTTCGCGCCTGGCGTAAACATTGCCGCGCCCCTTAGGTACAGGTTGCGCTAATCTTCCCCCTGAACATGAGCACGTCGCCAGCCACGGTAATCCAGTTATCCTTGTTGATGTCCAGACGCTGCTGCCAGTCGGGGGTGGGGCTCGGCGGCCCGTGCGCCCCGATGCGCCCTCGATAGTAGAGAACGTCGCCGGCGACGGTGATAATCTTGTTCATGTCCAGGTCCAGCGGCCAGGCATCGTCGGCGCCGACAACGTCGGGGCAGTTGTCCGACTGGTCGGTGGCCACGTAGCACTCGAGGTCGTCCTTGAACGTATCGCCGTCCGTGTCCAGCAACGGGGAGCAGTCGGCGGAGGTGACCGTCAGGTTCGCGCACTGCCAGTTGTTGGCGGTGATGGGGTCGATGTTCGGCGCCATGACCTCGGCCTTGTTGCAGAAGGTGAAGGTGTGGGCGCCGTCCACGTCGCAGCGCAGCTCGAAGCTGCGGGTGTAGGGCGTGGGCACCGGAATGGGGTCCTCCCACGCCTGGAAGTGGAGGGCGCTTTCGGCGCTGCGCATGGGCGGGTACATGGGGTCGCCGTCGCCGGGCACCCTGGCGGGGCGGTGGGCATAGCCGTGGATCTGGCTAATGGGGTTGGTCGGGTCGTACCGCTCGTACTCGTGCAGCGTGTCGCCCGTCGTGGCCACCCAGCGCCCCTCGCAGCCCACCGGCACGTTGGCCAGGAAGGTGATGGTGGTGTCCGTCGGCAGCGGCCCCAGGTTCTGGTCAAGCGAGTAGACGGTGAACGAGCGGTTCTCGCTGGTCCAGATGTCCAGGTCGGGGTCGGTCGTGTTGCGGTCGCTGGTGCTGATGTCCCAGCCGACAGCCAGCACCTGCTTGTCCGCCTCGTATGGCCCCACGCCGCAGTACACCGTCACGTCGGTGCTCTGCAGGTTGTTGGACGGGTCGGGGTCTACAATGGGCTCCACAGGGTACTCCTGGTTCCAGAGGGTGAGGACGAACACCCCCATGTCCTTGCACTCGAACTGGATGCCGCGCATCAGCTGCACCTGACTGCTCACCGGCAGCCAGACCTGGAAGTGCAGGTCGTCGATGTCGCCGTTCATGCCGCCGACCTCGCAGTCCACGGGCTGCCCCTGGAAGGTGCAGACGTCGCCCAGCTGGTATAGCCAGCGGACGTCGACCGGGTTCTGCGGCCAGCCGCCCGTCACCCACCAATCGACGTCGGCCCAGGTGTCATCAGGCCCGTTGTTGTGCTTGACCTCCCAGACAGGGATGGGCTGCCACCACACGTAGGGCTCCGTAATGTAGACCCACGGCGGGTCGGCCCAGAAGTCGAGCACCTTCACGTCGGCCTGCCCCGCCGCCTGCTTGCAGTAGACGTCCACGTGGGTGGTGTCGGTGTTGTTGCCGGGGACGGGGTCCTCCCAGGGATCGTGTGGCGGGTTGGGGTCGACGGGCCACTCGTCGTTGATCAGGGTGACGGTGTAGGGGCCGCCGACGGTGTTACAGGTGAGCTCCAGATTCCTGGATACCGCCAGGCTCACGCTAGTCTCTTCGAGGTCCACGTAGAAGTCGAGCACCTCGTCGCTGGGCTGATTGTCGCCTGTCTGAGCTATCCAGCGGGCGCTGACCTGCCCGCCGACGGGCTCCTGGGCTGTCCAGGTGACGTCGGACCAGGCGCTCTGCGGCCCGTTGTTGTGCTTCACCTCGTCCGCGGTGATCTGGAAGGGCACGTCAACGTAACCGTCCGCCCGCGCCGGCGCCGACCAGTCCAGGATCTTGATGTCGGCGTTGTGCAGGGAGGTGACGTACAGGTCCTCGCAGTGGAGGTTGTTGCCCGGGATGGGGTCCTCATCGGGCGCCTTCACGTCGGCCCGGTTGCAGAACGTGAACACGTAGGGCACGTCGGGGGCCCCCAAGCAGTGCAGCTGGAAGTCGCGGGTGAAATCCAGCATGCTCTGCGGCGGCTCGTCGATCCCGTACTCGAGCGTCTGGAAGTGGAGGTCGACCGTCCTCAGGCCCGCCACCATGCCCGGATTGGTTATCGTACCACTGCTGGGGATGCTGGGGTTGCCGTCCACGGTCAGGACATCGGCGTAGTTGGCCGGGTCCAGCACCCACTGGCCCTCGCAGCCCGCCGGGATGTTGGCGTAGAAGCTGATCTCGGCGTCGGTGGGCTGGTCGGGGCCGTTGTTGTACTCGACGGAGGTCACGCTGATCGTGTAGTCTTGGCTCTTGAGGATCGTCATCTCCGGCGGGTCTATCGGCAGACCCGTGGGATGGCTGAACTCGACGTCGATGACCTCCTTGTCCGCCGCAGCCGCTAAGCAGGTAATGGGCAGATCGAGGGTGCGGGAGTTGTTGGTGAGATCGGGGTCCTCCATCTCTACGGGCATCTCGTCGTTGTTCAGCGTGACGGTGTAGTCGCCCGGCACCGCGCAGTGCAGCTTGAGCGACCGGTTAACCTCCGGCGTCGCGCTTACCGGCAGCCAGATCTGGAAGTGGATGTCGTCCAGCTCCCACAGGCACTCGGGGTCGGGGGTGGGAATGCCAGGGCAGCCGTCTATGTCGCAGCCACCCCCTGGTAAGCCGGCGTCGCCGTCGTTATCGATGTCGTCCTGGCAGTTGTCGCCGGTCAGGGACGGGTTGCCTTGGCCGCTGCCCCCGCTGTCGCCCTCGCCGCAGGGCACGGGGAGGCCGCCGGAAGTGCAGCGGTCGCCCACCAGGGCCTCCCAGCGGACGTTGATGTCCGGGATGCCGTCGTGGTTCAGGTCGGGGATGGGGTCGACCGTCCAGGAGACGTCGACCCAGGCGTTCTGGGGCCCGTTGTTGTGCTTGTCCTCGACCAGGTTGATGACGTTGTTCTCGCTCACCGTGAACTCGAACGGCGGCTCCGGCTCGCTGGAGAAGGTGAGCACCTTGATGTCCGCCCCCGTCGCCGGCGACACGAAGATCATGTCGGGGACTGTCCAGATAGTGCCGTTACAGCTAATCACGAGCGGGGCGGCGCTGGTCACGTCGCACACGTTGTACGGAGCGGGGACGGTGTCGTGCGTAGGATCATTGTTGTGGTCGGGCATCTGCCCGTCGGGGCGCGGTATCAGAGGCCAGCAGTCGTCGTGATCGGGACAGGCGCTGTGCGTCCAGGGGTCAGAGATGGTGATCGTTGGTTTCGGCAGAGCGAGCGTATCGTAACCCACGCCGGTGACCACGTGCGCCGTCTCCAGCTGTGACCCGTAGGTCTCCATCCACAGCAGCACATCTTGGCCGCCGCTCAGCTCCCTCTGGTAGTCCAGGAACGTGGGCGGCCCCGGCGCCTGATCGAAGGCGAACTCGGCGTCGGGGAAGCCATCGAGGCCGCACGGATTGAAAGCGTTCTTGGCGGGCGGGAAGAGCCTGTCATCAGGCTTCATTCCCCAGGGACCGGGACCAAGGCACCGCGCCGGGTCGATGATGCTGTGGACTTTCAGGCCGCTGCCGTAGCTGTTCACGTAGGTGCCAAGGCCGACGAGGTAGTCCCACTCCTCCACGCCCTGGCTGTAGCAGTAGTTGTTCTCGGTGGCGGACTGCCTTTGGCCGTCCTGGTTGGTGTCCATGAACGTCGTCTGGGCGATCTTGCTCATGACCTGCCTGTAGCCGGGGATGGAGGGTGGCGGAGGAGGTGGCGGAGCCGGAGGCCAGCCCTGGAGGAGATCATTGGCGTCATACAAGGAGGTCCCTGCCCCCCCTCCCAGGCAGGCGCTGGCTACCTGCTGGCTGAGGGGCTCGGTGGCCTCCCAAGGATAGGGGGCGCTTCCACCACCCAACAAGCTGGGGTAGCCGTGGTACGCATACCACCAGAAGGAGTTGGCGGCTGCTCCTACCCAGCACCAGCCGGTCGAGTGCTGGCCGAGGTCGGGCACGGAGTCCTTCGTGAAGCTCGGCGGCGGCGCGTCTGCCCGCGCGGTGCCGCCAGCGCCGTGCAGTAGAGCGAGGGTGAGGAGAGGGGCTGCTACCGCCAGAATCAATGCAGCGAGTGCTGCGCCGATCTGCTTCTTGCTCATGGCAGGTTCCTTTCCGGGGATAACCTACCATTGCAGGCCGGCGGTGCAATAGCACTCCCCCGCGGCTTTCGTTATGTTGACCTACGCCCGAATAACATAATTATGATACCCTTTTTCCGGAACCTGTCAACCCCTTGGAAGTCTGGCTAGAGCGATTCTAGAGTTTTTTAGGCCATTCTTTTAGGCCATTCGGAGAGTCTTGTGGCCTGCGATCAACGCGTGGGCCTGTGGTCCGCTCTCAGGTCAAGAACGCAACAAGTCGGTGAACTCGTGAACCCTGAATTGTATCGCTGTTGACGCTGCTCAAGGGAACCAACATCGCCTGGCCAGCCGAGGGGGTCAAGACACCTGGACGGCGCTGCTGGCGGCCAGCCCGTGGATGCTGGCGCCGCCACGCTCCTTATGAGCGCCGCGACGGATGCCTAGAGCTGCTTTGGCCTGGATCGAGGAGTACAGGCAGGGGCGAGGCCTCCGCGCGGAAGGCCTCCGCCCCTGCATTTCGCGCCTGGCGTAAACATTGCCGCGCTCCTTAGGTACAGGTCTTGCTAATCTGCCCCCTGAACATGAGCACGTCGCCAGCCACGGTAATGAAGTTATTCTTGTCGAGGTCCAGACGCTGCAGCCAGTTGGAGCTGGGCGGTGGCCCGCCTGTCGCCGAAATGCGCCCCCGATAGTTGAGAACGTCGCCGGCAACGGTGATAACCTTGTTCATGTCCAGGTCCAGCGACCAGGCGTCGTCGCCGACAACGTCTGGGCAGTTGTCAGCCGGGTCGGTGCCCAGGTAGGTCTCGATGTCGTCATTGACCGTATCGCCGTCCGAGTCCACGCCGGGGGCGGAGTCAACGGAGTGGACCGTCAGGTCCCGGCACTGCCAGTTGTCGGCGAGGTTGGGGTCGACGTTCGGCGCCATGACCTCCGCCTTGTTGCACAAGGTCAAGGTGCGGACGCCGTCCTCCGAGCAGTGTAGCGCGAAGAGACGGACGTACTGCGTGGGCGCCATAGGCTCCTCCCAGGCCTGGAAGTGGAGGGCGCTCTCGGCGGTGCGCATGGGCGGGTACATGGGGTCGCCGTCGCCGGGCACCATGGCGTCGCGATGCGGGTCACCGGGGGTCTGGTCCAGCGGGTTGGCCGGGTCGTACCGCTCGTACTCGTGCAGCGTGTCGCCCGTAAAGGCCAGCCAGCGGCCCTCACAGCCCTCTGGTACGTTGGCCAGGAAGGTGATCGTAGAGTCCGTCGCCTCCGGTCCCAGGTTCTGGTCTAACGAACCGACCATGAGTCCGACGTCGGTGTCGGTCCAGATGTCCAGGTCGGGGGTGGTGGTGTTGCGGTCGCTGCCGGTGGCCCACTGGAGGTCCAGCACCTGCTTGTCCGCCTCCGCCAGAGCTTCCACGTCCACGCCCACGAGGGCGTGTATGTTCTCCAAGTTGGACAGGCAGACGGTGGGGTACTTGTCTGGGGTGATCTGGTTCTCGAACTCAAAGTGATGCGGGCCCGTGTCGCGGCAGAAGATGTCGAAGTCTTCCTCCAACGTTATGTCGACGCTCTGGGGCGAGTTCTCCATGATGAAGTCCGCCTCCACCTCAGCCGGCTGCAGATCGGCCAGGCCCTGCACGTAGACGATTCGATCCGCACCGGGCTTGAACTTCTCTCCTATCGACTCGGTCCAGTCGTCGGGGTTCTGACTGTGGCCGATGTCGACGTTGTAGAGTACGCCAGCAGGAATGAAGATCTGCTCCTGAGCGTCAACAGTGGCCAGGGAGCCCTCGCAGCCCGCCGGCACATTCATCCACTTCCGCACGTGGATGTCCACCTCATCCCAGGGAGGAGCCTCGCTGTTGGTGTTGTGGATGATCTTCGTGCTCTGGAGCGTGTACTCCTGGTCGACGTAGAAGGGGTCGATGCCAGTGGGGTCGAAGGTCCAGTCCAAGATATCGAGGTCGGTCCAGTGGGCGCAATCGGCGATGCCCTCGAAGTGCTCTACGTCCACGTTGTTGGACGGCTCGGGGTCGGCTACGTGCGGTTCCATCGGCGGGTTCTCGGCCAGCACCGTCTGGACGGGGTAGGTATCGGGGGCGGTGGGCTGGAAGCAGTGGAGGACGAGAGTCCTCTGCTTGGCGACGCCCGGCCACGGGCCCGGGTCGCCCACGGGGATGGTCAGGCCGGCGATCACGCTGCCGTTGGGGTACAGGGCGACATACTCGCGGTCGGTCCCGTCCGGCTCCACGTTCGGGTCGGGGCCGTCCTCGCGGGCAAAGCCCGACACGCAGATCGCCGGGGGAGTGATGTCTCCCAACTGGTGAGCGTCGCAGTCGGGAATTTCGTCGCCCTGGGCGTCGCCCTCCTTCGCCATGCCTGGCGCGCACGCGTCGTTCACATCGTCGCACGTGCCGTCGCCGTCGTTGTCGATGCGGTCGTTGCAGGTCCAGGGGTACTGCATGTACTCGGGAGTGCTGAGGGAGTCAAACATCAGTGAGCCGAAGAACAACTCCTCCATGTTGAAGTAGCCATCGAAGTCCGAGTCGACGCACTTGTAATCGTCGCCGTCGGCGACGGTGTTGCCATCGTTGTCCTGCCCGAAGTCGTTGCAGGTGCCCGCGGCATGCAGGTTCTCGGGCGTGCTCGTTATGTCATTCGTCTTCGAGTCCAGAATGCCCTCCACGTCGTCCGCCCAGCCGTCCCCGTCGAAGTCCTGACCTTCGACATACGGGGGCGGGGCCGGCCACCACAGGCCCCGCGACTGCCCCTCCAAGTTGACGTTGAAGTTGGCGCTGGCAGGGCCGTTGTTGTAGGCGTTTACGGTTACCGGCCGGCGGTAGCTGGTGCTCACGTTGACGTTCCAGGCGCTCGTGTCCATAGACACGTCCGCGCCGCTGTCGGCGTACACCCAGACGTTGACCGGCAGGGCGCTCGACGCGACGTTGTTGGTCGGGTTGGGGTCAGTGACCCCTGGGTCCTTGATGCTGATGGTGTTATCGATGGTGAACTCGTGCGTGCTGCGCTGATTGCAGTGAATAGTGAACAACTCGTCGTGGACCACGCTGTTGGACAGGTGCAGCATCACCTGCTCGGGCGGGCCCACGGGGGAGATCGTGCAATCCGGTGGGGCCGTGGCGACCTTGTTGATGTCCACCGTCACCGGCGAGGTCGGCCCGTTGTTGTGGAGCGTCTTCCGCACGCAGATGTCCACGTCCTGGTCGACGTCTATGTTCGTAGGCGGCGGGTCGATGCAGTTGGCGGCCCGGATCTGCTGGTCGAGGATCTTCACGTCGGCCGGGGCAGGCTGCACCTCCACCGTCTTGCTCTCGTCCCAGGAGTGGTTGCCCAGGATGGGGTCGCAGATGTCCGGGTAGTCGGGGAGGGTGGCATTGTTGCCGAAGTCGAAGGTGTAGGTGTCTGGCTCGTGGCAGAGGATACCGAAGTCCTCCTCCACCACCACGTCCACGCTCATCCCCACCGCCGTCAGGGTGAGCTCGGCCGTTAGCTCGTTGTCCGAGCCCCCGAGGAACGGGGAGCCCTGCGCGTACACGGTCTGATTGACGTCGGGCGTGAGTATGGTCCCGTCGCCACTGTCCGTCCAGACGGGGTAATTGGGCGGCATCTTGTACATCGTGTCGCGGGCAATGGTGACCGTTTCTCCGGCCCCCCTCGGGCGCAGGGAGCCGTCGCAGTTCACCGGCACGTCCATACTCTTCGAGACCTGAACGTCGCCTGCAGCCGGGCCGTTGTTGTGGATGATCTTGGTGGTCTCGTAGACGTGCGTCTGGCCCACGTAGAAGTCCGGCGGGACTTCGTCCCCGAAGTCCCAGTCTGTGATTTTGAGGTCGGCGTACGCCGCACAGGAGGCGATGCCATTAAACGTGCCAGGGGGGTCAATCGAGTTGTTCTCGAGATTCGCGTCGAGCACATGGGGTGGCGCGCTCAGGACGTCGACCTCCACGGTCTCGGTCGGGTAGGGCGCAGGGTCCTCCGGCGGCACGCCGGGCGCGAAGCAGTGGAAGACGAGGTTCCTAGTCTGGGTGTAAGGGCCGCCAGGCGGCAGGACGAAGCCCGTGGTGAGCATCACCCGCAGGCTGCCGTCGCCGCGCAGGTAGGTCCCGCCGGCGTCAGTCCCGTCTTCCCTTGTGTCCGCGTTTGCGTCCAGGCGTTGCCAGCCGGAGGCGCAAGTCACCGGCGGCCGGACGCCCTGGCGGAGCTGGCCGTTGCTGCAGTCGCCGCCGTACTTGCCATCGTAGTCGGGCTGGGCAGCGTCGATGTTTCCATCCTGATCGTTGTCCAGGCCGTCGCCGCAGTTCCAGGGGAGCTGCGAGTGCTCGGGAGTCTTGGTGTTGTCGAACCGAGCGAGCGGGTCGTGGGGGATCAGCACCATCTCGTAGAAGTCGGAATAGCCGTCGCCATCGCTGTCAGCGCACTTGGGGTCGGCCAGGTCCATGCCCGGGGAGATGTCTGCATCGTTGTCCACCCCATCGGAGCAGGATCCTGGCGAAACCCAAGCATGCAGGTTCTCCGGTCTGCTGCCTGAGTTGTTTGGGTTGGAGACCAGGAGGGTCTCCACGGCGTCGGCCCAGCCGTCACCGTCCGTGTCGGCCAGCTGGCCGCCGGGGTCGACGCCAATGATGCCCAGGCCCGGCGAGTTCTCGATCAAGTAGGCCCCGAGGTGGGCGGGGATGGGGCCGTTGTTGTACACGTCCACGCTCACCGGCTTGATCTCGCTGGTGCTCACATCGACGTCCCACTGGTTCCCCGGTACCTCTAAGTCGTCGTCCGGCGGCATAACCAGGTTGCGGGCCTCGGCGTCAGTGATTGACACGCAGGCCACCAGCATCTCCATCTCCTTGGAGTTGTTGCTGGTGTCGGGGTCAGGGATCCCCACGGGCAGTTGGAGCTCGTTGCGGATAGTGAACTCGTGGAGGCTGGTCTGGTCCGAGCAGGCCAGGTCGGACTGGTGCTCCGTCGCTACCGGCACGTTCAGGGGCAACTCCACCTGCTCCTGGAGGCCCAGCTCGCTTAGCGGACCCGGTAAGCCTTGCACGCTGTCCGCGGCGATGCAATAGCCTGGGCCGGGCAGGGGGTTTATCTGGCTTATCAGCATTGAGCACGTAGCGGCAGGCAACGGCGGCCCGGGGATGGGGATCTTGCAGGGCACGCACTTGTTGACTGGGTGCTGCGGGTCCGCGTCGTAATACTGCGCGCACCACGAGTAGGAGAGCAGGATGGGGTCGTTGCTGGGTGGCTTGATATACCGTGTGGGGCCAAGAGCCCCGAAGGTGACGACCTCGTCCAGCGGCCAGCACTCCACCGACACCTCGGTCTGGGTCTGGCATTCGGTATCGAACTCGTCGGTGAACCCGTCGGGGCCGTTGTCCAGGCCGTCGTTGCAGGAGTGGAGACCGACCGCCTCCTCCCACACGTGGACGGCCAGACACTCCGGGTCGGGGGTAGGAATGCCGGGACAGCCGTCAACGTCGCAGCCGTCGCCGGTGTTGCCGTCGTTGTTCAGGTTGTCGTTGCAGGTGGTGAGGCCGTCCTCAAGGGCGTTGACCCGCCAGGCGGGCGCGTTGAGCTGCTTCACGTCGGTGGCGAGCACGCTGGGGTTCGGGCCGTTGTTGCGCAGTATCTCTTTCACCATGTAGTGGGGCTCGTGCGCCGTGTATCCGGGTGGCTGTTGGCCTGGAAGCGCTGCGGGGCTGTCCAGGGGGTCCTCGTCCACCCGGGTGTCGCCGTCGTCGTCCCAGCCCCCGAGTTGGACGACGTCAATGTTCGTGTCGCCGTCCAAGTCGAAGCGGCCGCCGCCGTCCTCATCCACCCAGCCGTCGGCGTCGGTGTCGATGCCCAGGAAGCCGTTCGCCGGGTCCTCATCGCAGTACTCTTGGCAGCCGCCCTGGCTCCACGGGGTGCCGCAGTCTCCACCAGTGTTGGGGGGCGGGCAGTCGCCGTCGTCGTTCTCGCCGTTCTTGGGGTCCTCATCGACGGCCCCATCGCAATCGTCGTCGCCGTTCCAGGGGCACCCAATTCCAGGGCGGTCCTCGGCCTCGAAGCCGTCCTCATCGTCGTCGTCGGTGAGGCCCTCGTCGACGTCCGTGTCGCCGTCGTCGTCGACGTCGCAGAGGCCAGGGCAGCCGTCACCGTTGGCATCACCGTAGGGATCCTCATTGATGTAGGGCCAGCAGTTGGAGTCCTGGCCATCGGTCAGGCCGTCGTGGTTGTTGTCAGCGCCGTCGCAGCAGGTGCCCGTTCCGGGCAGCCGCCTCTCGCTCGCGGCCTCGCCGCCGTCCATGTCGGTGTCGCCGCAGTAGAAGGGCTTGACGTACAGGTCAAACTTCTCTAGGTCCGCCGACGTCCCTTGGACTTGGACGGTGAGCGGCTCGCACCGGAGGTTGTTCCCGGGGCTGAGCTCCTCGAACGGCTCTTTGGCATCGGCGCGGTTGCAGAGCATGAAGAGCTTGGTGCCGGGCTGGGAGCAGCGGAGGTCGAAGAAGCGGGTGATGGGCACGCTTGTCTGGCAGTCGGGGTCGGCCATGTCCGTCAGCCCATCGCTGCCGTTATCGATGCGGTCGTAACAGGGGCCCTGCGTCGGACCGGGATCCTCTATTGCCACCGGCTCGGTCATCCCGTACTCCAGGGTCTGGAAGTGGAGGTCGACCCATCCTTGGCCCGGCACCAAGCCGGGCCCCGTCGCGGTGCCGCTGCTGGGGACGTTAGGGTTGCCGTCCACAGTAAGGATGTCGTGGCCATTGACCCCCTGGTCGTACCTGAACTGAGCCTCGCAGCCCGCCGGGATGTTGGCGTAGAAGCTGATCTCGGCGTCCCCGGGCACGGCGGGGCCGAAGTTGATGTCCTGGGAGGTGACGCTAATGGCCGAGTCCACGCCCACGGGGATGGTCAACAGGTTGGGCGGCACCAGCTCGGGGCCGGGCGCCGGGTAGTTGGAGGCGTCGTCGAAGGCGACGTCCAGGACCTGCTTGTCGACTGCCACCGCCGGGGGTATGGAGCGGACGGTGAGCTCCTCGCACAGCAGGTTATTCTCCGGGTCGGGGTCCACATCGGGCGGCTTGACGTCGGCCCGGTTGCAGAAGGTGAAGATGTAGTCGTCGGACGCGGGGCACATGAGCTCGAAGAAGCGGGTGATGGGGATCGGTGGGCCCACCGGCTCGGTCATCCCGTACTCCAGGGTCTGGAAGTGGAGGTCGGCCTCGAAGAGGGGACCGGGGCCGCCAGGCACCATGGGAGCCACGGGGGGAACCACCTGGCCGCTGCTTGGCACGTTCGGGTCGCCGAATCTGGTGTGCACGTCGGCGGGGAAGGTGTCCGTGTCGGGCAGCCAACGCCCCATGCAGCCAGGGGGGGGGACGGGAGGGGGGATGTCGGCGTAGAAGCTGATCTCGGCGTCGGCGGGCACGTCGGGGCCAAGGTTCTGGTCCATGGAGGTGACGCTGAGGTAGGCAGGCTGGCCGGCGACGACGCCGAACTCGTTGTTCGGCACCAGCGCCGGGCCCTGGTTAGGGTACGCAGAGGCATCATCGAAGATGATGTCCGTGACCGTCTTGTCGGCCTCGCCGGGGCAGGACATGTTGATCGCCAAATGCCCCGTGCCTAGAGTCAGGGGATGGCTGTTCGGGGAGGAAACCGGCGAAACGTAGCTGGTGCTAGGCGGCTGCTGCAGCGTGAACGAGACCACCCCCGCGGCGCCAATGTCCAGCCCTATCCTGGTGATGGTGCCGTTGCCGGCAGTGCCGGAGCCGCCCATGCCGTACCAGACGAACGCCTGGTACGTGCCGTCGATGTCCGGTCGGGTCTCGCTCCAGTCCACTGCTCCCGGAAGCTTGATGTCGGTGTCGGTGCCGGGGTCAGCGATGTGGATCTTGTCGGAGGCGTAGGTCAGCGAGGCGTCGTAGGCGGTGGGCGCTTGGGTGTCGCCGGTCACCACGATGTCGATGTTGTAGTCGCTGACGCCATCGAACCCGCCGCTCACGTCCACGTCCACCCGCACGCAGTCCTCCACCGGTCCCAGTGTGTTCGCGGTGTTACCGGTGGTGTTGGGGTCAATGTCGAAGTTGACTATTCCTTGCGCCTGGGCGGTGCCGTCCAGCACGTGCAGGACGGCCAGCGTGAGGAAGGGGGCCGCTACCGCCAGCACTACCGCACCCAGTACTGCGCCGATCTGCTTCCTGGTCATGGCAACCTCCTTACGCCTTCCTGCCGTCGCGCCCTCGCGACGGGCAAGCGTCCAAGCACGGCGGAACATGGTGTTCCAGTTGGGTTAGTCGGCACGCCGGGCTCCGGCTTGCTGCGTTCAGTGCTCTGGCCTACAATAGAAATGCACGGGTTGACCCACCTTGTGCACTGGCCCCAGCGGTGACCACCACCGTTCGGGGCCATTCTTCCTATTGAGCGTTCGGCAGGTCAGCTCGCCACGAATCCTACCGGCCGGGATACGACTGCGTCTCTCTCGCGGGGCCTACAAGTCGGGGCAGAGGGAGGAACCGAGGCGCTGCCGCCAGAACCGTCACGCCGACTAGTGCGCCGATTAGCTACCTGGTATGGCGCTCTCCTTTCCGGGGAGAACCCGTCACTGCAGGCCGGCGGTGCAATAGCCTCCCAGCGGTCTTCGTCGCCTCAGGCTTATGTTGAGATGACGCGCTTATAATACTCTTCTTGTGGAGTTTGTCAAGCCCCTGGCTGCGTGGCGCAGGGGTTTCCGAGCGTTCTTAGACAGGCGCTATAAGGTTCACGCTGAGTGACCGATGCATTGGCCTCTAGTGCTTACGCCTTGATAAGCAAGGACAGGTTTGGGACGCTGCTGGGCGCGGACAGATCGCCACCAGTTCGGTCGTGGCCTCGCCTTGGTTGGGGCAGCTCCCTGTGCTACCATACTGTCTCAACTGGTGAAGTCGGCGGCGGGCGGGAGCTGCGCTGGCCGAGGGCCGGAGGTGCTTTATGGGGCGCGAAGCTATTGGAAGCAGGGGCCTATCGTGGTCGGGCTCGCTCGCCCTGGCCTGGCTGGCGGCGTTGGTACTCTTCCTGCCCGGCTGCGGCGGTGGCGAAGAGGCTGTGCCCCAGGTGACCGCCACTGCAACGTCTGTCGGTACGCCTTCCAGCGAGCGGCCAACCGCCTGGCCGATCGCCCTGGCCATCAATGCTGACACCAAGCGCGTCTATGTCGCCAATCAGTACATCGACACCATCTCGGTCATAGATGAGGAGACCAACGCCATCGTAGCGACCGTTCCGGTGGGATCGCGCCCGCAGGATGTCGCCATCAATCCCAACACCAATCGCATCTACGTGATCGCCCTCCACGACGACACCCTCACGGTGATCGACGGCGACACCAATACTGTTGTTGCCACCGTTAGGCCGGGACACAGTCCGCTGGACGTGGCGGTCAATCCCGTCACCGGACGCATATACGTCACCAGGTGGGCGAGCAGAGACCTATTGGTCCTGGATGGGGACACCAACGCGGAGGTCGGCACCATTGCCTTGGGGCAGAGCCCGATGGATGTTCAGGTCAACCCCAGCACTGGCCGGCTATATGTGGCGAACGGCGTCACCGAGGACCTGCCGGTAGTGGACGAGGACGCTGCCGCCGTGACGGCCACCATTCCCGTCGGGCCCGGCCAGATGGACGTTGCTGTCAACGCCGCCACCAACCGCGTCTACGTGGCCAGGGTGCCGACCAGCGACATCTCGGTCATCGACGGGGCGAGCAATACCGTCATTGCCACCGTGGCAGTGGGCGAGAGGCCGTGCAGCGTGGCAGTCAACCCCGACGCGAACCGCATCTACGTGGCCAACATGGACGATGACACGGTCTCGGTTATCGACGGGGCGAGCAATACAGTCGTTGCCACCATAGCGGTAGGCAATAGGCCCTCCAGCCTGGCGGTCGATTCCGATACGGGCCGCATCTACGTGGCCACCGCCGACGATGATGCCGTCTCGGTCATCGATGGGGCGAACAATACCGTCGTCGCCACGATAAGCGTGGCTGCGACCCCCTGAGGCCAAGCCGGGGCGAGGCTAATCTAAACGTAATCCTATCGGCGTAAGCTCTGCCTGTTGCCCTCGCCTCATGTATGGCTGCGGCGGAAGGCAGCAGCCTCCCCCGATCGAACCCAGCCTGGCCAAGCGCCTGCTCAGCCTGGGCACTATGGGATCAGGGGGGGTGGCAAGGGCTTAGCTGCACGTCTGGCCGATCTTCCCTCTGTACAGGAGGATATCGCCGGCGACGCTAATCACACCGTCGGTGTTGAGATCCAGGCGCTGCCACCAGTTGGAGTCGCCAGGCACGGCGCCGATGCGGCCGCGGAAGTTCAGGATGTCGCCGGCGACGGTAATCACTCTGTCTTTGTTGATGTCCAGCGGCCAGGCGGCGTCGGATGGGTCATCAGGGCAGGCGTCCAGAGGATCGGTGCCCAGGTAGATCTCCAGCTTGTCAGTGAACCCGTCGCTATCGCTGTCATCGCAGGCGTCGCCGATCCCGTCGCCGTCGGTGTCGGCCTGGTCAACATTGGCCGCCAGGGGGCAGTTGTCGGTGGCGTCGGGGACGGTGTCGCCATCAACGTCCGAATCGCAGGCGTTGCCGCTGCCGTCCCCATCTTTGTCCTCCTGGCCTGGGTTGGCGACCAGAGGGCAGTTGTCGCAGGCGTCGCCGATGCCATCGCCGTCGGCGTCGGCCTGGTCGGTGTTGGCGACCAGGGGACAGTTGTCGCTGGCGTCGGGGATGGTGTCGCCGTCATCGTCGGCGTCGCAGGCGTCGCCTTGGCCGTCGCCGTCGGTATCGGTCTGGGCGGCGTTGGCGACCAGGGGGCAATTGTCAGTGGCGTCGGGTATGGTGTCGCCGTCATCGTCTGAATCACAGGCGTCGCCGATGTCATCGCTGTCTGTGTCCGTCTGGTCGGGGTTGGCGACCAGGGGGCAGTTGTCGCTGGCGTCGGGTATGGTGTCGCCATCATCGTCTGAATCGCAGGCGTCGCCTTGGCCGTCGCCGTCGGTGTTGGCCTGGTCGGTGTTGGCGACCAGGGGGCAGTTGTCGCTGGCGTCAGGGATGGTGTCGCCGTCATCGTCTGAATCGCAGGCGTCGCCTTGGCCGTCGCTGTCGGTGTCTAGCTGGCCAGGGTTGGGTATCAGGGGGCAGTTGTCGACGATGTCCAGGATGGTGTCGGCGTCGCTGTCGCCGCCTGGGCAAGGCTGGTCGATGTAGATCTTGCCGTCAAACGTAAGGCCGTCAAAGACGTCGTCGTTGTTGATGTCGCCAATGGGGTTATTGTTGACGTCTGTGAAGTGGGTCTCCGAGATGACGAGAGGAGAGATGCCCGGCGCGAGGGCGGAGATGGTGATGCGGGCGAGGACGCCGGAGCCGGAGTCTTGGTAGGGCGGAGCGTTGAGGTCGACAGCGGAAGCGTAGAAGGAGCCGTCGGAGTCTGGGGTAGGGTTGGACGCGTTGAAGATGCCGGAATGACCATCGGCAGCCTGGAACATCTTGACGTTGATGTTGGTGATAGAGATGAGGGAGGGGTTGTAGTTGATATAGGTGGCCCAGCCGAGGAGGTTAGAGACGTTGGTGATGACGAGGTCGATGGTGGTGGAGGAGCCGGAGGTGGTGGAGAAGCAGGCCTCGATGGAGCCGAGGGAGGTGGCGGTGTTGGCGGGCGACTGCGTGGGGTTGGCGTCGATGCCCACTGTGGTTGGCGGCAGGCCAGGGCAGAGCCCGTCCACGACAATCTGTGCATTGTAGATCGGCCCATCGAAGACGGAGTCGCCCGTGTAATCGCCAATGTA
>Ga0315285_10001752_pt1 | contig 22783 bp, 22 predicted proteins | sample YL17G09_36_MG_FD_203698 | JGI IMG/M metagenome (GOLD analysis project Ga0315285, IMG submission 203698) | Sediment microbial communities from Yellowstone Lake, YNP, Wyoming, USA - YL17G09_36 | ecosystem: Environmental > Aquatic > Freshwater > Lake > Sediment | place: USA: Wyoming | collected... | reverse complement strand
AAGGCAGAGGCGTATCACTAACCCCAGAGAATGGGGATATTGATTACTCCCCCTTAAAGATAGTATATTATCCATCTGTAGATAGCGGGAGATGCCCATATTCCTCCAAGAACCATTTAAGGTATTAGCCATATCTATATTGGTCTGCCTTCTGGTAGGATTTATACTAATCCGACGGTCATAGGCATCGATAACACTACCAGAATAAAAACGGCTGTCATTCTTTAGATATCGAGGTCCTATTAGATCAAATTGGTGTAAAATGTTACTCTCTTTTACCTCTTTATAAGGATAATCAACTCCTTTGGGATTATATCTGTTTTTTTCAGGGATCAAATTATTTCTCTTAATGATTTTATTGATAGTAGATATAGGGGGAGGGTTAATCCCCTCTTTACTTAACTGGTAACTAATGGCCAGTGCTCCTATCTGAGCATAAAGAGTATTTTGTAAATGTTTTCTAACATCAATTATATGCTGTTCCATATTTTTATCGATCCTTTGTGGATTTTTGTGGGGTCTGCGAGATTGACTTTCTGACCAACTTTCCCCCTCAAGTTTAGCACGTTTTAACCATTTGAAAAACCAGGCCTTACTTTTGCCAAGGCTTCTATAAATTTCTTTGGCAGATTCGCCATTTTCATATCTTTTTATAGCTTGTTCTCTTAGTTCTTTCTCGTTCATACTGGCCTCCCTTTTTTGAGGTCAGTATAGAACATTTTAGAGTAATGAGTCTACGATGTGTGTAGACTTTTGGGTCTACGATGTTTATGTATTTGTCAATTAATTGATAGTTTAACTTTAATAAAAAAGATTTTACATTTATTTATCATTTAATATTATGAATATAAAATCTATTTTAATTTTGGCAGATAAGGTCTTGTCCGGCTAATTAATACTAATTTCTTATATATATGGTTTTGATATCAGCTGTTTACTACTTATCTTACAAAGTTCTGTAAATATTAGAAAATAGTTCCCTAACTTTATTTCTTTGTTACCATTTAAAGCAAATAGCAACTTCGCGGTGGTGATTAAAATCTAGAAATACAGGACAATATTTTTTTAATATCTATTAATTTATAATCAGCAAGTAGTACTTATTTCTGTTTTAAGGCATATATTCCCTATGTTTAATGCTCCTTTAAAAATAAGGTGTTAAAAATCAACCAATTGTTTCTCGTTAAATACTATGCCTCAAGTTAAATAATTTATATTACTAATCAACCTTTTACTCCGTTTTGTTTTTATAAACAAAGTAAGCAATTAAGAATAATTTTCGTATGACTGCAATCAATACTATCTTCTTAGGTTTTTAACAGTCCCTAATAGAATATAGATATTTTATGATTATTCTTAAAAGCATAAAGAGCGATTAATAAAGAACCTTCCGAATGGTCTTATTCCCTTTTTTACTGATTTTGGCCTTATCCTTTACTGAGGTTTTCGATTCTCATCTTGTAGAGTCTAATCCCACTAAAGCTGTTATCTGGGCCGATTAGTAACTTATTAAGTCTTAAATAGAGTAAGTAGACTAAAGACTGCTTAATATATTATACCGAAGATGACCAATAACCTCTGATAATCTTGTTTTAGCTTAAGATTTTTGTTTAGGTAATCTTTAATATCACAAAAGAGCTTATCCCCTAGTTTATTTGACTCTCTTTAGTTGTCTTAAAATAGTAATATCAATTTTAAAATTGTATTTTTATTTAACGAATGTTTGCCATTTTAAAATTATTTTAAAGCTTGTAGAAACCCACGGGCATGCCAGTGGCACTTTACTCCTTCGGGATTAAAAGATTTCAAGCTTCGCTTGACCTAAATCCTGGGTTTTTTGCCATTTTACGTATTCTAATATGCTCTTTTCGTCTAGACCTATGGTAGAGACAAAGTAACCTGGTGACCAAACGATGTTCTCTTTCCGATATACCTTGGATAGCTAGGAAAACTTTTTCCTTAGTTTACTGGCAGTTTGGCATTTTATTCTATCTACTACTTCGCTTACTGGGTATCTTGGTGATATTATCATTACTATATGGATATGATCTATCTGTATATTATATTCGATGATCTCACAGTCGGGTAGATTTTTTAGAATTTTAGGAAAAAGTTTTCTTAATTACCCCCGCAGACCAGGATTTAGGATACGGCGGCGATATTTGGATATCCATACTACTAAATGATATTCGGTGCGATATGCACTGTGTCCTGATAGTCTTATTTCCATAAGTACATTGTAACATATCGCCACCTATTATCGAGTAAGAGGTAGATGATTAGTTCATCTACCGTCCCCTCACACCACCGTACGTACCGTTCGGTATACGGCGGTTCACAAAACACTACGGATTTCTCCGCGGGATTAATCTTTGGTTTGTGCCGAATACATACTCGGCACTCCCTGATTAGTCTGCAGCTGCACCGCTTTCTTTTCAGGGCAGACTCTATATTGGGTTTTCTGCTTTCTTAATATGTTTCTCGAACTTACCATGTTAATCCCTCACTTCATGTTCAGCCCTTCACTGGTATTTTCCAGCTAATATGGCCTCTGCTGACTTCTGACCATCTAAGGTCAGACCTCCCTGGGTAAGAATAATATCCTTCACCTCATATACTTGCTACATCTACCATACAATCTTTTGGTAATATTGGATTTCGTTTTGGATGGCAAACTCATCCAGATTGTATGGCCTTATATGTAATTCGTGTTTCTCAGGCCGAAGCTTTGCCTACAGCTTCCTTCAGATTCCACCTCACGATGGACACCCTTGCTATTTAGCTAATGGTTGCAACTTTAATCCCATAGCGGACTTTCACTGCCAAGCTATTACCCATGCCAGGCGCACTATTCATACACGGGTAAGCCCGTGGTATTCTGCTCTTCGGGTTAATAAAATCGCTAGATACTACCTTGATTTAATATTGTAATTATAGAACTACATATTATACATATTGAAATATTACTTTATTTTAGTAAAAACCAATAAACATTAATATTGGTTATTATAATAATCAATAAGTTCTAGTGTTACTGAAAGACTTGTACGTTTTATCGATTCAACTGTATAACCTGCATTATGAGGAGTGCATAAAACATTTTTAAGCTTTAACATTTCCCAATTCTTTTTAACTGGTTGGTTCATAAAAACATCTAAAACTGCTCCTCTTATTTTATTTTCTTTTAAAGCATTAAAAAGGGCTTCTTCGTTAACAATACCTCCTCTTGCCATATTAACTAAGTATGCACTTGGCTTCATTCTATTAATTTCCTTGGTACCAATTAAATTGGTTGTAGATTTTATTAAAGGTACATGTATTGTTAAAACATCTGATTTTTCTAATAACTTATCTAAACTCAGGAATTTTGCTTTAATATTTTTTTCATTTTTTATGACATCATAATAATATATGCTCATACCAAATCCACTACCAATAAGTGCTACATGTTGACCAATACATCCCATTCCAATAATACCCAAGGTTTTACCATAAAGTTCCGTACCAATAAATTTAGAGCCTTCCCATTTTCCTTGTAATAAAGATATTCTTGATTCACAAACTTTTCTTATTAAAGATAATAGGCAAGCAAAAACATGTTCCGCGACTGCAATAGCATTTGTATGCGGAGCATTTATTATCCTTATTCCTTTTTTCTTAGCTAATTCAATATTAATATTATCAATCCCAACACCATGCTTTACAATAACTTTTAAATTTTTTTGTTGATTTAATGTTTTTTCTCCAACAAAATCATTTCCCACAATGATAGCATCGCAATCTTCTATAATATTAGCTAAATTTTCATCATCAAGTGGACCCTTTTCCCAAATTATTTGAAAATTATTTTTTTTTAATAAATCTATTGGCTCTTGATCAATTTTTGAAAAAGAAGTTGAGGTTATTAATATTTTTTTAAAATTAGACAATAAAATCACCCACTTTCGAAATAGTAAAATAAATTCACCAAATAATTTTATTAATAACTAAAATAGATTTTAATTACTTCTCTTTATCAGTAAAGAATCCACCTGCGTAGCAGTTGGCTTTAAGAAAGAGGCTTCTAAAAGAGGCCAAATTCTTGTTGGTCGCCCTCTTCTTGTCTTTCTCTTTCTTCTTGATATTTTACATATTTTCTAATTTTAGTCTCATCCAAACCTATAGTGCTTATACAATATCCCCGGCTCCAAAAATGGTTTCCCCAATAGGGCTTCTTCTTGAGAGCAGGATAACTTTTGAAGAGTTTTATTGCTGTTTTGCCTTTTAGAATTCCCATTACTTCGGATATTGACAATCTGGGAGGCATAGAAAGTATCATATGTATATGTATATGATCCTCTTTTACACTCATTTCCAGTATTTCTATGCTTCTCCATTCACATAGCATCCTTAGGGTTTGCTCTACAGATTTTGATAGCGTACCCTTTAGTATTCTGTATCTGTACTTTGGACACCAGACGGTATGATATTTACATTGATAGATTGTATGAGATAATTTTTTCCATTTAGTCATACCTTATCTTAACATATATATCGGTTTTTATGGTAAAACCTTTTAACCATTATCACCTTCAAAGAAGGTAGTTTTTTAAGAATAAATAAAAAGATGTAACCTAGGACTAAATTTTAAGAAAAGAGGTTCTAAATTATGTCTAAACAATTACACAAAAACTTTGTATATAAGCAAATAAAATTATTATTAAAAAGTTATGTGGATAAATAAATCAAGATTAATTATACCTTATCAATTCTCTGAATCAAAAGAAGAAGATTCTTCGAACTACTAACCGGATATCGAAAAGAACCAGATGGTTTTTCTGTCCAGATTAACGGGAATACTCCATAAAACTACTGTATGTTACTCTTAATTTCTTTAACAGTCTCAAATGCAAGTTCTATATTCTCAAGTGGTGTATCTGGTACTATACTATTTGTAGGGTAGAAAATAACTCCACATCTATTATGGCTAAAAATTTCAGCAAACTCATATAAAGATTCCTTAATTTCATCTTTTGTACCATTGGGTAGGATTTTTTGGACATCTATCCCTCCCATAACTGTCAAGTCTTTTCCAAATTTTTTAGCTATATAGTTATAATCATTACATACAGGTTGAATAGGATGCAAAACATCAATACCTATTTCAATAAGCTCACCAATAATTTTGGTAACTGCACCACAACTATGAAATATTACATGCATATTATTTTTATGCACACAATTAAAAATTTCTATATAATATGGTTTAAAAAATTTTTTCCATAAATCAGGCGATATTATCATATTTGTTTGTGTACCCCAATCATCAGTCATAAATATAGCATTAACATTTAATTTTGCCCATTCTTCAACCATTTCAAGATTATAATTTGTTAACTCACGTAACAAAAGATTAGCCATTTTTTCGTTAATATATAAATCTGTTAAAAAGTTTTCAGCTCCTCTTAAAAATTGAGCTCTTTCAAAAAGAAAAAATATTAAATTGCCAATAATATATTTATTTTCGGCGTTTTCAATCTTATTTATCTGTTCCTTTGCGCCCGACAATCTTTCTGAATTAGAACCCTTTGGCATTTGGTTTTTAATATATTTATCGAAGCTATCCCAGTTTTTTAAAGGAAAATCAAAAGCAGAAGCACCAACTGTATTTTTTTTGTACTGCATTTTAACTCCCCATTCATCAATCCATTTATAATCCTTATTTATGAATTCATAATTTATTAATTTAAAAAAATCTTCATCTTTTATTCCCTCTGCTGATTTATATCCTATAAATACAGGAAATGGGTCAATTGCGATTATATCATCCGGGTATTTTCTTAAAAGATTTAGAATTTCGTATCCTTTATTTAATATAGTTGCTTGTGCAATCCAATTATAACAGGCAGGAATATAACTTGATTTTCTTTCGATAGTATCGATTATCATGCTTTTTTTTAACGGCGTTTTATTTCTTCGTTCTTGCTCAACCATTTTTACTTCTTTTATAAAACTCTTTAAATTTTTATTATTAATTCTATCCATAGTTTTTCTCCTTCCACTTTTTAAAAATGTTACATAAATCTGTTACTTACCCCGACCACCATCTAATAAGTTTTATATTAATTGTATATTGAAACACTAATATTTACCATAATCATTTGCAGCTTCAAACATAACAACTAAATTCTTAGGAGGTACATCAACTAAAATATTATGGTCAGGTGCTAAGATATAACCTCCACCATCTCCTAAAATAGATATTACTCTTCTAACTTCATCTTTAATTTGTTCTGGCGAACCCTCAGGTAATAAATAATGTGTGTCTATCACCCCCCCATAATGTCAAATCTTTTCCTGCTCTTTCCTTTATTTTTTCAGGTTACATATTTCTAGCCGTGGCTTGTATGGGATTTAATATATCAATCCCAATATCAATAAAATACTGAGCTGCTCCTGTAATAAAGTTATTTTTTATTAAATTCTATAAATATCGTTTAATTAACCTCACACTACTTGTTACTCCTTCAAATTCATCACCATCTCCCTCATATTCGATACTGATACATCCCTCATAATTTTGATTGTAAATCATTTTCATAACCCGTTCATAATCGATAAAGGTTTCTCTGCCATCGTCTTCAAAATGATATGTTTTTGCATGAATATGAACCGCAAAAGGCAAAAGGGGCTCAAATGCTTTATATCGAATATCTTTCCTTATATTCCCAATATCTGGGCAGGCTTTAAGAAATGGAGAGTTAAATTCTTCAATTATTCTTTTTACAACCGTAGGATCTGTATTTTTCGGGCAATTTTCTATAGCCAACACTATTTTTTTATCCTCAGCTAATTTTAAACACTCTTCAAAACATAAAACAGTAAGAGGAAATAATTTTTCTTCTTCTCTATTTAAAGCTATTAAATCTCCAGGTAAAACTCTCAAAATTTTGCAATTTAAATCATCCATGATATTTATCCCAGATATAACTTTTTTAATATCATTTTTTCTTATTTCCGGGTCTAGTGAAGTAAAATCATGATTATTAACTGCAATAGTAATAAATTCCAATCCCCTATTAACTACTTCTTGTTTTAATTCCTTTAAACTAACGTTATCTTTCCCCAATTTTTCAATATGCTCGTCCCAAAATTCAACTCCTTTAATTTGCAAATCTTTGCAAATATCAAGAAAATTCTTTAGATCTCTTTTCCCAGCAATTATATCTTTATCAAAACTAAAACTAGTACATCCAATATACATTTTTTCCTCCTTAATTTTATAAAATTAAATTATTTAGACTTCCATGGATTAATAACAGCTTTAATAACATTTTCTTTTCTTTCTTTTACAAATTTAAAAGCTTCACCGATATCATCTAGGGCAAATTCATGAGTTACTAATTTTTCTACAGGAACTTGTTTATTTTCAATAAGTTTAACTGCTTTTCCATAACCTTTGTTAAGTATTGATCCAAAAATTGTAGCTTCTTTAAATACCAAATCAATATCAGGAATTATATTAATTGACCGTTTATTACTAATACCTACTAATACAGTTCTACCTCCTCTTTTTAAAATTTTTATTCCTAAAATTTGAGCAGTGCTAACTCCACTTGCATCAATAGAAATATTTACTCCAGTATCCTGTACAACATCTCTAATTAAAGTAATAGGATCTTTTGACTCATCTGATAAATTAATAATATAATCAGCTCCCAATTTTTTTCCTAATTCCAACCTATGATTATCTTTTTCTCCTGAACCAATTAAAATAATTGGGTATAAACCTTTTAATTTGGCTGCAATAGTTAAACATAATCCTATTGTACCAGGTCCTAAAATAGCGCAAGATTCACCGATTAAGGGATCTGCTCTTTCAATAGTATGCATTGCAGTAGAAAATGGTTCAGTCATTACTGCAGCTTTAACGTTAACTCCCTTTTTGTATTTATGAATAATTGCTTCTCTTGGAACAAAAAGATACTGAGAAAACCCTCCCCACAAAGGTGTAGGCTCCCTAGTAAGTGGAATATTACAACCAAACTGGCGACCATATCCTCCTGTTTGGGAAGTATCATCATTTCCACATAAACGATATTTTCCCTCCCTACACCAATTACAATGATAACAGGGCATCAAAATTTCTACAGCCACCAAGTCACCAATTGACAGGACTCTCTCTTTTAAAGCTTTATCCCCTGCCTCAGCAATTTCTCCAATAAATTCATGACCTAAAATAAATACTTCCGACATACCTAATGTGCCTTTCCAAAAATGAATATCGGATCCACAAATGCCACATAAAATCACTTTCAATAGAATATCATCTGATCCTAATTTCGGTTTTTCAAATTCTCTTATTTCTAATTCTTTTGACTTAGTTAAAACAACAGCTCTTACTTTGTCGCTCATAACTTTTTATCCTCCTTTTTTAGAATATATTTTTATAATTTTCCTTATCTATACATTTTTTAATTCTTTACCTGCTGTCCATCCACCATCTACTAAAAGAAGCGTACCAGTAATAAAATCTGAAGCTGGTGAGGCTAAAAATACTACAGCTGCTCCTATTTCCATTGGATCTGCTAAGCGCCTTAATGGAATGTTGTTTATAATTTCATTATATTTTTCTTTGTTTTTAAAGACATGACTCGCCATTTCTGTTTTAGCGAAAGTAGGTGCTATAGAATTCACATTAATTCCATATCTTGCCCATTCCATCGCTAATACTTGAGTTAACCCAGTTATTCCAGCTTTGCTTGCATTATAGGAAACATGTCCTAAAAGACCCGTTATGCTATTCATGGATGAAATATTTATAATTTTACCCTTTTTTTGCTCTATCATATATTTTGCAACTTCTTTAGTAATAAAAAATAAACCCTTTAAATTTACATCGAATGTATTATCCCAAGTTTTTTCACTCACTTCTAAAGCAAGTTCACGAAAACAGACTCCCGCATTATTTATTAATACATCAATTTTGCCAAATTTATCAATAATCATTTCTACTATCTCTGGAATTCGTGAAAATTCTGTAATATCAAATTTTAAAGTTATTGCTTCAGAACCTAACATCTCAATTTCTTTTTTTATCTTCTCTGGCTTTTCAAAGTCTCTATCAATAATTGCAATATTAGCGCCTGCATTTGCCAAAGCAAGTGCACAGGCTCTACCGATTCCTTGGTTGCCTCCAGTAATTAAAGCAACCTTACCATCAACTCTAAAATTAGGAAATATTAAATTTTCACTCATAGTCTCCTCCTTATAAAAATAGAAATATTTTTTATATCTTAAGATAGATACCCACAGGTATACCCATGGAGTTCTACCCTTCAGGTTAATAAATTTTTTATTTAATATAAGCATAAGACATACTACCCAGTGGAAGTATTAATACCGAAGCCTGGTTGCCATATTTAGAAAAAACCCTATCAATAACTTCCTGAATATTTCTTGTCCAATCAAGTCTCATTTTATTAGCATCTTCCATATTTATTCCTTCTGTTACTAATATCATATGGGCTTTTTTTTCAGCTTGTAGTAACTTATATATGGCTGGGGCATCAGCCATTTCATAATCATATAAACCTTGTTTTATTTCTTGGAGATACTGTTCAGGTGTTGGCCAGGGACGACCAAAAGATTCTAAATACAATTTTCTGATAATATCTGGCCCCAAGCCTTCAGAACAATAAGCAGCAATAATTCTAGTTCCACCTTTTTTAATAACAGTACCTGCGCTTAACATTGAAACATTGCTTTGATCAAAATACCAATATTTAGGATTACCACTGGCAATTACAATATCGACTGGTTCTGATATTCCAACCCCATAAATATTTGTAAAGGTTTTAATTGCGGCTTTTTGAACTAAAACTGCTTCACCAAAAAATACATCTACGACTTTGCCTCTTCCATTAATTACCACATCAACTATTGAATTAAGTCCCCCAATTTTGGCAATCTCAACTATATCTTCCCAAAAAGGGTTTCCTTCAGTCTTTCCAAACCAAGAATCCGCAGACTCAGCAAGTGTTCCATGGTGTGAGAAAATAGTTTCTTTTCCGGCTACACCGGGCATCATAATTTTAGGTCCTCCACAAAATCCAGCATAGGGATGAGCTTCCACTAATCCAATTCCAATTTTAAAATCAGCATTAACTACATCTTTATTTAGCCAGATAGGAGTGCCACGAGAACTCTTTCCCAAATAAGTTAAATTGTTTTTATCATCAGCATTATGTTTAATGATTTTAATTTTTTGAAAAACTTGCTTTCCTAATTTATTCTCTAATTCCTTTTTGTTCATCTCTCGATGAATGCCTGCTGCTACAACAATAGAAATATCGTTATTCTGAATTCCTGCTTTATTCAATCTTTCCAAGATAAAGGGTAAAATTTCAGCAGCAGGTGTGGGTCTAGTATAATCGTCGGTTATAATAGTAACTTTTTGCCCTTTTTCAACCATTTCCTCTAATGGTTTACAACCATATGGATTATCAAGTGCCTTTTTTATAGATTTTCTTAAATTACAGCTTGATATTTCCTTTGGAGCTCCAATAATTACATTTTCAGAAGGGATATCAAAGCAAATTTCATGAGATCCGTAAGGTATCTTTATATTTCTGGTCATCTTTTCCTCCTAAATTTTTATTCTATTCCTCCTATTAAACGAATTGGAGAAGAGGCTGCAAAAAAACCTCCTAAATTAAGTGGTGCAACAATTAGATAAATTCTTTTATTTAGAACCAAGTCTATCTCTCCACCAACGTTTTCAATAATAAAAATATTATTTGGTAAAAAATTTTTTGCATGATTTGGAGGTAAAAATGGGGGCTCTTTGAAATATCTATGTTCATCAACATCACAAGCATCAAGACCAACTAAGTTAACTTTTTTACTCGCCAACCAGGCGCCTGCCTCAGCACTTAAAGTACAATAGTCACGATAATATCTTAATGGTTCAGAAGAAAATATTCTATGCCATCCAGTATTTATAATTACCATATCTCTTTCTCTAACCTCAAGATTAACTTCTTTTAATTTATTTTCTAAATCTTTGATAGTAATTGGATTTGATTTTGTAACTTCTGGGCCATATTTATCAGAAAGATCAATAACAATAGCAGATCCCATCAAGTTCTTTATATGAAAATCATCTAATCGTTTCCCATTTTCTGCAAAATGCCAAGGCGCATCTAAGTGAGTACCAAAATGTAAACTTATGGTTAACCGTGCACTTCGGCATCCTTGTGTCTTGTAATTTTCATAAGCTTGAAAAAAAGGAAATCCACTTGGGTGGTAAGTTTCTTCAGTAATCCTGTGGGTAAAATCATAAACTGTTTTAAACATCTAAAAATCCTCCTAATGTTATTTTTATAAAAAATAATAAAATTACATTTAAAAACTTCTTTTATAATTATCTCTCAGATAAGTATGATTGATTGAAAAAATTAATATTTGATTCATATAGCATTTTATATAAAGAGTATTCTTCTTGGTATACTTTGCTATTACCTTCTATTGGGAAACTTTTATTTCCTAAGAAAACCATATTTTTACAAGCTTTTTTTATATCTGAATAAATTTCAGCGCCTACAGCTGCTAATATCGCTGCTCCAAGACTAGTGGCTTCTTCTCCCTTAACGACATACGTAGGAGTCTCAATCATATCAGTAATTATTTGCCTCCACAACTTGCTATTTGCTCCTCCGCCAACTAGCATTACTTTCTTAATTTTCAAACCCAATTCCTTATGAATATTAATTCTATCTTTAATGCTTAATGCAACACCTTCAAGAATAGAGCGAATGAAGTGTGCTTTGGTATGTTTTAAATTAATACCTGCAAATATTCCTCTAGCTTTAGGGTTAAAAATAGGGCTTCTTTCTCCAGATAAATAAGGCAAAAAAATTAGACCTTCACATCCAGGAGGAATTTCTTTTGCTAATTTATCAAGAATTTTATAGGTATCAGTTCTCTTTTTTCTTGCCTTTATTTTTTCAATCTCACAAAACTGATCTCTAAACCATTTTAATGAAATACCAGAACTATTAGCTCCGGCTATAGTCAAATAACTTCCTTTCGCAAGATAAGGATAACAACCCATTTTCATCTCTTTATCAACGACAGGATAATTTGAACACATAGTTACATCAGAACAGGTACCAATGCTTACTACTAGGTCCCCTTCATCAATTGCACCACAACCTAACGCGGCAATTGTTGTATCAGCTCCCCCAACTACTACTTTTATCTTATTAGATAAACCTAATTCATCTGCTATTTTATTATCTACAAGACCTAATAGCTCTGTAGATTCTTTAATTTCAGGCATTATATTACTTGAAATTTCAGCTGTATCAAAAATTTCTTCTTCCCATTTTAGAAATTTTAAATTCATTGCTTGCGTAGTTGCAGCGATAGAAAAATCTGTAGCCAATTGATTAGTAAGTTTAAAATTTATATAATCTTTTGCTTGTAATACCTTGTAGGTTTTATCTAGTATCTGGGGCATTGTTTTCTTAATCCACATAAGTTTATAAATATTAAACATTGGATCAGGTCTTCTTCCAGTTAATTCATACAATCTATTTTTTCCCATCCGATTTTGTAAAATATTACACTCATCTATAGATCTTCGATCCATCCATATAGGAGACCGGCAAAGCACATTCCCTTTTTTGTCAATCAAAACTGGTGAAGCAGTTAAGCTACTGGTACCTATGGCTAATATTTTTTCCTTATTTATTCTTGATTTTTTTATCACATTGTAAATCCCTTTTTTGATAGCTAACCACCAATCATTTGGATCGTGTTCAGCCCATCCAGGTCGTTCACAAATTAAGGGATATTCATTATATTCGTAAACAATCAATTTTCCTTGAAAGTCATATATTGCTGTTTTAATTCCGGTTGTTCCGATATCTAAACCCATTACGTAGTCAGTTCTCAATTAACATCACCCTTCTATTTTAAAGTTCAGGGGTGCAAGATTATAATTCTGCACCCCTGATTAAATTTTTTACAAATATCCTAAATTTTTCAATCCTGATTCAATAGCTTTAATTTCCTCTTCTGTAGGCATCCTTAGTGGTTTCTTAGCAAACCCTCCTTCTCTTCCCAATAATTTTAATACTTCTTTATAAGTAGATATATAGGGACCATTCTTCATAATCATTCTAATTTTCACAGCCTTATATTGAAGTTTTACTGCTTCTTCTAAATTTCCTTTCTTAAACTCATTAAACATATCAACATATATTTTTGGAAATAAAAGGGCCAGAACAATTACAGCTCCTTGGGCACCCATTAAAAGTGCACATACAGTATAATCATCGTCACCAACTAAGAGCACAAAATCTTTATCTACAGACATCTTAAATTTAATAAATTCTTTAATATTATCGCTACTGTCTTTCATACCAATTATTCCAGGTATTCTAGCAAGTTTTGACAAAAGATTTGGGCTAATTTTATTGCCAGAACGCGAAGGATTATTATAAATAAATAAGGAAAGTGAAGTAGCTTCACTAAGTGCTTTATAAAAATCATATAAAGCTATATCATCATGGGGATAGTAAAATGGCGGAATAGCAGCAATGGCATCAACTTTTGCAGATTCAGCATATTTTGCCTGTTGAATAGCTTGAGCTAAAGTGGTGGCACCTACCTGAGAAATGATAGTTACCCGGTTATTATTTATTTCTGCAAGAGTTTCAATATATACTTTATATTCTTCTGGAGACATCATAGGTCCTTCGCCATAAGTTCCCCCGGCGAAAAATCCTTTAACACCCTCTTTTATTAAATAATTAATTTCGTTTTCAAATTGCTTTTTATTTAAACTTCCATCCTCATTAAAAGGGGTAGTATTTGCTACAAAAATTCCTTTATATTTTTCAATATTTCTCATAGTTTTCCTCCAAAATATATTTTTATTGTATTGTATAGAAAATAATAATTAAATTTATAATTTTAAAATCTTCTTTGCATTTTCATAAAAGATGGCTTTTTTTGCATCCGCGGAGATATCACCAAATTTAATCTTTGCTACTTCAACATATACATTTAAAGCTGGTGCATCAGTACCAAAAACAACTTTTTCTTTTCCAGCTATTCTTACCACCTCCCGCAAAGTCCTAATTTCATTATAAAAACCTGTAGTATCAAGATATACATTTGGAAGTTCTTTAGCAAAAAAAGCAGCTTCGTAAAATGCTTCGAATCCCATATGTCCCATTAAGATTGTAACATCTGGAAACAACTTTGCTATTTTTCCTACACGAGATGGGTGAGATAAGTCATCATTCCAGGTATGAAAAAGTACAGGAACATCATATTTTTGGATTCTTTCCATAACCGGATATACTATTGGAGAATCAGCTGCCCAGGTATTTAAAGTAGGATGCATTTTTATACCTTTCATATTAAGATCATTAATGCATCTATCAACTTCATCCGCAGCATTTGGACTCCATCGTGGAGAGATAACTCCGAAACCAATAAATCTATCCGGATATTTTTTTACAATTTCATAAACCTCATTATTTCCGGCAGGTGGATCATATGCAAGCAACCAAGAACTAATACATGCCTTTTCAATTCCACAATCATCATAAATTTTAAGCATATCTTCTACAGTTACTGTATTTTCCTCCCAAGCCAACCATGATCGTCCAACATGAGCATGAATGTCAATTATCATTATTTAATCACCACCTTTTTATTTTATATTCTTCGACCTTTCCTTTGAATTAATTCAAAAACAACACCACTAACCTTCTCTGTGTCTAAATATGCAAAACTTGCATCGGGTCCTCTACCATTTTGAATAACCTGAATATTTAAATTTCGACAAATGTCTATTTTTTTTTCAATATCATTTACATCAAAACCTAAGTGATGTAGACCTTCGCCTTTTTCTTTTAAAAAATCATGATATACTGTTGGTCCAGTAATTGGTTGTATTATCTCTAATTCTACTGATCCTAAAGAACAAAATCCCATAATCCATTTAGATTCTACTAAATTACTATAATAATATCTCTCAGTGAAAATAATTTTTGGTTTCACAAAAGGTCCTAATCCCAATACGTCTTGGTAATATTTGATTACTTTTTCCAAATCCCTTACTACCATACCAATCTGACTAATGGCTGGTAGTCCTAATTTATTAATAATTTGATCTTTTGTAATCATTCTATTTTGCCCCGTTAATTTTAAACATAATTTTAAATTTTAAAGAAAAAAATATTTCTATTCTTCAGATTTCTTAAATACATAGCCCTTTCTGGCCATATCTATTAAGACTGCTAACCATAATACTAAACCTTTAGCCACTAGCGTAAAAAATGGAGAAATTCGAGCTAACACTAAAATATTCCCTACACTTTCTATGATTAAAGACCCTATGAGAGAACCTAAAATTGTTCCTTCTCCTCCCAGAAGGCTTGTGCCACCGATAACTACTGCTGAAATTACATCTAATTCTAATCCTGAACCCAAACTTCCTACAACTGAAAATAAGCGTGAAGTAAGAATTACCGCGGTAGCTCCTGCAGTAATTCCAGAAATAACATATGCAAGAAAAACTATCTTTTTTACATTTACACCGGCTAACCAAGCCGCTTTAGCATTACTTCCGGCTGCATATATACTTCTGCCAAATAAAGTATATTTTAATATCAAATAAGCAATTATAAAGAAAATTAAAAATATTATGATAGGTACTGGTAATCCAATTAGTTTTCCTGAACCAAAAATGCTCCAAGATTTTGGAAGATTAAACACTGTCTTAGCTTGATAAATAAAATGGGCTAAACCTCTAGTAATATTCATCATGGCTAATGTAGCAATAAAGGGGGGCATGCGTAATACTACCACGCTAATCCCATTTAACATGCCCATAATTGCCCCTAATCCCAACATAATTAAAGCAGCTAGATAGATATTAATACCTAAATTTTGTACTAAAGTTTCTACTCCAATATAAGCACTAAGAATTACCATACCACCTATTGACAAATCAATTCCTCCGCTAATAATTACAAAGGTCATCCCAATGGCTGCCATCGCGCTTACTGTCGTCCTAGTTAAAATATTCGAAAAATTTTGAAGTGTTAAAAATTTAGGTACGATCGGACTAGCTATTATAATTAATAACAAAAGAATAGCAACAATTGTATATTCAGAATTTATTAACTGTTTCAAAAAATCAAATTTATTCTTCTTAATTAATTGTTTTATCATTGCCATTACCTCCCGGATAATACTAATCGTTGTATTTCAAGTTCATTTGATTGGTCATAGGCTACTTCTTTAACAATTTTCCCCTGATATAATACTATAATCCGATTCGACATTCCGTAAATTTCTGGGACTTCTGAAGAAAGTAATATAATACCTATCCCTCTTTGAGCAAGTTCATTGATTAATTTATAAATTTCCACTTTACCTCCTACATCTATTCCGCGGGTAGGTTCATCCATAATTATGATTTTCGCATTGGCAGCAAGCCACTTTGCAAGTACTACCTTTTGTTGATTTCCACCACTAAGATTTTCTACAATTTGTTCCATAGAGGTGCATTTAATTTTTAATTTTTTAATATATTCTTGAACAGTTTTCTTTTCTATTCCTATCTTAACAAATCCCATACGATTAATATTTCTTAATATCGGAAGAGAAATATTAAATCTTATACCTTGATTAAGAATTAACCCAGCACTTCGACGATCTTCAGAAACCAAAGCAATTCTTTTGTGTATAGCACCTTCTGGAGACTGAATAGAAACTTTTTTATTTCCTAAATAAATTTCTCCACTTACTTTTTTTCCACATGCTCCAAATAAGGTCATAGCTAATTCGCTTTTACCCGCACCTAAAGCTCCAACAATACCTAAAATTTCTCCTTTTTTTAATGAAAAAGATATGTTAAAAAGCTTATCTTTAAGACTTAAGTTCTTTAACTTAAGCAATTCCTCTCCGGCAGGTATATTCCGAGTCCTAGGGTATTTTTCCATTATAGATCGCCCTATAATTAACTCTACAATCTTATCCTCAGTCAAATCTCTTATATAAACTGTTCCTACTTTTTGGCTATCTCTCAAAATAGTAACTCGATCAGCAATTTCCAATACTTCACTCAACTTATGAGAAATGAATATAATTGAAACTCCTTGTGTCTTTAATTTTTTAATCACTTTAAATAGATTTTCAATATCTCCCTGAGATAATGCTGAAGTTGGTTCATCAAGGATAAGGACTTTACAATTGGAAGCAAGAGCTCGAGCTATGCTTACTATTTGTTGTTTCGCAATGCTAAGTTTATTAATTCGTTCCTTTATATCATATTTAACACCAAGCTTTTTTAAAAAGTTCGAAGAAATTTTATATATATTATCCCAATTAATTATTTTCACATTTTTCAAAGTTAGCATTGAAAGACAAATATTTTCTGCAACACTTAAGTGTGGAAGAAGCATCAATTCTTGATATACCATGCCAATACCTTTTTGGGCCGCTTCCTGAGGAGAATTTAATTTAATTTCTTGACCATTTAAAATTATTTTCCCTTCGTCGGGACGATAAGAACCATCAAGCATCTTTACAAAAGTTGATTTACCCGCACCGTTTTCCCCAACTAAACCATGGATTTCTCCTTTAAATAAATCAAAGTTTACGTTATCTACAGCTAATACACCCGGAAATCTTTTTGTTAAATTCTTTATTTCTAAAACCTTGGTTGCATTTTTCATTGAAATAATTCCACCTTTCACAGGGAAGGGAAGGGGACTGAATTTTTATTTAAATTAGTTTCAGCCCCCCTGATTCATTCATACATAAGTAAGAGTATTATTGAGAATACTATTCATATAATTTTTCATCACCAGGCCATTTATAATATTCGAAAATTTCTTGGGTTCTTGGCCATAGTTCATCATGGGGAACTCCAAAATTTCCCCATAATGAGGGATCGTTTACATTTTCAGCAGTTATGATAACTGGACTAACTTCAATTATATTATCAGGGAATTTGGGTAAATCAAGCCCTTTGGCAAGCATTAAAACGCCTTTAGCAACTACACAACCCATAGCATAAGGTGATTGTTCAATTGTCATATCATGAATTCCTTCTCGAATCTTTTCCAGGGCAACTGGGGCTCCATCAATAGCTACAGTAATAATATGTTTCTCGTGACCAACTGGATATAATTTTCCTGCCTGTTCTAAAGCAGCCCAGATACCTGGAAGCATGCAATCGCTTTGACAATAAATTCCCCATAGATCTGGTGTTGCAGTTAACATATCAATCATAATAGAATAAGCTTTCTCAGTCATCCAATCCGCTGATTTAGAATCAACTAACTCAATATTTGGATACTTTTCTATAATTGCTCGAAAGGATCTATCTCTTTCACTAGCAATTATTTGGCCCATTGGACCCATCATTTGTACAATTTTAACTTTTTTCCCAGCAGCTTTTTCTACAAGATATTTAGCGGCGTCTTCAGCCATGCTAACATTGGGAGAACCACCAGAAAGAGATACAATTGGAACTCTGTCTTTATCAAATACAGGAAAATTCACTGAAAACACTTTAATGCCTTTTGCTTGTGCTTTAACTGTAGCATCATATAATGCAAAGTCATCCATCGGTCGGGCAATAATAACTTCCTTACCCATAGCTTCAAAATCTTCAAAAAATCCTATTTGTTTAATCAAGTCATTATCTGCACTAACGAAATCTACCTCACATCCCGCCTGTCTAAGTAACCACGTAGGATAACCGCAAAGACCAAGAGCAAATTCACTAAAAAGTTCTGATATACATATGCCTACTTTTATTGGTTTACCATCAGCTTTAATACCTGCCCCTTTTATTTTTTCTAAAAAACTTTCCTCAGCAGTTGCACTCGTAATCCCAATTAAGCTAACCATAATAATAACCACAATTAATAAAAAAACTTTCTTAGACATTGTTTTCCTCCTTAAAATTTTTTACATTTCACCTTTAAAGCAAAATCCTTAATTATGAAGAATTAGTCTATAGGCAGCACCTCCTTTTTATCTTATAAGCTATTTCATAATTATATTCAGAATTTAGATTTAAAAAATACAATTTAAAGTATAAAATAATAATAATTTTCTCGTAATATTTTAATCTCATAATTTAGCTTATTACTTAATTATCATCTTTTTCTTTTGTATTTATTTATTGTAAAATACTTTATGAAAAATCAAGATATTATTTCAATGCCTAAATCACTTATTTTTTTAATTAACTGAGAATCAATTTGTGCAATATCAGCCGTAATAATTTTCCTAATATTAGAGCTCTTAAAAGAAGCAACATTTATCGGAGCAATTTTCCCAAACTTACTATGGTCAGCTAATATAATAACTTCGTTAGCACATTGTATTACTTTCTTTTTTATCTCAGTAATTTCTATCCTAAAATCACTTATCCCTTCACCATTAATCCCTCCTACTCCAATAAATGCTTTAGTAAAATGAAAATTTGAAATTCCTTTATAAGCAATGATACCAATTGAATCTAACTCTTTTTTATCAATCTCACCTCCAGTATTAACAATATTACATTTATTACCTTTAGATAGTTCTATCATGTTAGGAAGCCAATTAGTAACCACTGTAATATTACGATTTATAATTTTTTTTGCAAGATAAAGACAGGTAGACCCTATATCTAAAAAAATAAGGTCTGTGTCTCTTATAAGCTTATCTGCTAATAGCGCAATCCTTTCTTTTTCTTTTGAATTATCGTACATTCTTAATTTATAACTAGGCTCACTTTGATCGCCAGTTTTTTCCACTCCTCCACCAAATACACATTTAATCAATCCACTTTTTTCAAGATTTGCCAGGTCACGTCTTACGGTCATTTCTGAAACTTGAAATTTAACTGCAATTTTTCTAACTTCAGTAAATTCTTCAGCTAAAATATAATCTAAAATTTCTTTTTGTCTTCTTTCCTTCATATCTTTACCACATATTCACAGTTATAAAATATATGTATAGCTTATATGTTCACAATAACAATATTTTTGTTTATATTGACATATAAAATGTAAATTTTGTTCTTTTATGTTAGAATATCACATAAATTGTAAAAATCCATCTTTTTTTTAAAAATATTTTAAATTAGTGGTCACTTGGATGTTGACTAGTGGCTATAATAGTCCTAAAATAATAAAGTAAATACTCTTTTTGAAAGCATAATTATGAAAAAAGAAGAAATAAGAAGAAAATATCGTAGGCCTACTACTTTTTTGCAGAGAAAATTAATGATTGAGACCTATCTTGATACTCATAATATTACCAAATCCTGCCGTAAGGCCGGAGTAGCCATTAATACCTTTCGTAGATGGTATCCTCGCTACTTAGAAAGTGGACTAGAAGGAATCAAAAAACCAAAAAGTCATATCAATAAACATTTAGAAAGGATTAATAAAAAATATAAAAATAGAGTTATTGAATTAAAAAAGAAACACCCTCATTGGGGACGTCGAACTATCGCTTCTGTTATATGCAATGAAAATAATGGTAAAAAAATAATTAGCCCAAGTGAGGTACAGAAAGTTTTAGAAAAAGCAGATATGTGGAAAAATAAGAAATAAATTACAAATTAAAACTATCCTAGCGGCTGCTTGCAAGCCACTATAGCGCCTTTACAATATGGGCAAAGCAAAACTACCCCAGCCAAACTCCTCGAAAGGACCTTCGGTCTCTATAAAAAATATCGCTACTAAAAAAGCGTGTTTATTATAATCTAAAAGTACACCACTTTATCAATTGAAAAGTACACCACTTTCAAATACTATTCTCTATGTAAGAAGAAAGAATTACATAGGAAGGAAAAGGGGGATGATTAAATTGATAGAGAAACAAAAAATAATAATATCACATTACCGAGAAGGAAAATCACAAAGACAGATATCAAAAGACCTAAATATAAACAGAAGGACAATAGGAAAATATATAAAAGATTATGTAGGTACTGATACAAAAAAACTCGCCTTGCTTTTAACAAGGCGAGTATAAATTTGGAGGAATTAAAAATGAAAAGCTATAAGATTATTTTTTATTCAATAGCTTTCAAACAAAAGAAATTATATCAAATTTTATATCAATGTCAAATAAATTTGTAATTTTTAGTTTTTTATTTAAAAAATTAAAATTTCCCCCCTTTCCGCCCGCTTCGCCTTGAAGCGGAAGCGAATCAGTATAGCCAAGTTTTGTATTCCGACTTCGCTTCCTTCATGTCCTCATATAGCCACACCATGCGATCTGCGAACCATAACTTGCTTATGACAATAACAACACCACCGAACACGGCTGGCCATACATCTAATGTTATTACGCCCCAGATGAAGAAAATCCCGCCGATTGCCCCTACCGCGGAAAGAATATTGGGGGCGTAATTATGATGTTTTGGCACTGGCACATTTTTGCGATTCATCCAGACCCATTCGCCAAGAACTATTTTTGATGCCCAGTTGTTGGTGGTTTTCGGTTCAGGAAAAATCCGCGGGTTAAGCCACACCCACAAAAACACAAGAATGATGGGTACAAGAGACCACCAGCCAAGCCATATTCTACTCCAAAATGCCAAACTAATAAGTGGAATCATGGAGAAGCGCGAAAAGACACTCCAAGGGTTGGCGTGACGCCGACGCGTTTTTTCATCCATTCGAAACAGTTGCGCTATTTTTTGTTCTAAGGTCATAAAAATTTTTCCTCCTTTAAAATTCGGGTATTTTTTTAAACAGCTTTTTATATAAGGATGATACCTGGCAACGTAAGTCAAAATTAAGCCTCAAAAATATCTTTATCTTCTAATAATTCTACTTTATTTAAACTTGAACGAGCAATTTTAATACCTTCTGATAATTCTGAAGACAAATTTATTGCTTCAGTTAAATCAATTTGATATTCGTTAAAAGGATATTCTCCAAACTGTTCATTACTATTTTTCCAGGTAAAAAAATCAGCTTCTATTTCCTTGGAAAGCATTTTAATAGTCATAATAAACCTCTTTATTATTTATTATATTGTTCTAAAAAATTACATACATTGTCTTTTAAAAACTTATTGGTCTTGTTAATTTCAGCTTTAATATTATCTAAATATTTCCCCTGCAATTGTAGAGGCGCAAGAAAACGTGCTTGATTCTCTAAAAATATCTTGCCCATTTCACTCAATAATGATTCTATGCGTATATTATATTCATTTTGTTCATTTGGAATAGGTGGCAGTACAATTCTTAAACCAATACCATGGATAGGCCTGCTAAAAGGTTTTAAATTATTATCATCCAAACCGCATTTTGATGTTTCATGGGTGAATTTAACAATTCAACTATAAAAGATAAAGAAGTTAAAGATTATTTATTCATTTTCTCTCTTCTTTCTTTAAAATAAATCGTTATCTTTCTCTGATGCTTCAATAGTTAAGTTTTGCATTTGCAACTTGAGCCCAAGCTGTCCCTATTTTCTTAATGTGTCTTCGTTTAAATAGGTCATAATTTTTTCTTCTTTGAATTAAGCAATTTTTTCACTTCGCGGTCAAAGTCGGATTCAAGCATACGGTCTTGAACAACCCTATACTTTTCATACTCTTTCTCCGCTAAAGTGACCGCTATATCATTGCTGACCTTGCCACTATCCTGCAAGACATCCTCTTCATTAAATCGCAGAAAAGCGTCAAGCTTGGCTACCCAATCCTTCATGTACATCACAATACCTTTTTGTGCTTGCATTTCGGCGTAATCAAG
>Ga0315285_10001751_pt1 | contig 22787 bp, 32 predicted proteins | sample YL17G09_36_MG_FD_203698 | JGI IMG/M metagenome (GOLD analysis project Ga0315285, IMG submission 203698) | Sediment microbial communities from Yellowstone Lake, YNP, Wyoming, USA - YL17G09_36 | ecosystem: Environmental > Aquatic > Freshwater > Lake > Sediment | place: USA: Wyoming | collected... | reverse complement strand
TCTTTTCAAGGCCTGAAGCTTCTGCTATCTCATCCAAAGTTCTTGGAGTACCAAATTGTCTTGAAACAGAATAAACTAAAGCTGCTATTACGGATTCAATTGATCTACCTCTAACCAATCCCTTATCCACAGCTTCTTCATAATACCTTGCTATCCTTTCATGGACTGGTTTTGGTAAATTTAAGAATGAAATAATTCTCTGCAATTCAGATAAAGCGAAAGACAAGTTTCTGTCCTTAGATTCTATAAGCCTTTTATGCCATTTTCTCAATCTATAATACTGAGCTCTTTTTTTACCAGGGACTTTATACAATTCACCAAGCCCCTTACCAATTTCAGTAGTTAAACCTTTATCATGTTTAGTAAAAGTTAGTGGTGCACCAGTTCTTGCACGTCTTGAAATTTGTTCAGAATCAAAAGCTCTCCATTCTTGGCCACTATCAACCATATATTCTTTAACGATTAAACCGCATTTAGCGCATCTTAATTCTCCCCTATTTTCGTCTTCTAAAAACTGATTACCGCCACATTCTGGGCATTCATGAGTTCCTTTTGTTACAATTTTCATAATAATCACTATTAAGTAGAGATAGAAAAGTATTTAAACCTTTCTATTTAAGTATTTAAACTTTATTAGCATTGCTCCTTTATAAACCTTTACATAATTTATAACCGATTTTCCTCAATAATAATTCAAAAAATCGCATTTTATAAAAGGATTTAAACAAAAACCCTTAATATAAATTAACAGGATTTTGGAGGTGTAAGAATGGTAAGGGTGTTTCCATTGGCTCCTATAGAAAGAATAGCTAAAAAGGCCGGAACTGAAAGGATTTCTGCAGGCGCTGTAAGAGCAATCAGAGATGCTATCCTAGACAAAGCCGAAAAAATAGCAACTGATGCCGTTGCTGTGTCACAGCATGCAGGTAGAGTGACCGTAAAGGCAAAGGATATTAAGATTGTATCCAAATAATTTATTCTTGGTGATTTTTTTGGAGAAAACGACTAGTGCAATTAAAGATATCAAAAAAGGTCATTTTCTATTGATAGATGGGTTACCTTGCCGAGCTGAGACGATTTCATCCGGCAAGAGTGGGAAGCATGGTGCAAGCAAGACAAGGATAGATGCAATATGTCTGTTTGATGGTAGAAGAAAAAGTATAGTAAAACCCTCTAGCGAAGATGTTGATGTGCCAATTATAACAAAGAAAAATGCGCAAGTATTATCCATAACAAGCGATAAAGCTCAACTCATGGACTTAACAGATTATTCTATGTTTGAATTAGATATACCCGAAGAAATGAAGAGTAAACTAACGACTGGCGGGGAAATAGCTTATTACGAAATAATAGGAATCAAAACTTTAAAACCGCTTAAATAAATTTAAATCCATTCTATAAGACCAGATTTCTCTAACTTATCCAGAATACCAATTATGGCAGCTTTAACAATATCTCTATTTCCATTAACAGAAAAAATATCAGTTATCTGTTCAATATTAGTTTCTCCATCACATTGTATCCAGACAAGAAAAGAAATAGGATCGATTTGATATGTTTTTTTTGTTTCAGAATCAACAAGGACATAGACATTTCCCGATTTAGACCATTCCATCTCCTTTTTTTTCTTGGGATTCTTCACTGTTTTTCTCCTTCTTCTGGCAGTGGCGTTGCTATGTGCTTAATTATTACGACATCTCCTATAGATTGTACCATCGGATAAGGAACGATTATACCTTTTTTGCCACCAACCATTTCGCCTAGAAATGTGCCTTTTGCAGCGGAAATTACCAATGATCTTAATTTATACCTAGTAAGGTCAAATTCTACATCAGCAACCTTCCCACAATAGTAACCTCTATCAGTGAAAACATCTTTCCCAAACATTTCTGAGATATTCTTTACTGTAATAGGCATTTTATAACCTCCCAATTAATATATTATCTATACATTTTATTAAATTTAACGGATTAATAATTTAGTGGGCTAAAGCTTTAAGCTGTTTGTTGCCGAGATCGCCTAACCTGGTATGGCACTAGTCTGCTAAACTAGCGGTCGAAAGGCCCTGAGGGTTCAAATCCCTCTCTCGGCGTTAAAGATTTTAACATGATGATTTAAAGAATAAAAATACAGTTCGAAGGGTCGATGGTCTAGCCCGGTTAATTTATAGCTGAAAGACATCGCCTTGACGTGGCGAGAACCGCAGGTTCAAATCCTGCTCGACCCACTTGCTCCCGTAGTCTAGTCCGGTCAAGGATTCCGGCCTTTCGAGCCGATGACCCGGGTTCAAATCCCGGCGGGAGCATTTTTACAGTGAAGAGATGAAATACAACATAAAGGTCAAATTTCATGAAGATTTCGTAAAAGTCGACGGTACTAACATTCTAATTGGTTTGAAATCAAAACCAGAAAAAGGAGAGGCAAACAAAGAACTGATAAAAAAATCGCTCAACATTTTGATGTGCATTCTTCTAGAATAAAAATTCTATCTGGATTTAAGTCAAAGAACAAAATAGTAGAAATCCTATAATTTATAAGTTAAACTTTGATATATCCATTAAGCAGGGGTTGCCAAGCTCGGTCAAAGGCGCAGGGCTTAGGACTCTGTCCGTTAGTCGGTTCGTGAGTTCAAATCTCACCCCCTGCATACTTATTTAAATTTCTGAGTAAGAGATAATTTAGGCGAATCATTTGGTTAGAAAAGAAGGATTTCCATCAACAGGAGATAGAGTTATAGTTACAGTCACAAGTGTTACTCCTTATTCTGCAATATGCAAGTTAGAAGAATATCCTGGAAAAGAAGGTATGATACATATATCCGAAGTTTCTGGAAAATGGGTTAGAGACATAAGAAACTTTGTCAAACAGAATAAAACATACGTAACTAAAGTATTGAAAGTAGATGAGGACAAGGGGCACATAAATCTAAGTCTTAAAAGAGTTGCGAAGATAGATAAAACAAAAAAAATGCAGGAATACAAACTTGAACAAAGAGCAGAAAAACTCCTAGAGAAAGTTGCACAAAATGAAAAAATGACTTTAGACGAGGCCTATGAAAAAATCGGCTATAAATTACAAGAAAAATTCGATAGTATGTTTAAAGCATTCGAGCTGGCATCAAAATCTCCTGATTATCTCATAAATGCAGAAATTCCAGAGAAATTGGCAAAAGTTATACATGAAATTTCGAAGAAAAATATAGTTAAAAAGAAAATTAAGATAAAAGCGACATTAGAAGTAAAATTCTACACAGGAGATGGAGTTGATAAATTAAAAGAATTTTTATCGAATCTCACCAATAAATATGGATTAAACATAAAATATATTAGTGCTCCAAAATACAGTATTGAGATAGAAAGTGATAATCCAAAATTAGCAAAAAAAGAATTAAAACAACAATTGACAGATGCTACTTCACAAATAAAAGATGGAGAAATAAATTTTATGATAGAGGGAGAAAAATGATTGCTGAAACTAAAATTAGAGTTTATAAAAAACTACCTGAATTAAAAAATCCTGTTTTTATAGAGGGACTACCTGGAGTAGGTAATGTTGGAAGAATTGCTGCAGGTTATTTAGTAGAACAATTAAAAGCTGTAGAATTCGCAGAATTATTTTCTCCGCATTTCCTCCCGTTTGTATTACTACATCAAAGTTCTGCAGTTCATGTTTTGAAAAATGAACTTTATTATTGGAAAGCAAAGAAAAAGAACCAAAGAGACTTGATAATTCTAATAGGTGATAGTCAAAGCATAGATCCTATAGGACATTATGAAATCGTTGAAACGGTACTTGATTATCTTGAAAAATTAGGCGTAAAAGAGATGATAACTATAGCAGGTCTCAATGTCGGAAAATTAGAAAAACCACCAAAAGTAATAGGAGCAGTAAGTGAACCCCAACTAATAAATAAATACAAGCATCATGGAATTGATTTTGATGCAGGCAGTAAAGTTGGTACTATAGTAGGTGCCTCCGGACTTTTCCTTGGTTTAGGTAAATATAGGGGTATGAAAGGCCTATGCTTATTAGGAGAAACCTCAGGTTTCCCAATAGTACCAGATCCTAAGAGTGCAGAAGTTGTCTTGAAGACATTGACTAAAATACTCAATGTAAGTATTGATATGTCAAAATTGAAGGACAAAGTAAAGGAAATGGAGAATTTCATGAAGAAGATTGAGAAAGTGCAAAATAGGGCAATTAAACAACTAATAGCTCAACAAGGAGGAAAGCAAGGAGCAGGAGGAGAAGAGGAATTAAAGTATATAGGATAAAGTTTAAGTGTTTTCACGTGTATAAAGTGAGTTCATGCCAGAAGAGTTTTTAATACCCAAACAAAACTACCTATCTACAGGTATACACATAGGTATGAAGTCTAGAACAGCTGATATGAAAAAATTCATTTACAAGGTAAGAGAAGATGGTTTGGCTGTTTTAGATTTAAAAAATTTAGACGAAAGAATATCTGTTGCTGCTAAATTCCTGACAAATTCTAAGAAAATTCTAATTGTAGGAAGGAAACCAAACGCCCATGCTCCAATTAAAAAGATGGCAGAAATTATAGGTAGTTATTATATAATAGGAAGATTCATGCCTGGAACATTGACAAATCCCAGTTATAAAAAATTTATAGAGCCAGACGTAGTTCTTCTAGTAGACCCATCATCAGATTATCAGGCATTAAAAGAGGCAGTAGATAGCAGAATACCTGTTGTAGCTTTATGTGACACTTCAAACGAAACTAGAAATATAGATTTGGTTATACCATGTAATAATAAAGGTAAAAAATCTGTCGACCTTGTTCTATGGCTTTTAACGAGAGAAATAACGAAAAATAGAGGAGAAAAGGAATTCAAATATAAGCTGGAAGACTTTGAAAAATAAGTTTAAATATTTTCTATTCCTATACACCTTTGAGTGAGTTGGTTAGATAGCTTCGCCTTTCTGTCAAAAGAAAGGTGAGGAAGTTCCACCCATATGAAGGGAAAGGGCCGAGAGGTTCATTTTCGATATCAGAAACGAGACCACGTGAGTGGATGAAACGGATCGAAAACCCTGATGATATGCAAGCTGAAAAAGCGCTTAGACGAATGCTATCTTAAAAACAGAAGGTGGGCTAAAACCAACACACTCATTTTTATATTTTCATTTGATTAATTATTGAAGTGATAAAATGGCTAAAAAAGATAAATTCACAATGCCTAGTGGAATGGCTGGTTTAATTAGATATGGAGACGAATCCAAAACCCAAATTAAAGTCAAACCAAAATATGTAATTATTGCATGTGTAGCATTAGCCGCAATCGAACTTCTCTTAAGATTTTTCGGTTAATTTTATTGACTAATTTATTTTTGGTGTTAATTTGAATATATGGCTAGGTCCTGCTGGAGTTGGCGTTGGTTCAAAAGATCGTTCTACTCTTGGTGGCATAAAATATGTCGCTGAAATTAAATTGAACTCAATGGAAATAGAATATGTTCACGGAGTGAAAATGAGCATAGACACAGCAAAAGAGGTTGGAAATCTAGCAAAAAAATTGAATATAAGACTTTCTTGTCATGCCCCTTATTTCATTAATCTTTGTTCAGAAGAAAAATATAAATTAGAAGCATCTAAAAGAATGATACTTGATTCTGTTGAAAGAGCTCATTACATGCATGCAAAAATAATAGTTTTCCATCCAGGATATTATCAAAAACTTTCTGAAAAGGAAGCATTTCAAAAAATAAAAGAAGCATGTGAAGACATGCTAGATAGAATGAAAAAACATGGTTTTGATGATGTTATACTAGGGTTAGAAACTACTGGAAAGATTTCACAATTTGGAACTTTGGACGAATTAGTTAAATTATGCATGGAAGTTAATGGATGTTCCCCTGTAGTAGATTGGTCACATATTTATGCAAGGCAAGCTGGAAGAATTAATTTTTCTGAAATATTTGATAAAATTTCTGTTCTAAAATCAGAACATATGCATACACATATCAGTGGTATAGAATTTTTCCCTGCTGGTAGAATGGATATGGGGAATGAGAAATATCATCTGCCATTAAGCACAAAAAAACCTGATTTTGAGCCTCTAATAAGGGAAATTTTAAAGAGAGGAATAGACATTACACTTATATCAGAATCACCCATCTTAGAAAAAGATGCTTTGTTATTGAAAAATATGTTCGAAGAAGCTGGTTATGAATTCTAAAAATCAATGTTTAATTTTAAACTACAAATAAATATTATGAAAAAATTTGAATTTTTGGACATTACAACTGCTGATGCTGCTTTTGTCGCATATGGCAAAAATTTAAATGAGCTCTTTGCTAATGCAGCTTTAGCTATGTTTGAAGTTATGGTAAATACAAAACAAATAAAACCTAAAGTTATGAAAAAAATTGAAATAGAAACAAACGATTTGCAAAGTTTACTTTTTGAATGGCTGAATAAATTGCTAATTTTTTATGGTTCGGATAATCTAGCTTTTTCAAAATTTGATGTAAAGATTGATGAGAAAAAATTTAAATTAGAAGCAAAATGCTTTGGTGAAAGTATAGATCCAAAAAAACATGAGGTTAAAACAGAAGTAAAGGCATGCACTTATCACAAGATGGAAATAAAGAAAATAAACAAGGAATGGAGAGCACAAGTAATAGTTGATATCTAAATTCTGATGCAAAAAGGAAAGCATTTAAATCTTATCTTTAAATCATGCCTTATGAATGCATTTACGGTTGAGGTAGACAGAACTTATGTAGAACCTTTTATTGGGGGTTTTGAGGGAAAGTTGCCTCAATTCGATATGAAAAATGCAGAATTCTATTTGTATAAAATTCCACCTAAACAGAAACAAGAGGACGTTCATATAAAAAGATTGGAAGCTCTAAAAGTTTTGAGGTCAAAAGAAATTCTAAAATTTGCATCTTTTTTGGAAAGGAATAGAGCATTGCCAGTTATTAAAATTAAGACTGATAGAGCAAGTTATGTTATAAAACCAACTCATAGTCAAGTATCGGAAAAGTTATTTGAAGATTCGCAGAAAAATATAAGATTTGAAACATACACATCTGAGCTAGCATCTCGACTTGGTATAGGTCCTAAATTCTACGGAATAAACTATTTCAATCCTAGGATGCTTTTGATGGCTGAGGAATGTATTTCTGAGGATAACGGATGGAACGCTATGTATAGGTATGCAGGTAAATTAGATCTAAAAGTTTTCCCTGAAATTTTAGGAAGAATGGTTGGTAAATTGCACAAATCACAAAGTTGGAAGACTTGGGATAACCGTGAATGCCAAGGACATTTGTGGTATAAAGATAGAATTCTACTGCATTTATTTTGCAACCCAAAAACAGACACACTTCATTTGGTGGATTTTGGTAATGCAGAATTGATATATAAAGAAAGATTTGAAACTGATAAAACTGCTAAATCAAGGTTGTTATGGGAAGTAGAAAAAGTAGCTACTGAACTAATAGATTATGCCTTTCCATTTGAACGCGGGGTAATGCATAAAAATGTGGGTAAATACAAAAATGTTTTAGATACATTTTGTAACGCATATTCTGAAGAAACAGGAACTTATTTCAAACTTGCATGTTTAAAATGGATAAAAAAATCACTATCCTAAAATTAACCTTTTACAACTCCTAGAGGAAGTAATCTTACTACACGTCTACTTATGCCAGTCTCTTCAGTCACTCTTGCCACTTCATCTATATCTTTATAGGCTTCAGATGCTTCTTCAGCCATGACTCTCCAACTTGCAGCTCTTGATAAAATTCCTTTTTGAAACATCTTTCTTGCAACTTCCTCTCCTCTAAGACTTTTCAACATTTGGGTTCTGGAAGAGACTCTGCCGGCGCCATGAGCAGTTGAGTAGAAAGTTTCTTTTGCAGTATCAGATCCAACTAAAACATAACTTGCAGTTGCCATTGCTCCAGGAATTAAAACCGGTTGTCCGACATTTTTATAATCTGCAGGAATTTCAGGATGATTTGCAGGGAAGGCTCTAGTGGCACCTTTACGATGAACATAAACTTTTCTTTTTTTACCATCTATTTCATGCTCTTCTATTTTTCCTATGTTGTGTGCAACTCCATAAACCATTTCCAGACCAATATCTTCTTCTTTCATGCCCAAGACTTTTCTCATAGCTTCCCTAATCCAATGTGTTATCATTTGTCTATTACAGAAACCGAAGTTAGCAGCACAACTCATTGCTTGAAAATAATTTTCACATTCTTTTGTTCCAGCTGGAGCATAAATTAATTCACGATCAGGTAATTTTTTTATAATATCTCTAAATGAATTTTCTAAAATTCTTAAGTAATCTGTGCATACTTGATGGCCAAATCCCCTCGATCCAGTATGAATCATGATCATTACTTGATTTGGTTTTTCAATACCAAAAACTCCTGCTATCTCCGGTAAAAAAATCTTATCAACTCTCTGAATTTCTAAGAAATGGTTTCCAGCTCCTAAAGTACCCAGTTGAGGAGCACCTCTTTTTCTTGCTTCATTAGAAACTTTTTCTGGATTTGCAGATTTCATACAACCGTTTTCTTCTAAATGTTCTAAATCTTTCTTTTTTCCATAACCATTTTCAACAGCCCATCCAGCGCCTTTAACTAAAACTTCATCCAATTGAGAAAAATTTAATCTAACTTTTCCACCTTTACCTACTCCAGAAGGAACATTTTGAAATATTGCTTCCAGTAGTTCTTTTAGTTTTGGTTTTACTTGTTCTACTGCAAGATTCGTTCTCAATAAACAAACCCCGCAATTAATATCAAAACCAATTCCACCAGGTGATAATCCGCCCTCTTTGTAATCCAAAGCAGCTACACCACCTATAGGAAAGCCATAACCAAAATGCATATCCGGAAGTGCAATAGAATGTTTGTAAATTCCAGGAAGAAAAGCAACATTTGCTGCTTGTTCTACTGCACCATCTTCAACTTCTTTAAACAATTTTTCCGAAAGAAAAAGTAATGCAGGTACTCTCATACCGGGTTTGGCTTCTTTTGGCAATTCCCATCTGCATTTTCCAACATTTTTTAATCTTTCTTTTAAACTCATTCAATCACTTTCTAACTTCATTAATTTATTTTGTTTTATCGTCAAACAATAATAAATCCTACCTGTATTATTTTTCCAAGGCCATATATATAAAAAATTTACTAAAAAAGAAAAGAAAAAGAAGAGGTTTACTTGACCAATTTTATATCAATAGTGGAAACGTTGATTTTGTTCCCCTCTTCAACCTCTCTTTCCTCAGTGCCTATTTCAATATTCTGTATTTTAGCATTCTCAAGGAAGCGATTTCTAACTATTTCTGCAACGTCAACAGCTCTTGAAATAGATCTTCCTCTAGCTTTCAAATGGACTTCATTTAATCCCCCACTAAATTGAGTTATTACTGCTAAAACGTAAGACATCGTTGGTTTTTGTCCTACATATACAACATTGTCGTCCATCCTTTTTGTTTCCTTAACTTCTTTTACTTCTTCTGTTTTTTTTGCTACCATTTTGTATTCCTCCTGTTTTTATATCATGATAGTTCATATCGTTATTTTTCCCTAATACTGAGATGACTTATTAGATTTAAATCTTTTAACACTCTTATAAGGACTATACAAACCATTTCTTTTTATTAAATTCTTCCAAGGATGATATTTTTCTAGCTTCTTGTAAACAATTACAGGTGGATATATTATGAACATCCATTCCCATATAACAACCACAGTGATCTAATTTTGTCGTTTGACCACAATATGCACAACGGACTGATATGTTAGTCATAAAATTACCTTCTTCTAAGACTAGATCCGCCACAAGTTCTTACATGTCTATGGTACAATTTTATCGACTTTCTCATATGACATATAGGGCATACATGTTTCATTAGACTCACTCCTTAAATTATAACAGAAAACGATTATCTCTAAAACCGATATTTAGAAATTAAAGTTATCCGTATAGGTTAATTTATAGCATGAGGTTAAATATTACTAAATCTTTTAATTTATCCTTTATTTCATTACTTTTTCAGAATAACCACATTTACGACAAAGGTAAAAGCTTCGAGTTATCCATGATCCACTGCTTTCTCTCAAATCTGCACCACATTTAGGACATTTTAAAGTTGTTGATTTCGACAGTCTTTCAGACCAAAATTTATCCTTTTCTTCCATGATTCATTATTTCTTCTTTAAGAACAAAAACCCATCCCTAAAACACATACTGAAAATAGTCTGTCTATTCTGTCTTTTACCAAATTACTTGTGAACGCTATTCTTTCCTAATCCTTATCTTGTATAATCAAAGTCAAGCGAGGAAAAGTCGTAATTCCTTTGTCAAAGCAGTTTCAGGATATTCTGTTATGTGAATTCAATAATTATTTAAAGAATAGAAATAAGAAATCTTTACTCTTTCCAAATTTTGAAAAATTTAACTTTTTAATCATAGAAAGAAGAATATTAATTGAAGAGGTGATTTTTTGCCAATATCCAAAGCACCTTACACTAGAAAATATCAGCATACTAAACAGAGGGGTCATGAAGCAAATGTTAGATGCGATAAGTGTGGTAGAATTGTGCCTAGATGGAAGACTTTCACAACTTATCGTAGTTTTAGAATAACAGATCCAATAATATTACAGCAAATTGACAAGAGAGTTTTGCATATGATGTCACAAAGAATGAGAGTATGCCCTAAATGTGCAAGGTTCTACCATATTGTAAAGAGAGGAAAATCTGTTCAAAAAAAACATATGTATAAATGATAAAAATGAGACTAGAAAATATAAAACAAATGAAGGGTATTTTATGGAGAAAAATGCAAAAATCACCGAAGACAGAACCAGTTATACCGAGATTTCAAGTAGAAGAATTACCAAAAGTATTTGTTGAACTACCTCCGGTGGATAATTTAAGTATAATTGACGTCAAATACCCATTGATTTTACCATTTACATATGCTAATATAAAGTGGAATCCTGTAGAAAAACAATTGACATATCTTGTGGAAGAACCAAATTTAACTGATTGGGATAAAAAATATCTTGAAAAAATTTCATCCTCACTAATTGATTTAATCGAAGTTAGGCTTTCAAACATTAAAACCACACCACAAGCTACCGTGTATCTTGAGGAGCAAATAAAAAAAGTAACAAAAGAACTTTCCATATCGATGACACCTGAACAGTATACAAGAATTATGTACTATATTTTTAGAAATTTTATAGGTGTGAATGAAATAGAACCATTATTAAGAGACCCTTGGCTAGAAGATATCGGCTGTGATGGTATAAAAATCCCAATATACGTCGTGCATAGAAAATACGGTTCTATAAAAACAAATATAGTTTTTAATACTCCGGAAGAATTGAGAAGTTTTGTAATTAAATTGGCAGAAAGGTGTGGTAAGTACGTCAGTTATGCTGAACCAATTATGGATGGTACATTACCAGATGGAAGCAGAGTTAGTGCTACTTTAGCTGGTGATGTGGCAACTAGAGGTCCAACATTTTCAATAAGAAAATTCTCTGAACATCCATTTTCACCAATCGATCAAATAGAATTCAACACAGTTTCATCTACAGTTATGGCATATTTTTGGTATTTAGTAGAAAGTGGTATTTCTTTGTTAATTGCTGGGGGTGTAGCTACAGGGAAAACAAGTTTTCTAAATAGCATATGCATGTTTATTCCGCCTGAGGCAAAAATAGTGAGTATTGAGGATACAAGAGAATTAAGACTTCCTCATGAAAATTGGATACCTCAAGTTACTCGTTTAGGTTTTGGAATGCCACTTGCTTCTGGAGAAAAATATGGTGAGATTACATTATTTGATTTATTAAAAGGCTCTTTCAGGCAAAACCCTGATTATACAATCATTGGAGAGGTTAGGGGTAAAGAAGCATATGTAATGTTTCAAGGTATGTCATCAGGTCACCCATGTATGAGTACATTCCACGCAGGCTCTGTCGATGCAGTAATAAAGAGGTTAACTACACCACCAATAGAATTATCTCCAAGCTTAGTAGAAACTTTAGATGCTATTATTATAATGATTCATGCCAAAGAGAAAGGAAAATCGGCTAGAAGAGTGAGAACTGTGGATGAAATGATATCAATTAAACATGATGTTTTTGAACCTGAAACTTTTAAGGTTGTGGAATGGAATCCTGCTGAGGACTCATTTAAGTTCGATAAAAATAGCTTTTTATTGAAAAAAATAGCTCATAATAAAGGTACGACGATCGAAGAAATATGGAAGGAAATTGCAAAAAGAAGAGCTATACTAGATTGGATGATAAAAAAAGGAATAAAAAATTTTGCAAATGTTAGAAAAGTCATCAATGAATATTATAAAAATCCTGAGAAAATTTTGAATGAAGTAAAGAATATTATTCCTATTGAGGATACGCCACTACAGAAGGAACAAAAACCAGAAATTGAAAAGAAAGAAGAGCCAAAAGTTGAAAATGAACAACCAAAAACCGAGGAAGTAAAGGAAGAACCTAAGCCAGAAGAGAAAAAAGAACCACCAAAAGAAGATATTACTACTATTTTTGGATTCAAGATAATTGCTGAAAGATAAAATAATAAGGAAAACTAAATCTATTTCAGATGTTACAAAAATATAGAGATTTTGCTGAGAAGTATTTTAGTTTTGTGTTCGATAAATACCCAGGACTACAGAAACCAGTGGAATCCTGCATACTTAAATCGGGTTTAGGCGCAACTCCTAAAAATTATCTTAGTTCTGTTTTACTATCAACCCTTATAGTTTATTTTATTAGCCTTTCTGTGATTCTCACATTGAGTTTTACTTTATTGAAATTCGATATTTTAATTAAAATACTTCTTATAATGTTTGCCCCGTTTGCCGTGGGTGCTGCAATTTGTATAATTTGTATATTCTATCCTTATGAGAGAGTTTTGGCGCGTAGAAGAAGTATATCTACCAACCTACCATTCGCACTTGCTCATATGGGTGCAATAGCTTCTTCCGGAATTCCACCGACAGCTATTTTTAAATTACTTGCTGAATTTAGCGAATATGATGCATTAGCAGATGAAATGAAAAAAATTGTTAGGAATATAGAGGTTTTTGGACTAGACCCAGTATCAGCAGTGAGGGAGGTTGCTGAAAGAACCCCCTCCGATACTTTTAAACAACTTTTATTAGGTATGACGAGTACTATTCAGAGTGGTGGAGATTTAAAAATTTATTTAAAAAATGCAGGAGAACAAGCATTATTCACATGGAGAATAAATAGACAGAAATACTTAGAGCATCTTTCAACTTATGCAGAATTTTACACAGGTTTACTAATAGCTTCACCACTTTTCTTAATTTCTTTATTCTCAATCATGTACATGATTCAACCAGAATTAGGTGGATTTGATATATTTCAACTTATGAAATTAAGCTGCTATCTAATAATTCCTGCATTAAACATAGCTTTCATGTTTTTCTTAGAAGTTACTCAAATGGAGATCTAAATGGAAAAAAATTTGAAGAGAATAATGACAATTGACGGTATAATAGTAGCAATAATATTATTTTTGGATTTCTTATTCATGAAACAGGTTGGTGATTTATTTTCAACTATAATTATCATATCAATAATAATTTTCTTTGTTCCTATAGCCATAGTCAGATACCTGGATTCATGGAAAATAAAAATTTTAGAAGATTTTTTCCCCCAATTTATGCATGATCTTGTTGAAGGCGTAAGGTCAGGGATGTCTCTACCCCAAGCTTTAGATGCTATAGCGAATAACGATTACGGGCAATTAAGCCATCATATAAAAAGATTAAATGCGCAATTAAATTGGGGTATTCCTTTTGAAAAAGTATTCTTAAAATTTTCTAGGGGAACCAAATCAAAACTGATAGGTAGAATATCATCAACGATAATCGAAAGTCATAGATTTGGTGGGAACATAACAGAGATTTTTGAGGCTATAAGTTCAGCAACAGTCGAAATAGAAAGACTAAGAGCTGAGAGGAAGATGTTTATTAACTCCCAACTTGTTACCGGTTATATAATATTTTTCGTATTCCTCATGGTTATCATAGGCCTACAGAGATTTCTAGTTCCCACGATGACTAATGTATCCATCGGTGATTTAACTCCAAATACTCTCGCAAACATAAAATCAGAATATAATTCGATGTTTAGAAATTTAATTATAATTCAGGGTGTATTTGCCGGTTTAGTTATAGGTAAAATGTCTGAAGGTAATGTTGCTAGCGGGATAAAACACAGTATGTTTATGATGATAGCTGGCATACTAGTATATTCATTAGCAGCTCTTTTTTAGTAACTTTCACTTACTTCAGAGGAAGTGGCTTCGTCATAAACATCAGAACAATTTGTGATCAATCTTATTTTATCATAATTAATTGTGTTCATTTTTACTACGTAAAGATTAAAAATATTTCTTTCATCAGGCTCTAATGTAAAGTTCAAATCATATTTCTCCCTGCTAGCATCACTGTAGAATATTTCAAGTGATAAGTCCCCCAACGGAATTACATCAGTATTTTCAGCAGTGCCGCTTATATTAAACGTGGTTTTATTATAACTCAAATCATCTAAGGCTATGCCACCATAGGTGCATGTCACTCTTTTTTCTGAGTGTTCACTAACTTCTTTTGTAGTTTTACTCGTAAAAGTCATTATCCAGCCTTGATATACCCCTGCAACAGCTAAAGTAAAAGCTACCAACAAAACAGTTGCTATAAGAGGTGATATTCCTCTTTTCATTTAGTCACCATAGTAGGTATGAAATCCACGAAAATATCAGGACAACTTGACTTTATCTTTGCATTTGTAAGCCCTTCTGCAACATTTGTTATATTCAACTGTTTCACTTCATTACTTTTTAATTCCATGTTTATAGGTTTTGTATCTAATTTATTATCTGGATAGAAAATATACAAATTCTCTAAGACTAGATCAACTGCTCTTCTATTATCGACTATAATGTATAAAATTTTCGTTCTATTGTTATACGTGCTCGAATAAACAACGAATTCAGCAGCAAGACAACCTGTATCTTGAGTGGTATTTTCTACCTCTGATAACTTGCTTTTCATAAAGCCTGTAGCCCAGAAGGATAGTATCCCTGCTATAGTCATTGTTATGGCTATTAGAATAACTGCCGCTATTATAGGTGATAAGCCTTTCATGTTATACAAACTTTAATTAGTTTCTGGTTAATAAAAACTTTTTAGATTTATTAAATGTTATTATAATTATTATGAAAGGTTTGTCAAATTATATTTCATACACCTTAACTATGATGTTAGGGTTTGTTATTGTAGCCTTTTTTACAACTTCTTTGTACAAAATTTATGACAGGACTGTGGTTTCAAACATACAGGCTGGATTAAAACAAGTTACTATTCAGACGATGGACGGGATAAATTACTTATACGATGAAAGCAAAAAATCAGACGCAACTCCTACAAACGCTTCGTCTATAGTCATTTCAGATATTGCTTTGAATTATCCTGAAAAAATTTCTGGAAAAAATTTTGAAATTGAGCTAATATCTTCACCTGGAATCTGGAATAGAATAACAAATTTAATGATAGGTGATGAAACTGCAACGATAACAAAAGAAACCGAATCTGGCTCTAAGATAATTGCTAAAACAACACAAAAACCTCTTATAGCATATGAATATGATATCCCTAATATTCCTGTCAAATTGCAAGGAAAATTCAAGTCGGGCGTAAATGATACATTAAGGCTAGTTAGATACAATTATAATGGTACTATTGAAAACATTGTTATTCTTGGGGAAGATGATATAATTATTGGCATAACTGGGACACGTTAAATACTGCTTATATCTAAAATGAAAACAAATTTACTGAGATAATAACAAATATCATTCATGAATTACATTGATTTTGGTATAGCAGTTTCACTTTTTTTAATTTTTTTCGGACTTGTTCTAATTTTTACCACTAATTATTTTTCAAATCTGTCAAGTTTAACTAAGACGTCTGAGTTTAGAGCTGTTTCAGAAGGGGTTTTCAATATTTTTTTTGAGAGAAAAGGAACCCCTGAAAACTGGGAAAAAAACTATTCAGTTTTCCCTGTACAATTAGGACTGGCAGGAGATTTATATATTATACCCGTTTTAATCAAAGAAGATGGTGGATTGGATAGAACTAACGAACCTATTACAGTAGAAATAATTTTTGATGAAACCTGTCAAAATAAATCATGGAACAATACAATTCGAGTTTACGATGAAAATTATAATCAAATGAATTTAGAAATATCCAATGCAACTTACTGTATAAGCCAATTTTTAAATCAGAGCAACATAACTTGGAATGTCAATATATCAGCAAACCAAAATAAAAATTACTTTTTATACTATTCGCCTGATGATAGTATTACAGCACCTAGCTATGTTCCTTTATCTTATAATACATCAAGCTGGATACCAACTGATAGAGATGAATGGACGAACACCACTACAAGTTGGAGTAGACTTGGTGGTGCATCAGGAACTGTAACTAATGATACCACTTATAAAAAAATTGGAAATAGCAGTGTAAATATAACAGGAACGTTTGATACAAATACATTAGGACTACGCTATAACCCATATAACAATATTACAGGTGCTTCAAATGGCTGGTATGTTGATGCATGGTTATATATAGATGATAAATCCAATCTCAAGAATGTTACCTTTAGGATGAATGATAATAACGTATCAATTCTTGTAAATATTACTGATTACGTTTCAAGTGGCATATGGCATCATTTTGAAAAACGTATAGATTCAACTTCTGGTTGGTTAAATTGGACTTCCTTTAATGCTTCAAGTATAGATTATATAGATTTTTATTCGGAGAATAATAGTAAAGACCTGACTAGAACCATTAAGATAGACGGTCTGCATCTAAAGAAAAAACCTCTAGAAGTTAAAACTTTCCCAGAAACTCTAACTAACGCATTTTCTTCTGTTAAATTTAATGCCTTAAAAAATATGGATTATGATGAGATTAGAAAAACTCTTGGAGAAAATTATCAATTCAAGATAGAAGTTGGCGGAGATTCTTATGGTGAGCCTGTGAATAAATCTGCTAATGCTGTTTGTTACGATTATCCTAGAGTTATACAAAGTACTAATGGTAGTATTAACAAAGCCGTGACAAGGTTATGTATTTGGAAATAGTGATTTAATGAAAGGTCAAATGTATATTTTAGAAGCGACAATTTCAATTTTGTTAATACTTTTTATTGTTGTTTATTTGTTTCAAAATCCGTTCAATTCTCCTGAATATGAAAGAATGAATTACAAGATTAAAACATACAAAGCAATTACAGTTTTAGATGATACAGGGAAGTTGAGAAAAGATGTTGTAAATAATAATGTATCTTCTATAAGAGATAATTTATACCCATTCATATCAAAAAATTTGAATTATAATGTGACAATATTCAATGATACTTCTAACATTACGATGAAACCTTCCTCTTCAAGCGATATGATATCTGTCAGCTATTTCCTGGCCGGCGATTTCGACAATTATTTGCCCAGAGATGTTAGAGTCTACCTATGGGGATTTGAATGAAAAGTAAAGGACAGATGTTTTTGATAATGTCTGCCGTCACTTTCATAGTTTTAATACTCCTTAAAAATAGCATAAACATATCCGATATCCTTCAGAATAAAAGGGAATTAGAAGTAAGGTTTGAAAAAGAATATTTTAGTAATATTGTAGATGAAATGAAAGGGGTAGTAGGAATTTCTTTCTATAACCAAGATAATATAACTAACAATGTATTCGATTTCGGTAATTTCATTAGAAGAAAAATGAAAGAACGCACACAAGATTTTGATTTTCTCTATGTAGGTTTAGTGACAGCTGGAATAGATAACAACATGAGTGTTAAAGTGATTAATTTATTGAATAAACCAATTAATGCAACCTTGCGATTAAATAGTTCAGATATTGTTAATAATTCTGAAATGGCGGATGCAAGTAGTTGGGAAATTTATTACATTATTACAGAAGGTAGTGGTTATGTAATTACTGTTGGATATAATGATACTTACAGAGAGAACATAACAATAAACACAAAAATCAACAAAAGTGTATATGTCGGTTTCTTCGACATAACTCTATACGGAGCAAAAACTACATATAAGGAAAAATTTCAGAAATCTTATATTTTAACAACCCGATGAGTATAACCACTTCGATATCAACTACTTCCACGTCCACAACATCCACATCAACAACATCCACCACATCCACCACTTCCACGTCCACCACATCCACATCAACAACATCCACAACAATTCCATGTGAAACAGATGAAGATTGCTGCTATATGGGGCGTGATTGTATTTTAGGGTATTATCCAAAATGTAACCTTGGTACTCAAAATTGTGGTTGCTCTATAGATGGAAAGAAAAATTGTCCAGTTTAAAAAAGAATAAGTTTCAGAAATTTCATATATTACTATGATGAGAAAAAAAGCAATGAGTCAGTTTATTTCAATGAGTATAATAATTATGCTATCGATAAGCGCTATTTCTTTGACACTTTTAATAATACAACCAGCTTTAGACAAAGGAAAAGATTCAGCTGTAGTAACAGAAGCTATTCAAAACCTTCAATTAATTGATGATAACATAAGAGAAATTGCTTCAGAAGGAGAAGGGTCAAGGAAAACCATTTCTTTGAAGGTTACAGATGGCATGTATAGAGTTGATCCGGGCTCCAACTTTTTAAATTTCAGTTATAGGACAGATGCAACGGTTGGTTTAAGTATAGCTGGAAAAAGGGGCAGTGTGAATGTAACTAGTGGTGAGAAACAAGTTGAACTTTTCATACAATACACTAACATTGATTTGCAGGGTGCAACACATTTTACAAAAGGAAATAACAGAATTGTTATAACCAATAATGGAACTGATTCTTCAACAAATAAACCTATAATCTACATAGAAACATAACTTATTTTTTTATTTCATGTTTCGATTGATGAAATAAAAATAAATATGAAAAACAAAATAATAATCATGGCAATTTGGAAAAATATTAAGTGTCCTTCTTGTGGGAAACCAAATGATAGAGAAGATTTAAAAGCAAGAAGAGGTGTTTGCATCAATTGTGGTTTTGCTATTGTATCTAATTTATCGACCTATATTCTGAACAATAAAATAAAAATTGAAGCTCCTACACCATAAATATGATTATGTTATCTAAAACTGAAGGTGAAAAATTAGTAAAATTGGCCAGACAAACTGTTTCTGATTATTTAAAAAAGAAAGAGCCAGCTCTTAAAAAAACGGAATTTAAAGAAAAAAGAGGTGTTTTTGTTTCCATTCATATATATCCTGATTATGAACTAAGGGGGTGCATCGGTTACCCAGAACCTATCTTTCCATTGGGTGAAGCTATACAAAAATCAGCAATTTCAGCTGCATTTCAAGACCCTAGATTTACACCACTTAATTCAGATGAAATGAACAAAGTTGTATTTGAAATATCAGTACTGACAAAACCAGAGTTGATAAAAGTAAAAAATGCAAAAGAGCATCTGAATAAAATAAAAATAGGAAAGGATGGTTTAATAGTGGAATATGATATTTGTCGCGGTTTGTTATTACCTCAAGTTCCACTACAATTCAAGCCTGTATGGAATGTAGAAACTTTTCTAGAACAAACTTGTATGAAGTCAGGTCTTCTTCCAGATATGTGGTTAGATTGTAAAACAAAGATATACAAATTTCAAGCTCAAATCTTTAAAGAAAAAACACCTAATGGTGAAATTATCCAAACATAGATGAAAATGCGTCTGAAACTTCGTCTTCCTTTGCCGGCTCACTTTCTGTTTCATAATAAGGGGTTTCTGTTTGCACAGGGGTTTCACATTTAAAGCATATCCACTTGCCATAACTTTTCTTTACACATTTAATACAACCTATCGTACCACAGTTTTCACACTCTATTAACTCATTGACTTTACTTCTACATCTAGGACAGAACAATTCCATTTGTTATCACTAATATATTTAATATTCATACTTTAAAAATTAGAATAGAGAATTTATGGTAGCGGAAATTGTATGGTTAGGATTGATTTGTATTTTACTCCCGGCAATAGCACAATATGCTGGAACTAAAAGAAAATTAGAAAAAACATTTGAACTGATAACATTATCAGGATTGCTTTTTGTACTTGCAGGGTCTTTCGATGTTTACACTGTATCTTTTTGGATGACCGGTGGTTTAACAGAGATAGCAGGATGGTTGATGCAAATATTCGAAGTCTTTGGATGGATTTTCATAACAGTAGGAGTTATATTGGCATTGTATGAATCTTTTAGATAATTTTTATGCAGGGGCTGAGATTCGAACTCAGGAACCCACTAAGGGAGTAGGTTTCCCAACGATCTTGAGCATCGGCATCATTCAATCAGCGCTCAATGATTCTACCGCCGTTGGCCGCTTGGCTACCCCTGCTCATATCTTAATATATCTCATGAAGTAAACATTTTAAAATTTTGTTAATTTGAAGAAAGCGAATGAAAAATAAGAAAAAATTAACTTATTGTTTTTAATTCAGTTTTAAGCCCTTCTATCTGTTTTTTCAGGTCATCTACTACGCCTTCTATTCCACCACTTTCATAGATTTGCGATGGAAATTCTTCCTCGAAACCTGTTGGTCTAAGGAATTCTGAATCCAATGTTAATATCTTTTTATCCAGTTTGCTTATAGCCAATTCAAGCATTTTTTTGTTCTCGTCTCTTAAGCCCTCTATCTCTTTTTGTATCATAAATGCATTCTTTATCATTATCAAAGTTGTTTTGATGTCGCTAATGGAACTTAGTATAGATCTATATTTGTCAATTTTTACGAATAATGGAGCAAAACCAGGTCTCTTTTGCATCTCAGGTTTTATTACTTCTTCCTCTTTTTTCTCTTCAACAGGAGCGAACTTTGGTATTTCTTCTGGTGTAACTTCACCTTCAATCATTTCTGGAGTTTCTTCAGGTATTTGTGCGCCTTCTACCAAACCTCTTATTTCTTCAACATTTTCCTCTTTCTTTTTTCTCCCAAAAAACACCATCTAGATTCCACCTAAATAAATTATCTTATTTCTTATAATAAAGATTTGCCTCTATTTTGCGGTCGGCGGGATTTGAACCCGCGCTGTAAGCTTGGCAAGCTCACGTCCTAACCAGGCTAGACTACAACCGCTTAGCCAAATATACCGCCAAAGCCGGCCATTGCCTCTTCTTCCTCTTTCTTAATTTTGCTGATGACTTCTTCCTCCTCTTTCTTATTAATATTTTCTGTTAAACCTTTAGTTAATTCCATCGCTTTTTTGCATACTTCATCTAAACCAGAAATATAGCAATAATACGAATCATCTTTTAGACCAAGACTTTTAGATTCCTTAAAGGTTATACTTGCCTTGGATACTGTATCATCTTTTAGGATAACGTTCTTTACTTTTTCAAAATTTTGTTTTTTTATTTTCAATACAATCTCCATTTTAACACCTCTGGCTTTTTACAATTTGTTAAATTTACAGCTTTTATACTTTACTTTTAAGCCCTGAGAGGGGTTTGAACCCCCGACCTACTGCTTACGAGACAGTTGCTCTACCACTGAGCTATCAGGGCGATTCCACAAGTTTAATAGTTAATTTTAACAATATATATGATATGCAAGAAGCAATGCTCTGGGTTAGGGAAGGAAAGAAAGTTAAATGTGAATTATGCGCATGGCACTGCTTAATACCAGAAAATGAAGCAGGAATTTGTAAAGTGAGGTTTAACAAAGATGGAACACTCTATACCAAAAATTACGGTAAGATTGTATACATGGAAGTAGATTCAATAGAGAAAAAACCATTGTTTCATTTTCATCCCGGATCACCTACTCTTTCAATTTCATCTGTTGGGTGTAACTTCAAGTGCCAATTTTGTATAAACTGGGAGACCAGCCAAGTCGATAAGATAACTGGAGAAAATTATTCTCCCGAGGATATAGTTAAGATTGCTAATAAGAAGAAAATAAAAATCATAGCTTATACTTACACCGAACCGACAATCTTTTTCGAATTTGCTTATAAGGTTTCAAGAATTGCGAAGAGGTATAATATAGAGAATGTATTTGTAACCAACGGCTATATAACTTCTGAAGCTATAAAAAAAATAGGAAAATATCTCGATGCAGTAACAGTTGATTTTAAGGCATCTGCAAACTCAGAATTCTACAAAAAATACATGGGTGTTCCTAACGTTGATCCCATATTTGATTCATTGAAAAACTTCCATAAACATAGAGTTTTCATTGAAATATCAAATTTAATAATTCCTGGAGTTGGTGACAGTCAAGAAGATAATCGCAAACTTGTGGAATGGATTGTTGAAAATTTAGATTCTAGTATACCTTATCATCTAGTAGGATTTTCTCCATGCTTCAACATGGCTAATTTACAACCAACAAACCTAGAAACTTTAGAGAGATTAGCTAATGACGCTAAGACCATAGGTTTGAGATATCCTTACATTGGCAACATATGGGGTAGTAGTTATGAAAATACTTTTTGCTACAACTGCGGTTACAAAGTCATAGAAAGAACAGGAGTCTTCATAAATAATATTGACCTTGAAAAAGATAGATGCCCCAATTGTGGTTTCAAAATAAATATAATAAAAGATTAATTGTTGTTGAAACGATATAATACAATTATGAAACGTTTCATCATAGGTG
>Ga0315285_10001750_pt1 | contig 22792 bp, 26 predicted proteins | sample YL17G09_36_MG_FD_203698 | JGI IMG/M metagenome (GOLD analysis project Ga0315285, IMG submission 203698) | Sediment microbial communities from Yellowstone Lake, YNP, Wyoming, USA - YL17G09_36 | ecosystem: Environmental > Aquatic > Freshwater > Lake > Sediment | place: USA: Wyoming | collected... | reverse complement strand
ACTCCTGTATCTCTTTTTGCCATGGACTCAATTATACACTATTTTGCTCGAGAAATGGTCACAATTTAGGACAACTGACTGGGTTAATTACCTAGAATACCCTGAATTTACGAACAAGGAAATTAATAGGTTTTTACAGTATTAGAGCAAATAAAGCGCTATAGGGAACTTTGAGGGATCATCGTATTTAAGTCCTTAAGTATTGAATTCGACAGTTGATTTTCAAAATTGTAGATATTTCCTGTAATAAAAGTTGCATTTGCCATTGGCAGTTTAGTCTTAAAACCCGCCAAACAAGAGAGGTAGTAAAGAACTAAACAGGGTTGATTTCCACAAATCTTTTGTATCATTTTTAGATTCATGCGCAAGAATACCTCAAGTGTTGTATTTAAAAAGTTCGAGGCTGTTTTCTCATCTCTAGAATCAAGAATTAGATCGTTTCCTAATATAACTTGCTCTAAAGACAAAGCTATCGTTGGGATCACATTGGTGCCTGTTGATTTTCGAAGTTGTTTAATTGCCTTTTTAATGTGCTTCTCAAGAGAGTTGGCAGATTGAGGACGCTTACACTCGATATTGTAGATAAACTTTTCGCTTTTCAACTCTAAATCAGGATTTGGATCACGAACCTTTACTTCTAAACCCCTGGCTTGTAAAAAGGAGAAAAGGCTTAGCTCAAAAGTTGTGTCTCTCGCTTTCGTATCATTTGGATTTTCTTCTGATAGCAAATAGGTTCCTTTGCCCAAATCGGCTAGCTTCTTCTTGATGATTTTTTCTTCTTGTGGCAGTTTTTCTAAAGAGTTGGTTATATTACATACCTCTAAAACATAGAATTGACTGTAGTAGTATTTTGCCTTGTCTTTTTGGAGAATTTTCCCGAAGCTCTGACTATCAAGCTTTCTTCCTTCTTCTATTTCTTTTAAATATTTAAAATACCTAGCGATACGATTTGTGGGATTAAAACCTAAACTATATTTTTTATAGAGCCTTTTTAGTTTTTCTTCATACAAAAGTAGATCTGAAAATTTATATCTTTTCATAGCTATTATGGATATTCATCCTCATGTGTCTTACCGACAACTAGATTTACAAACATACCTGTCTCTTTTTGGAGTTGTTCAATCCTTCTTTGATCATCTTTTGTCCAATCAGGCTTATCAATGAGAACAAAATCATAAGAAGAAATTCGTCTAATTTTTTTCTCGGTGGCAATACCAATAACTTTACAATTTTGAGGAAATTTACCCCTTGCCAAATAGCAAATTGCTGCTAGTATAGCCTGTCGCTTTATTCTTGGTTCTTCAAAGTCGTCAGCAAACAGAAAACAGTATGTCACGCCATCTGCAACCATCATCCTTCTAAACAAATCACCCTTATTGTCTTTATGAGCCATAAGCTGAGCTTCCATAAATACTTTGCTAAGATAGCGCCTTTCAAAACGATTTGGTCGTGCTAGTTCACGGGCTACCAGTTCATATTGAGAAGGTCCCATATGGGCTCTATTAATGATACTGTCCCAGCCATAACTTACTTTGTCTGCAACTTTCTTTTTAATAAATCTCGGTTCTTTTATCAGACCTTCCCAAAGTGTCCCATCTAAAAAAATGTTGTCAGCTTTTTCATATTGCCTAAAAGACCTGCCTTCCCTAAGATAAATGGCTAGAATTTCTTGCTCTCCGCCAGTGACGATAATACTTTTATGTTTACCTTTAAAAAATTGTTCTTTTGCTCGAAGGTAGGCGCAAAAATCACTTATGGTATCTAACTCATTCAGAGCAATTTCAGTAAACTCTCTTGTAAAAACATGAACATCATGACCATTTATTTTTTCTAATGCAGAGTAATAATTCTCCCCTTCGCCAAGTAGAACAGAAACTAGGAAGACCTCTGTCGCTAAACTTGGGTCAAAAACTTGCTTACTTCTCCTTGCATTTGAAAGCTCTATCTTGCTTTTCAAATCGAACATTTGACGGGTGGCACCAGAAAGCTGTCTGAGATTTTTATCAACTTCAGCTTTCTTATATTTGCCATTTTTATCTAATTTGAGATCCTTTATTTGCCAAATGATAGCAATATTATCGAAAACGACTAGAAGATCACATAACTCTTTTCCATTGTGCAGTTTGGGATTTGGAAAACACCAATCAATCAAGAAAGTTTTTTCGGCAAGGTCATGAACGATTTTTTCTGCATTCTTTCCTTTTAGTTGAAAATAATGTCTTGTGTTTTTCATAGAAGTTAAATGTCTATTCTTTTTATTGAAATTTCAGCCTCTTCCATTTGAATTTTATATGTTGGCTTATCGCTTCCTTTGGGCATTTCCATCTCTGTAATTTTTCCCGCTATCGTTTGTGTAAAACCCGACATAACATATGGCTTTCTGAACAAGTAAATTTCTGGGGGGCTTTGAGTCATACTCATATATTTACCTTTTTCTACTTGCTCTGGCGGTTTATTTTGAAGGGAAAAGTTCAAAGTAATTTTTTGGGTAATCTTTCCTTGAGTTAATATCCTATGAACCCAAAAAACATTGTTAATATCTTCTCTCGTCAAGTCATCTGGCAAGGGGAATGGAACGGGTATTCCAGTCTTTTGTTCAATTTCGGCTAATGCTTTGGCAAAATTATATTGATTATCGCTCACTATAGAAGATGCATCCAACTCTCCAGCAAACAACCTACGCTTAAATCCCTCAGCATCTATAAAACTAATTGTTAATTGTTTGGTATTCCTTATAAAGTCAAGCAATCGAAGTTGTTGAGAGGCATTAGTCATTAGTTCTGGATTTACACCAATACTGAACTTTCCTTTCATATCACCCAATTTACTGCTTAAGCGAATACTTAAGCTCTGACCAACAATACTGGATATAATGAAAGTGTTATCTTCTGCCCATATTTCTGCAGTATGTTCTAACTCGTCAGTGCCATTATCTAAAGTAATAATCCGTCTTGTTTTACTTGGACTGATGTTGATGCTAACCTTATCATTGACTTTGTTGTTATCTAACACCTGAGACCCAACGGTAACCTTAAAAGTGTCAATATTGGCGCTATCCAAATTAACCGAACCTATTCCATCTTGAACCGCCTTACGAAATGCCTCGAATTGCTCCCGATCTTCTTTAGTCCGAGTAGAAAATTTTGTTCGTAAGGTAATTTTGGGTGCCAATTCTGGTTTATATTTTTTACTTGGAAGGTAGTCAACCTTTTTTCCGTCAGAAGTTTCGATGGAAAAGACGGTTCCAGGGGTAATTAGGCTCCCTTTGCGAAATACCCAATCGAACCCTTCTAACTCATACATCTGTTTCTCAATTGCGTTAACATGTTTAATACCAGCACTCAAGGTTTTATCTACCCTTACATTTAGCAATGCTTCTTGTGAAAGTTTAATCTTTGCTTCCTTCAAATAAGAATACAAACCTTGGTATCTAGTGCGACTCAGGAGATTGTTATTAACATCAATATGAAGTGTAATGGAAGGATTCTCAGCCAGAGTTTCTACAAGCTTCTTTTCAAGAACTTCTCTTGCTTCAACGCTTGTTTGAATTGGAAACCAAAAAACCCGCTTACTTTTATTATCAACGATAATCAATACCGTAGGATCTTGAACCTTTTTAATGAGAAAAAAAGCAGAATCTAAGTCAAGCGAATAACTTAGGATTTGTCCATTATTTATATATTTAGCTTCATCTTTACTTTTTAACTGAGCTTTGAGGAATTCTCCCTCATGCAAACCGTCTTTAAAAACTTGCATCTGTCCGTCAATTCCATAATCTTCACTCTCCCAGCTAAAAACTAAGCTAAACTTTTTTGAATTAGGTAAAGCGGATTCAAAGATTATCCGACCTGCTTTATCTATCCTGTGCTGAATATTTCTATTTTTTCCATACATAGGCTTTTTATTTCAATCAAATCGCAAATAAACAGGAACCTTGCCATCTTTCTGATCCCAATACTTTTGATATTTAGGAACTAATCTTCCATTATTAGTCGAATATGCAAATAGTTCCTCCTCAATTTTCTTTAAGCCAGAAAGTTTTTGCTTAGCTAATGCTTCTAATTTTTGTCTATCTTGTTCTATTTGAGGATTCAAATGGTGGTAATCATCTCTATGTTGCCATATATTGGTAAATAAGTTTTCTAAACCCTTTGTTATTTTCTGTCTCTTTTCTAACTGCTGCAGGTTTTTTTCGAACTCTTTGCAAGGTTTCCATCCATTGATTTTGCAAAGAAACTTAACTAAAGCCTCAGCTACAGTTTGAGCTAGAGAAATCGTGCCATAATAGTGACCATCCCTGTAGAGTAAATAACACTCAGCGGAAACAGCAGCAAAATGAGAATTCGGAATTATCCCATGGGGTTTTAGACTCAGGTATCGTTCGATTCTTTGTTCAAGACTAAAATCGAACTCTTGTTGAAGAGTGTCTTTTAATTGAGCTTTTTCTACCAGTTCTTTTGTTTTGTCGTCTATCGTCATGTTAATTGATTCCCTACTCGCTTTAATATTCTCCCTTCTGTGGGATAGGCAGAGTAAGAAGCCTTGTCTAACTCAAAGGTCTGCCCGTTTTCTTTCAAGACCAAGCGGGGCGTATCGCTACGGTTGTTATTCCAAACATAGTTATTACCAGTGAATAGGTGGTAATCCGCACCAACAAAATCCTCCGGGCTAAGAATGTCCAGTGAAATCTTGCCACCTGAATGAACACGCACAACCTTACCAGCGTCCAGAGTCCCGGTAAAACCCATAACCTCTTCCCAAACGCCGTTGGGATATTGAGAGGTATAGGCAATATGGTGGAGTTTGATATTATCCAAGGGGTAATCTTCGTCGCCGGTATTTTTAAAATCGACCCACTCACCGGCCAACTGAGAAGAAGGAACAACCGAACCCAGGCGATCCTTGCCTGCAGGGTTTGGTTTAGCTTGAGTAATGTTTAAGCATCTCATTTTAATTTTTATCCTCAACGATGTCCGCTTGACAACACTGTAAAATTATCATAAAGTTATCATAATATGCCTATTCTTGTCAAGCCCATTACAGACAGACAAAAACAAGCGTTGGATTTCATCAGTTCATTTGTCAGAGATAAAGGATATGCTCCGTCCCTTCGTGAGCTGGCCGAATTTCTTGGTACAAAAAACCTGAGTACCGCTCATTACTTCACCCGGCAACTAGAGAAGAAGGGCTATCTCAAACGCGAGCATTATAAAAACCGTGGCATTACCCCCATAGTCCAAAAACAAACTGTCTCTCTACTAGGTTATATAGCGGCCGGAGAGCCAATAGAGCCTATCGAAGATTCAGAACCAGTAGAGGTCCCCACCGACATTAAATTAAACAAAAATCTCTCCTACTATGCCCTCAAGGTTAAAGGCAATAGCATGATAGACATGGGAGTTCTTGATAACGATCTTGTTCTTATCCAACATCAAATGACCGCTAATAATGGAGAAGTCGTAGTTGCTATTACTGAAAATGGAGCAGTTTTGAAAGTTTTTAGGAAAAGGGGTGGAAAAATCACACTAGAACCAAGAAACAAGAATTACCCCGTTATTGAACCACAAGAATTAGAAATAAGGGGCAGGTTTGTTGGATTGATTCGAGAAAGCAGTTAATATGGACAATTTAACAAAGAAGCAACGCTCAAAATGCATGTCGAGAATAAGAAGCAAGAATACTGAACCAGAGCGAAGAATTAGAAAATTATTAACTGCAGAAAATATTAAATATAGACTTCATGCAAGCAAACTGCCAGGTAAACCGGATATTGCGGTATATGCAAAGAAAATTGCGATTTTTATAAATGGTTGCTTTTGGCATCAGCATAAACACTGCAAATATGCAATAATGCCAAAAAGCAATTTAAACTATTGGAAGACCAAACTAGAGAAAAATACAGCTAAGCAAAAAGAAGAAATAAAACAGATTAGAAAAATTGGCTGGAAACCTATTGTAGTTTGGGAATGCCAGGTTAAAAAGCAAAAGCTATTAGATAAAATTATAAATAGAATAAAAAATGAAAAAAAATCGCTTTAAATTAACTGAATTATTCTGCGGTCCAGGAGGGCTTGGTTTAGGAGCCTTGCTGGCTTCTGTCTCACAAAACGGCATAACTTACAGCATTAAGCCAGTCTGGGCAAACGATATTGATGAAGACGCCTGTAGAACCTATGCAAAGAACATCCACAATGGCGAATCAGTGGGTGTTGTCTGTTCGCCGGTTGAAAAGATTAATTTTGAGAAAGTGCCTGCTTTTGACGCCCTAGCTTTCGGATTTCCCTGCAATGACTTTAGTGTTGTCGGAGAACAGAAAGGATTCCACGGCAAGTACGGCCCTCTCTACACTTATGGGGTTAAAGCTATCAATACTCATAACCCGATGTGGTTTATCGCTGAAAATGTCAGCGGACTGCAAAGTGCCAACAACGGCACAGCGTTTATGAAGATACTTGAAGATTTGGAAAAAGCAGGCAAGGGATACAATTTAACCGCCCATCTTTACAAATTCGAGGAATATGGCGTGCCGCAGTACAGGCGCAGGTTAGTCATTATCGGCATTAGAAAAGACTTAGGTTTAAAGTTTAAAGTACCAGCGCCGACCACTCTTAATAAACATAAAACAGCAAAGCAGGCTTTGGAAGAACCGCCTGTTCCGCCTGATGCACCTAATAATGAGGTAACCAGACAGTCAGAAACGGTTGTCGAGCGTCTCAAGTGTATTCCGCCGGGAGAAAACGCCTGGTATGAGGGGATACCAGAGCATTTGAAGCTCAACGTCAAAAAGGCAAAAATGAGCCAGATATATAAGAGACTGCACTCAGACAGGCCTGCCTACACAATTACCGGAAGCGGAGGAGGAGGCACGCATGTATACCATTGGAGCGAAAACAGAGCTTTGACCAACAGGGAAAGAGCAAGGCTTCAGTCGTTCCCCGACAGCTTTATTTTTGAAGGGTCGAAGGAAAGCGTCAGAAAGCAGATAGGCATGGCTGTTCCTCCTAAAGCGGCTCAGGTCATTATTGAGGCGGTTTTAAAGACCTTTGCTGACATACCCTATGAATGGGTGCCTGCCAAAACTGCAAACGGCAACGGAAACGGAAATCGTCAGGAGGCTTTGTTTGGATTTTAAGAAACAGGCTTCAAAAGCACCCTTACTAAAGAATCAGTGTCGCGGTTCATTTTATAAATCATAATGCCGTAGTTATTGGCCTTGATTGAAAAACTGCCGTTATGGGGCGAGTCAGGGTCAAATACTTCTTCTCCTCTTATAAACTCAACGGCCATTAAATCTTTTACAGCCTCTCTCATCTTATTTTTAAGTTCAGTCTGCTTTGTTTGGATGGCGCGTCTCTCAACTTTCATTTGCTCTGTCGCACCTTTTGCCTTCCTTTTCTTATCTTTTAATGCCATGTATTCAGTAGCTAAAGTTTTCAGTTCTGCGTGTTTTTTTCTCTGCTTATCAACTTTCTCTATCAGCTCTTTCCTGCCTATCCATCCCATCACTTCTGCTTTTATTGGGAAAAGTCCTTCATGCTTCTTTTTAAGCCCCAAAATCAGCATTTCCATATGTTTTTTAGAAAGCTCGCTGTCATCTTTTAAGGAAGCTACCATCGCATCAATTTTTTCCCCGCCCAAGAAGTCTATAAGGTGGCTTTCTGGGATACTAACTTTGACGCTGATATACATGTCATAAACTCTGTTTTCAAACTCCTCTTTGCGGATTAAGAGCCATTTAGAACTGCCCTTTGTGGATTTAATATCTACTGGGTGAAGCTGAGGACGGGCAATCCTTATGCCGTCTTTTGTTTTAATCCAGCGGATGTCGCCATCATCAATCTGGCTGGCGTCCTCGTAAAAGTCGAAATCTAAGTCAACTTCAAGACCATACTGCTCCTGAAGAAAACGCTTGACTGCCATTTCAGCAAGTTTGCCTATCGTTATATCGTTGACGTAATCTCCAACATCGCGTTTTACTCCAGTGCTGGCAAAATCCATTGTCGTTTGAATATTGTTATAGTAAGAAGCAAGAGCAAAAAGGACGCATTGAATGTAGTCCTCCTCAGACAAGCTGACAATATAAAAAGATGGGTCTTTTGCTGACATTTTATCTATTCTATCACTTTTTACCCAGCAGTGTCCTATAAATTTACCAATAAATATATTTAAAAAGGAATTTTTATTTCAGGAGCAACAACAATTCGACTATTACCTGTGAAATAAATCTTCTACTCTCATTTTGAACTTCCTAGAGATTTTCATCAGGAGTTTTAATGAGTTCCAACCTTCAAGGTCGAAGAGCTTCACACCTCCGGAATTTTGGGTTATATTAAGTACGACTTGGCTCCGCGGGTAGGATTCGAACCTACAACCCTCCGCTTACACTTCACCCTTAAGTTTCCTTAAGGCGTGGACTATCTCATCACCTTACTTATAAGCTTAGGTGCCGGGCGCTCTCATCGAGTTAAACTTGACTTGGGTGTACTCACCTAGTCTCTGCACCTTGCCCGAAATTTCGGGCCTTGGCTCAGGATTGCCATAGCAAATTAACTTTACTTTAGGTTTTCCTGAATTCACCCGGTTTTACAATCCGCCTTTCAGCGGAAAGCTGCCTATTTGACAGGCGGACGCTCTACCATTGAGCTACCGCGGAACGTGCTCAAAACGGGCTTAATTACACCTCACTTCGTTCAGATAATTTCCTTTGGGAATTATAGCTTATTCGAGATAGTCTTGCAATTTTTTACGGCGGGAAGGATGTTTGAGTTTTCTGAGGGCCTTGGCTTCTATTTGCCTGATTCTTTCTCGGGTGACGCCGAATTCTTTGCCCACTTCTTCCAGGGTCATCGGTCGGTAACCGTCTAAACCAAATCTCATTTTGAGCACTCTGGCCTCTCGGTCAGAAAGGCTTTCAAGGACTTCTTCAATGTTTTCTTTTAAAAGTTGCTTTGAAGCTTGGTCCACGGGTGAGGGTTGGGAGGTGTCTTCAATGAAATCTCCTAAAAGCGAGTCTTCCTCATCTCCGACTGGTTTCTCCAGGGAAGTGGTGTCTTGGGCAATTTTGAAAATTTCCCGGACTCGGTTCGGTTCAAGTTCCATCTCTTTGCCAATTTCTTCGGCAGAGGGCTCCCTGCCCAGCTGTTGGGCTAATTTCCTAGAGGTCCGGATGAGTTTGTTAATCGTTTCCACCATGTGAACCGGAATTCTAATCGTTCTCGCCTGGTCAGCAATCGCCCGGGTGATGGCTTGTCTGATCCACCAGGTGGCGTAGGTCGAGAATTTGTAGCCTCGTCGCCAGTCATATTTCTCCACCGCCCGCATCAAACCCTGATTGCCTTCTTGAATCAAGTCAAGAAAACTCATTCCTCGACCCACGTACTTTTTGGCAATCGAGACCACTAATCTGAGGTTAGATTGAATTAATTTTTTCTTGGCGGGCCGACTGCCTTTTTCCACGCCTTGAGCCAGGTCGATTTCTAGTTCGGCGGTCAAAAGAGGAATCCGACCAATTTCCTTGAGGTACATTCTCACCGGGTCGGTCAGGGTTTTGTCTTCTAAAGTCGCCAGGACTTCTAATTCTTTGGCCAACTCACTCGTCGCCTTTTCATCTTCGGCCATCTCTTCTTCGGTGACGGATTCAAAAACATCTACCCCTTCGGCCAAAAGTTTAATGTAAAGGTCATCAAGTTCCTCTACCCGTTCTTCCGCATCAGGAAAAAGCTTGAGAATTTCTTCTTGGGTGATAAAACCCTGTTTTCTGCCCTTGGTAATGATTTTATTGACGTCAATGAGTTTTTTCTTTTTTTTCTCGGTCATCTTCTCCTCCAGGATATTATAGTTTCTATTCAGCTTCAAGCCCAGATAATTCTTGAGAAAGATCTCGAAACCGCTCTTGGCCCTGTTTTAACTTTTTTCTTTCGGCCGGGGTCGATTTTTCATTTCTCTCCAATTCCCCGATTTGTTGGCTAATTTCTCTTAACGTTTCTTTCAAACCCAATTTTTTTAACTCCCGCTCAATCTTAAATAATTCTCTTTTCAATTTATCCTCATCTTCAATCAAGTCCGCCAATTCCAGCAAATACAACTTGTCAAAGGCTTCTTTTAATTCTGCTGGCAGCATCTTGGCCAATTTTTGACTATCGAGGGTTTTGTGACGCTTGAGATATTTTCCCAAAACCTCCATTATCCCTTGGTAACGAGACGTTTTCACCAGTGGACTAATTTTTCTTTTTTTTAACAAGAGCCAATTACCCGATTGAAAAGCGAGGGCGAAGAGATACTCCTCAAAGATTTCCCGTCGATTCATTTTTTCCTTTTCGGTTTCTTGATAATCCTTTCTGGCTAAAGGCGGTTTGGCGCTTTCTTCGGTCACAAATTTAGCCACTTCGGCGGCCACCGCCCCTTCTTCCACCCGAAGGCGTTCGGCCAATTGGCGCAGATAATGAGCCTGAACGACTTTGTTGTTGATCTTGGCCAAAATCGGGGCCAATTCTAAACTTATCTTCCGTTTGCCTTCGGCCGTCCGGCGATCAAATCGGGCCAAAGCCGAATCAAGATAATAATCATAAATCGGCACGGCTTCTTTAACTTCTTGACGCCAGCGTTGAGGTTCTTTTTGAGCCACTTCATCAGGATCTTTGCCGCCTTTGACCTCAACCACCTTAATCGCCATCCCGGCGGCATCAGCCAATTCAATCCCCCTTTTGGCCGCTTGATCGCCGGCCAAATCCCGATCTAGAGCCAAAACCAGATTCTGGGTGTATTTGCCCAGCAAATCAATCTGGCCTTGTGTCAGAGCGGTGCCTTTGATCGCCACCACGTTCGCCACGTCGGCCTGAATTGAAGAAATCGCATCTAACTCGCCCTCAACCACCAAGGCTTCATCGGCTTTTTTAATCGCTTCTTTCGTTTCGACCAAACCGTAAAGTAAGTCTGATTTATGATAAAGCAAGGTCTCGGGAGTGTTAATGTATTTGGCTTCTTCTTGTTTTGGGTCCAAGGTTCGGCCAGCAAAACCAGCCACGCTGCCCCTTTGGTCTCGCAAAGTAAACATCAGCCTTCCCCGAAATCGATCATAATAGCCACGCCTTTTCTCACTTTTAATCACCAGACCGGCTTTTTCCAAATCGTCAGCCGGATACTTTTTTTTCTTGACCAAATAATCCTGCAGGGCTTCCCAGAGATTCGGTGAATAACCCAGTTTGAACTGGGCCAAAGACTCTCGGCTAATCCCTCGGCCGAGAATGTAATCAAGGGCACTTTTCCCGGCTGGGTGTTTGGTTAAGAGATAATGATAATACTCACTGGCGAGGTGATTTATTTCATAAAGACGTTGTTTTTGTTTCTCACTCTCTGAAGGCTGGTAACGGCGCAGTTTTATCCCGGCTCTTTTGGCTAAAGTTTGGAGAGCCTCGCTAAACTCCATGTTTTCGGTCAACATTAAAAATTTGAAGCAATCGCCCCCAGCGCCACAGCCAAAACATTTAAAAATCTGTCTTTCCGGGGAAACAACAAAAGAAGGAATTTTTTCCGAATGAAAAGGACAAAGCGCTTTGAAATTCCGCCCGGTTTTTTTCAAAGGCGTGTACTCGTTGATCAGTTCTACAAGATCAATTTTTTTTCTGATTTCTTCGAGTTGGTCTTGGGGCATAAAAATTCCCGCATATTTTCCGCATTATTTCCGCGACTGGCGGAGAGGGTGGGATTCGAACCCACGGTACCCTCACAGGCACACTGTCTTTCCAGGACAGCCCGTTCAACCGCTCCGGCACCTCTCCATTTAAAAGCTTTCAAAGATATCAATCATCATTTTTTGTAGCCTTAAAAACTTTTTTTTATCGTGATAACGAATTTTACATGTTCCTCTAAGGGTTGGTATATATTTTTTATTTTTTTGTTTTAAAAGAACGGTTTTATTAAACTGCCCTTCTGGGACACTTGTTACTTTTCTCCAATAACTCTCAATTTTCTCCTTTTTCAAATCATCGTGGATAAATAACTGAATTCGAAGCTTGCTTTCATCTATTTTTAAAATTTTTCTTAAAAACAAAAGGAATAGCCTTATCACGCTTGGGTCGGCGTTAGTCATTTCAATTGCATAATAGTAAGTGTTCTTTCCTCTTTTATCTTTTCTTAGCTTCGTACCCTCACACTTGTATAAAATAACTCCAATTAGTTTTAATTCTTTGTCAGTCATATCAATATATTTTTTGATATTGTCCTCATTTCAAAGAGATTTCTCTTAATTTTCTCTTTCTTCTAAAATCTTCCTTGCTTCTGCCAACATTTTTTTTGTGCCTGCAAATCCCAATTCTTTTAGAGCCCGTTCATAAGGCAACCAGGCGAGTTCTTCTACTTCCCAATCATGATCCTTTGTTTTTCCGGAAACATACTCCATCAGAAAATAAACAACCGTCTTAAAAATTAGGTTTCCTTTCAATTGATAGACATATTTTTCCGGAGTTTTGATCTTGGTAATGATTTTTGCCTTGATTCCGCACTCTTCTTCGACCTCTCTCTTGGCGGTGGCTTCTGTTTTCTCACCTTCTTCAATCAAACCTCGGGGAAAAATCCATTGATGATGACCGGAATGACGACAAACCAACCATTCGACTTGACCATTATCTCTTTGACGATAAACCACCCCGCCCGCAGAAAACTCTCTTTTAACCGGTTTTTTCTTTGCCGCCATCAGGCGTCCCTGGGAGGATTCGAACCTCCGACCCCCAGTTCCGGAAACTGATGCTCTATCCCCTGAGCTACAGGGACTTAAGCGGTGGGAGAGGGATTCGAACCCCCGTGAGACTTGCGCCCCGCATGGTTTTCGAAACCAGCCGATTAAACCACTCTCGCATCCCACCTTGATATCCCGTCGAACGGAACAGGTTTACAACCTTTCGTCTCAACCTTGTGCGGCTACTCAGAATCGAACTGAGATCTGCGGTTCCGCAAACCGCTGCTCTATCCGTTGAGCTATAACCGCAGGTAATAATTTAGGAGGACGATTCTAAAGGAACCCGCCGCGAAATCCATTCACTGGCGTTATCAATCCAGGTTTGTTCTGGTTCCTCAAAAGGAAGATAATTGGCAAGAATTTTTTTAATCTCTTCTTGTTTGGCTTCACCTAACAATAAAAGGAGACGTCGGGGTAAACCCACTTGCGTTTCGATTTGCAAAATTTTTTCTCCCCATTTTTCCAAAAACCAGAAGCGGTTTAATATCTCCCATTCGTATTTTTTGCCTCCGGTGATAATCCCTCGGCTGGTAATTTGGTGCTCAATTTTTCGTGGTTCCACCGTTGACATGATGTAGGCGACAAACATCAAAGCGACCATCACTAAAATCAAGAGCCATTCCTGAAGAAAAAGCAAAATCACTCCGACTAAAAAAACAATCGCCCCCATGGTGGTAAAGTATTCCCGACTCCGTTTTTTAAAGGGTCTTTCCGGTGCTGTCCAGGTCAATAAAGTTTTCAAAGAACTCGGTTTTGTGACTGGTTGTTTTGTTTGAGCAGGCATAGATTGATTTTATCGTAAATTTTATGAAAAAGCAAAAAGTGAGCTAAATTTTCTGTAAGTAAAGTCTAAGCCATTTTTTCTTTCTTTTTTGATCAAAACCATGAGATTTTTTTAGGATTTTAAATTTTGCTTTACATACCTCCTTAACCAACTCCTTCTCCACCCAATTTTTTCTAAATCTTTTTAGCAACTTAGAATAATCAGCTTTTTGAGCAAAGCCTTCTTCTGATTTCTCATAGATTGAATCTCCGACAAAAGCAATTCCATTGGATTTTAAAAGATAATGAATCTTTTGGAGGACTAAAATGGCATCATTTTTAGGAAACAAATGAATGAGGACTTTGGCATATATCCCTTCAAATTTTGTTTGTCCGAAGTCATATTCCAAAAAGTCTGCATGTATAAATTTAGATTTTGGAGAAATTTCCTTGGCAACGACAATCATATTTTTTGAGACATCAATGGCGGTTGTCTTGAAGCCCTGATCATTGAAATAGGCTAGTTCTGTTCCTGCCCCGGGACCGATTTCTAAAAGATTTATGAAGCTAAATGTTTTTTGGAGATAATTTATAAAAGGAGTGGTAATTTTTTTATTAATAGCGATAAATTCTTTACGTTTTTCTTTATATTCTTGAGCAAGTTCATCATAAACATGTTGGTTTATTTGAATGTATTTCTTCATCAATCAATATTCCCAAAAATAGTAAATTTGGTGAGCAATGTATATTTAAAAAAATCCGAACTGGCTTTGCGCGCAATTAGCTGGCGAGTCCTCGTAGAGGCAGGCAAAACTTTGTTTTTTCAACTGGCGGCGAACCATTGACGCTGTTAGAACCTATTATAAAAGTTATTACAAATTTTCATCCCAAGGATAGGGGAGTAATTCTCTTAATTTGACTGATTTATCCCTACTAATTATTACTTCTGTATCTAAATTACTCTTATCTATTTGGTAGATAAATTCTCTACATCTACCACATGGAGGCAAAATTGTCCCATCTTCCAGAACAGCGACAATTTTCTTAATCTTATATTCCTGGTTAGTAATCATGGCAGCAATAGCACTCTGTTCACTACAGAATCCCATACTTGAAGGAGTATCTATACTCACTCCCAGAAAAATATTCCCTTTATCAGTTAACAAAGCAGTACCACAATCAGCGATGGTGAAGCCGTTTCTTTGTTGAGTAGGTTTAACTACTGCCCTCGCTTTTTCAATTAGTTCCTTATTTGTTATATCCATACTCCATTATTATAAACCACAAAATTCACCTAAAATATCACATTGATTATATTAAGCGGTGGGGGTGGGATTCGAACCCACGTAGAAATTGCTTTCTCCACGGTTTTCAAGACCGGGCCGTTTAGCCGCTCCGGCACCCCACCTGGCGGAGGAGACAGGATTCGAACCTGCGAGCCTTTTCAGGCTACGGCTTAGCAAGCCGCTGCATTTAACCACTCTGCCACTCCTCCAAACAACTCTATTTTAGCAAAAAATGAGCCAAATTTCACCTTGCCAAAGTCAAACCCCAAACTTCTTTAATTCCCGCTCTTTTAAGGACCTGACCAGCTTCACGCAAAGTCGAACCCGTAGTCCAGACATCATCAAAAAGCCAGACCTTTAATTGTTTGTCTATCTTAGCCTTCGGTTTAATTCTAAAAGCGCCTTGAATATTCTTTTTTCTCTCTTTGCCTTTCAATTTAACCTGGGGTTGGGTGTAGCGATAACGTTCTAAGATCTCCTGGCGCACCGTCCAATCATATTTCTTGGCTAGGATTCTTCCTAAAAGCTCTGCTTGATTAAAACCCCGCCAACGCTGACGTCGAGGGTGAAGGGGCAAAGGTATAAGAATTTTGGCTTCAGAGTAAAACTTTGTCTTAGACACAAGACTTATCAACTCTTCGGCTAAATCGGTGATGAATTTATATTTTAACTGGCCAATCGCTTTTTTGATTATGCCTTCGTAAACAAAAAAGGCAGTTAGGCCATCAAGCGAATATTTGGTTTGACAACGGGGATGAGTTTTACCCCCAATGGCGGGATGACCGCAAACTGGGCAAATCGGTCGCTCAATTAACTTTATCTTTTTGACACACCCCTGACAAAAATAATGACCCCACTGACCACAGCCTAAACAGCGACGGGGAAAGAAAAAATCGAGCAGCATTAATTCATTCTATCAAAAAGACACCTGACGGTGTCTTTTTTTCTGGTGGAGATGGCCGGGGTGAACCGGCGTCCGAAAAGCATTTTTAAAAACTTCTACAAACTTAGTTGACTCTTAGTTGTCGTTTTAACCTGATCCTGTCAACCGGAAAGTTAAAACCAAGACTAATTAAACTTGGCTCAGTCAGTCTAGTCAAACCAACTGAATTGTATCCTGGCTAGGTTGACACCCATAGTTTCTCACCAGGAAAAAAAACTATGAATGGCTTCTGCCCAAGCGCTTTTAAGCGTAAGCATAAGCATCTGCAACATCTACGTTGCCAGTTAATTTTTTTTGAAACCTTTTGACGACTTATTTCAGGTCGGCTTGCTGTTTTTAAAGAACCCTTCCCGTCGAAACTTACATCCCCTTGTCTTTTAATCTTTTAATTCTCATTTGACCTTCATCAACTGCCGTTGATCTATCCAGATACCATCTTTTATCATCACCGGTGCTTCTATCTGGATGATAGAAAATTGAGGCGTCAGTGCTGTTTAAAATTTCTTCAACAGACCTCTGTTTTTTCTCTGGATCAGCCATTTTTCTCCCTTAAGGCTTGTTCAATCTCCCTTGTAATCGCTTTTTTTCTTTTGGCTTCTCTTTTATCGGCTTTCTTTTTACCCCTGGCCAAAGCGATTTCCAGCTTGATTTGCCGACCCCGAGTATAGCACGAAAGGGGCACGATTGTCAAACCTTTCTCTTGGGTTTGCTGGGTTATTTTCAGCAGTTCGTTTTTATGCAAAAGGAGTTTTCGATTCCGTTTTGGCTCATAATCACGGTTATCGGCGTAGGTATAAGGATTGATGTAGGCATTCACCAACCAGGCCTCCCCCTCGCTCATCTTGACAAAACTTTCGCTCAGGCTCATTTTCCCGGCTTTAACTGATTTCACCTCGGCCCCACTCAAAGCAATGCCCGTTTCGAATTTATCTAAAAGGTGGTAATCATACCTGGCCCGACGGTTAATGATTTTTTTCATTTCGAACGTTAGTGAGAAACAAGGTTCTGCACGCAAGTGCAGGTTCTTATTTGATTTCAATCTCGTAAACTTTATTACCTGACAAAAGCAAAATTTTCTTGGCCTCTTCTGAAGCCATCAGCTGAGTTACTTCCCCTAGACCCTGCCAACGATATTGGGAATGATATTCACCTGATTTATTAATCACCAAGACCCGGGAATTGCCTTTATCTAAAACGTAAAGATTTTCCTGGTCATCATCAGTAAAAAAGGCGGTCGGGTTGTTCAAGGGTTTATCCAGACCGGAAAGGGTAAAACTGTCTCGGCCTCCCTGGGTAAATTTGAGAATCGTCCCGTTTTCTTTCAAAACCCAAACCGAGCCATCAATCGCCATGGCAACCGCGTCGCTGAAATCCGGTTTGTCGCCTTCCAACCAAAGCCGATAAGAGCCATAACCGGTTTCCATGGCCGGATATTTCCAAATTTCTCCTTTTTTATCTAATAGGTAAAGATTGCCGCCAAAAGCCCCCAAGTCAAGAATCTCCCCCCAACCTTCATCTTTCTCAATCACCAATTTTTGACGCTTGGTTTCCTTGTCATATTCCCAGATGCCCCTTTCGGTCAAAAGAGAGATTTTAGGCATAAAAGCGGCCACTTGTCGACCATCAGCCAAATCATCACCGCCCACCAAAATGGCTGATTTTTTATCAGTGATGTCCAAATTGTAAAGGGCTTTTTTCTCTCGATCAAAAATGACTAACTCGCCACCGGAAACCGCCCAATCGTCACCTTTGGCGCCGTCTTTAATAATCACCAAATCATAATAGACTTTGGGTTCAACCTCATGCTCACGCATCACTTGGGCAAGCAAACTGTCTAATTCGGTTTGAAAATTAAGCACTGATTGGTCAACTTCTTCTGGCTCAATATCATCAAGCAAGTCTCGGGCTTCAAGCAACAATTGACGGGCGCGGATGGGATTGAGTTCAATCAAACCCTCACCCTCTTCTTTTTTGGCCTGCGCCTGCCTAAGGATTTGGTTGGCACCGCCGCCTGACCGGTGCCGGTTTTGTTGGTAAATCCCTAAAATCACACTGACGACCAATAAAACCGTTAAAATGACCGCCACGGTCATCAGCGTCTTTTGAGGCTTTTTCTCTCTCTTGCCTTCTCCGGCCAGGTAAATCGCCTGTCTTTTTAATCTTTTTTCAATTTTAAAAAGGAGTCTCTGACTTAAAGGGGTGACTAATTTTCTTCCCCAAAAAAGCTTCTCTTTGATGGCTGAGGCCCATCCCGACCACTCCTGACCAGAAATAATTCTTCTTTTCTCCACCCCAGTGTCCCTGGCCTCATTTACCGGTTCAACCGTTTTTTCCAATTCTAAGCCTAAAACCACCGCCGCCGCCCGACCGTCTTCCCCACGACCATGAATTTGGGGAGTAATTAACTCGGCGATGGCCTCAGGGGAAGAGGCTAATAAAGCCGTTTCAATCGTCTCTTTTTTTAAAAGAGAAAAAAACGATTGACTCCCAAAGAGAAAGAAATCACCGTCAGTAATTTGACCATTGGCGATTTCCACGATCTTTTCTTTTCCCGTTAAAACATGGGCGATCTTCTCACCTCGGCGCATCAAAACTCGACCTTGACCGGCGACGGCAAAATAGATGGTTTCTCCCAAAAGAACTGCCGCCTCAATCTCCACTTTAGCCTCTGCTTTGGTTTCTTCAAGCACTTTTTCTAAGGCCTCTTTCAACTGGTCAACGGCTCTTTTTTCCAACTGGCCATAATATTCCTCGTGAAGACGGGCAATCATCTCTTTGCCGGCAGCGACGGTTTCCACCCCTTCTGCCAATTCAGAAAGACTGATGACCGCTAAAAACTGACCCCGCCTGGCCAATTTTTCTTTTTCTGTTGGCGAAAAAGTGTGCACTTGAGACCAGGCTTTTCTCGAAGCGGTTCCGACAATTTTGGCAGTTTCCAGAAGAAAGTTTTTCATTGGTTCAACCCGCAAGAAGAATGATTAAAAACAAACCCACAATCAGTCCCAAATGAATCCAGGCGAGAAGCTTAATCGGCGGGTTAAAAGCCCCGTTCAAAGTCTTGGCCATTAAATTCACCTGACGGGCAACAATCACGCCAAAAGCAATGTAAAAAAGCATCCCGATCAGCAAAATGAGTTTTAAAAACCAAAAAAAACTGAAATTGAAATTGGTCAGATAAACGATCAGTTTTTCAAATGGGGTCACCTCGTCCTCCCTTCCATTTTTTCTTTTTCTTCTTCTTCAATCAGTTGATTCAAAATTTCAATCACTCTTTCTGGATGGGGAATGGCCTCAAAAACAAATTCTCTCTGTTCGCCCGCGGTTTGAATATGAACGTCACCGTAGTTTAAAAGCGAGCGAATAAAACCACCGGTTTTGACGCTGATATCCTGAATCATCTCAATTTTCGTACTGGAAATGTCCCGATAAAGAAGGCTGGGAAAATCAATATCAATCACCCTCTCATCGGTAATAATATTGACATTAAAAAACCATTTTAAAAACTGCTCGAAAGCAAAAGAAAAAGTGGCTAAATACCAGAACAGAAAAAGAAGAGGCCGAAAACGAGCCGTGTTCAAAAAGTCTGGCAAAAATTGAAAAACAAAAAAAGGCAAAATGAGCAAAACCAAAACGAGCAAAAACCACTTTACGTTCGTGAACAAGTGCCGCCGGGCTAAAAGAACCAACTTTTCTTTTGCTTCTTGAGTTTCAAAATTAATTTTTTGGGGACGGATGATTAAAGAAGCAAAGGAATGAGCGGGTTTTTGCGTTTTTAACCTCTCCGTGACTGACTCTTTTTCAGATTGAGGCGACGGCGCTTTCTTGGTGGGTTCTTTGGCCTTTTTGTCTTTTGCTACGTAAATATCTGGCATGGTCTTTTCTATTTTATCACTTTGAGTCTACGAGAAACAAGGTTTTGGCTGAAGACAAGGTTTTTTTGAACGAGAGCGAGAAACAAGGTTCTCCGCCAGAGGCGGAGGTTCTTATTCGAGCGTCAGCGAGAAACAAGGTTCTGAGCAAAGCTCAGGTTCTTATTTTTTTTCAGGATTAAACAACGGTCCGACAATTTGAATATTGGCTGGTGCCCGAAGATTGAAAAAATTCTTAAACTCGGGCCCATCAAAACTTTGAGAACCGGCATCACCAGAAACACTCACCGAAGTCGTTCTCCCCAAACCCTTATCCCAATCAACGGAAACACCAGAAACATTGTTAAAAGGAGTGATCTGCCGATTTCTCAATTCTTGTTTGACTCTTTCTTCATTCCAAATTTCTCCTCCGTAAGGGTGGGATTTATCGGTCTGGTAGAGATGTTCCCGGGTGGAGGAATCGGCCCTAGCCAGTAACAAAACATTGACAATATCGGCCACTTCCTCGGATTTGAGCCAAGCTGAACTGGCGTATTCTTTCCGCCAACCCTGAGCCGCATAAAAACAGGGTGAATCTCGATCATAAGCCAGAGCCTGTAAATCCCCAAAACTAGCCACGTCGCCACTGGTATCCCGCATTCTTTTCGTCCAAGGACTTGAACTCCAGCCGACATCAGAAGAAAGATAGGTGTAACCGCCTGCCGTGGAAGCATACCAAGCGGTAATCACCTGACCGCTATGAACGGCCACTTCGCCTTCCGTCGCTTTCACCGCCGCCTCCCAATTACCGCCCTTGTTGCCGCCTTTATAAACCTGGCAGCTCTGAGTGGTGCAAATCTCTTTCGCCCCGTTATCCGTGTAAGCCAGGGCATAAGAACGGGCGGCCACGGCCTGGGCTTTCTGGGCTTCTATCGGCCAACTTTCCGGCATCTCGTAAATGCCCAGCAAGTATTGTTCCAAGGGCATGCTTCCGTATCCTTGAACCGTCAGGTTAACATTCGCTCTTTTTTCAAGACTGATGCCTTCGTAATAGGCATTGAGAATCGTTTGATAAGATTGGCCGGCTTTGGCCCGGCCATAGGCGCCGTATTGATTCATCCCCACCCGATGAGGAATGCCGTAAGTAAAAAAGGCAAAAGCCGGACTGAAACCAGGATCTCGCTGCCGATCATCAATACAAACTAAAGGCCCGGCTCCCAAAGAAGTGGGCAAATTCAAGCTGGCCAATTTCTGCGCCAGCAACTGTGACTGTTTGGCCGTCAAAGAGGCCAGAGCTGTTTCCACTTTCTCCACCTCACCGGCCAAAAAAGAGGCTTTGCCATCAACCTCTTTTTGCATTTGGGAAAGACTGACTTGACTTCGTTCCAGGACGCCTTTATCTTCTCCCAATTTTTTTATATCAGCTGCAATCTGAACAATCGTCAGTCGATCCTGGCCAACCACTTTCAAGCGAAAAGCTAAGCCTCGAGCCAATTCTTGAGCGCTGGAAGAGGAAAGCAACAAAAGAAACGGAGAGGATTTCTGACTTTCGATGTAATACCTTCTCACTTTAACCGCCAGGAGTTTTTCCTGAAAAGCCAAATCCACCTCCCGTTCCAGAATACTTTTTTCTAACTCTTTCAAACCCAAAGAAACCGCATTCAATCTTTTTTGAATATCGGCCAGTTGTGTCTTAAGCTTGGCCAATTCCGCCTTATTCCGCTCATGAGCGGGGGTGATGGTATTAATAATGTTTTGAATTTCACTGATTTGGCAATCATAATCACTTTCCGGACAAGCGGCTTTGACAATCAAAACAGAAGAAAACAAAAAAGCCAGAACAAACAAAAAAGCAACCAGCCATTGAACTTTTTTCATTCTTTTTAAGTATAACATAAGGCCCGATCTTGCCTCTTAAAAAAGATTTGTGTTAGACTAGGGAAGATGAAGAGAGTATTTTTTATTTCTTTTTTTATAATCTTTTTCTTAATTATTTTCTCAAATTCGGCTTCTGCTCAAGTTTGTAATTGTGTTCGTCGTCCTTCTGGAACATTAGGGGAATATCAATGTATTGCTGAAAACACTTACTGTTCTAACGGAGGATTTTGCCAATGTGAACCCCTTCAATCCACTGACAGAAATGCTGTTTGTAGCCAAGGCACCTGTCTTACACCTTCACCTTGTGAGAGTCTTCCCAGCACTTATTGTATTGACCAATGTCGATTTCCCAAACAAGGTTATTCCTGCCCTTCAAACCTAGTTTGTTGTACAATTACCGCTGCCGACCGTGACCCTAACTGTGTCAACAATTGTAATACTCAATGTGTTTTCGGCAATAACCTATCTGGATTCACATGCAAAATTGAAAATGGTCCACACGGAACTCAAACCTGTGCCTGCTATCCTCCTTCTCAACAACCGACCGGAGGCACTTATGATATCTGCCAGGGTAATGCGGATTGTCTAAGCTGTGTTGATGCTGACAATGCCTGGACCGCCCTTGGTTGCATTCAAACCAGTAACCCCCAAGCTTTTATCACCTGGCTTTTAGGCGCCGCCATTGGCTTGGCTGGCGGCATCGCGGTTTTACTGATCATCTTTGGCGGGTTTTTAATTATTCTTTCCTCGGGTGATCCCCAAAGATTACAGGCTGGAAAAGACATCCTCACTTCCGCTATCATTGGTTTGGTAGTAATTATCTTTGCTGTTTTCCTTTTAAGAATTATTGGGGTGGAAATTTTAAAAATACCGGGGTTTGAATAATGGAAAAACTGGCTTTAACCATTCCTGGCGGCTATAGCATTGAACCGCCATCCGGCTTTGTCTTTACTGGAGAGAAGGCCAATATTGGGACGGTGGTCAGCGCCCTTATACCACTAATCTTTTCCCTGGCCGGCCTCTTGCTTTTTGGCCTGTTGATCATGGGTGGTTTTGAACTTTTAACTTCGGCCGGTGATCCCAAGAAGGTAGAGTCAGCCAAAAGTAGGTTGACCGGTGCCATCGCTGGCTTTCTCATTATCTTCATCGCTTACTGGCTGATTCAAATCTTGGAAGTGATTTTTGGAATCAAGGTTTTTTGATATAACTACACCAAGCCGAGGAACTCTCAGCCTTCGTACTGAGGGAGGTATCTTTATTTTTTCTGATAAAATTCAAATTTACCGCCACCAAATCTTCTCGTTCTTTTTTGATACTCGGCAATGGCTTTGTCTAATTGGGC
>Ga0315285_10001749_pt1 | contig 22792 bp, 20 predicted proteins | sample YL17G09_36_MG_FD_203698 | JGI IMG/M metagenome (GOLD analysis project Ga0315285, IMG submission 203698) | Sediment microbial communities from Yellowstone Lake, YNP, Wyoming, USA - YL17G09_36 | ecosystem: Environmental > Aquatic > Freshwater > Lake > Sediment | place: USA: Wyoming | collected... | reverse complement strand
GTTGACGACAGCGACCCAACGGATCGCCGCTGGTGATCTCGATACCCCCTTGGGTATGCACGGTCAAGACGAGATCGGCACCCTGGCGCGCTCCTTCGATGCGATGCGTGTACGCTTGAAAGAGTCCATCGCCGAAATTAAAGTGTGGAATCGCGAACTCGACGCGCGCGTCCACGCGCGAACCGCCGACTGCGAACGAGCCGCCGCGGAAATTCGTCAATTGTATGAAGAGTTACAACAGAAAGAGCAAATTCGGCGTGAGTTGCTGAACCGCGTTTTCTCTGCCCAGGAAGAAGAACGCAAACGGATCTCACGCGAACTGCACGACGAGACGTGCCAGGTGCTGACCGGCTTGTCCTACGCGTTGGACGATACCGCCGAAATCCTCCCGACGACCGATCTCAAGCCCCACTTGGAACGCATGCACGATCTCGTCACGACCGCACTCGCCGAAATTCATCGTATCATTCTGGACTTGCGTCCGACGATGCTCGATCACCTCGGCTTGGTGCCCGCGCTGCGCTGGTACGCCGAATCGCGCTTTGACGGCTTGGGCATCCGCGTGTCAATTCGTGAAGTGGGACCGGCGCGCCGCTTGCCTCCTGCCATCGAAACGGCGCTGTTCCGCGTGGTGCAAGAAGCCATCAACAACATCGCGCGCCATTCGCGCGCGACGCGCGCCGATTTCGTCCTCGAGTTTACGCCCGCCCAAGTTCAGGTTTGGATCAAGGACAATGGCAAAGGGTTCAACCCGGCGACCGTTCTTAGCGCGACTGACCACCAGCGTGGTCTAGGGCTGATGGGCATGGAAGAGCGCATGACTGCGGCAGGCGGACACTTGCAGATCCACTCCACGCCGGGCGACGGCACGACGATTCAATTGAGCGCGCCGGTGAAAGATGGTCCGTAGTATGCGATTTGTCGCACTCCTGGCGCGCTCTAGCGCGCACTACAAACATGAGGAATAATGCCAAAACCGATTCGAGTGCTAGTGGTTGACGATCATGCCATCGTCCGCGAAGGAATTTGTTCATTGCTGGCGCGGCGCAAGGATATCGAAGTGGTCGGTGAAGCCGCCGACGGCAAACGCGCGATTGACGCAGTCGTCCAATTCGATCCCGATGTCGTTCTGATGGACATTCAGATGCCCGTGCTGAATGGACTCGACGCGACCCGCGAGATTCACAAGCGTTTTCCATCTACCCGCATCTTGGTGTTGACCCAACACGAAAGCAAAGAATACGTCGTGCCACTCTTGCGCGCCGGCGCGGTCGGGTACATCACCAAAACCGCGCGCGCGAGTGAGGTGATCGGCGCGATCCGCGCGGTCTATGACGAAGGCGCGTACCTGCCGCCGCGCATCACGCAAGCGGTCGTCACTGCTGTCGCCGAGTCCGCCGACTCCGGCGAAGAGCAAACGCTTCTGACCGAGCGCGAAGTCCAAGTGCTTATTCTCGTCGCCGAAGGATTCAGCAGTCGCGAAATCGCGGAGCGGTTGAGCATCAGTGCGAAGACGGTAGACACGCACCGCGCGAACATAATGGAAAAAGTCGGCGCGCATAACGTGGCGGAGTTGATCAAGTACGCGATTCGCAAGGGGATTGTGAGCGCGTGAGGGAGATTAGAGACTTGCCCTGAGAAGAGTCGAAGGGTTGGAGATTAGAAACTAGAGACCTGTCAGGTTCCTAAAACCTGAGAGGTCTTTGTATTTCTCAATACCTAAACTCTGTAACGCAAGAATACCGAAATTCCCCGATGGTAAGTTAGCCCCATATCCCGTAAAATGAACACAGACCAAGAAGGGACGAACACACCGTCAGTGACGTCCCTGTTTGGTCTTGCGTCCTACTCTTTTCATCGCATCAAGCGAAAGAGAACCTTGCAAAGGATGTAGCCGCGGGATGAAAGAAATCAATTCATCCTTCCGCCTTCATCCTTTTGCCTTGATGACAGGAGGTCTCGGATGACCATTCCCACCATTACCAATCCCTCATTCAACGAATCATTTTACGCGAGTCTGCAAACGCCGCCGACCGGCGAACGTGTCCGGACCTGTTTACAGTGCGGGATGTGTAGCGGCGTCTGTCCGTTCGGCTACATTATGGACTATCCGCCGAGCAGAATGATCGCCGCGCTGCGTTCTGAAATTTTCGACCGCGTGATGAACACGGACACCGTGTGGATGTGTGTCGCGTGCTATGCCTGCACCGAAGTTTGTCCCTCCGGCATTCCGCTCACCGAAAAATTGATGACGCGCGCGAAGGAAGAGCTGATCCTGGCTGGCAAAGTCCCCGCCGAACTGCAACTCGCGCTCGAAAATTCGCAGCGCTATGGCAACGTGCTGGGGCAATCGCCGCGCAAGCGCGCCGATTGGGCAAAAGGCATTCAGGCGACAGTGCCAATTTTCGGCAAAGACAAAAAAGCGGCTGAGGTGCTGTGGTACGTCGGCGATTACGCGTCCTACCATCCGCGCGTCCAGGCGACGAGCCGCGCGCTCGCTAAAATCTTCAACGCGCTCGACGTGGACTTTGCGATCCTCGGTCCCGACGAATCGGGCGATGGCGATTCGCAGCGTCTCGCCGGAGAACGCGGCTTGTTTGAAGTCCTCGCGACGAAAAACGGTCAAACCTTCCGCAAATATCAATTCGATGAAATCATCACAGCCGATCCGCACGCATTCAACGCAATCAAAAATGTGTACCCCACGCTCGGCATTTCGTATCCGGTGCGCCATTACGCGCAATTCCTCACGGAACGACTCGATCAACTCAAGCCACTCCTCCAACAGCCGCTCAACGGCAAAATCACTTTTCACGATCCGTGCTACCTGGGTCGCGCGAACAACATTTACGACGAACCGCGCGCGTTGCTCAAAGCGATTCCGGGCGTCGAACTGGTCGAGATGTCGCACAGCGGCAAGACGAGTTTGTGCTGCGGCGGCGGTGGCGGCGGCATGTGGCTCGAAGGTTTCCACTGGGAGAAGGCGCACACGCGCACGTCGGAATGGCGCGTGCGCGAAGCCGTCGCGGCGAGCGCGACGACACTCGCCGTCGCGTGCCCGTACGAACCCCCGCGCTTTGAAGACGCGGTCAAGGGCGTGCGCGAGGCGAGCGGGATGGAAGTGCGCGATATTGTCGAGTTGTTGGCGGATAGTATGGAATAGTTGGCTAGTTTGTTAGTTGGGTCGTTGATGAGACAGAGCACCCCGCCGCCGAATTATCCAACTATCCAACTATCCAACTATCCAACTTGGAGATGATAGCGATGAACCTAGTCGTTCCAATCAAAATGGTGCCCGATCTCGTCGAGGAACTCGTGATTGACGCGAGCGGTACGAAACTCGATCCCGATGCGCTGCGTTTAAAACTGAACGAACTGGACGAGCACGCCATCGAGCAAGCCATTCTGCTCAAGGAAAAAGTCGCCGGGCAAGTGACTGTCGTCGCGCCAGATGTTGAAGGCATAGAGGACGCGCTTTTCACTGCCGCTGCGAAAGGCGCGGATCGGTTGATTAAACTTACCGGGAACTGGCAGAACGGCGCGAACAATCATGCGCTCGCGCGCGTCTTTGCCAACTTTATCAAGACGCTGCGCCCCGAGTTGATTCTGACCGGTGTGCAAGCGCACAACGATCTCGATGGCGCGGTCGGTCCACAATTGGCGGAGCACTTGGGCATGCCCTATGTCGGCTACGTGTCCGGCGTGGCAGTCTCCGATAGCCAAGTGCAAATTCGCAAAGAATTTCCCGGCGGACTCATCGCGGAAATGGATGTGCTTTTGCCAGCCGTGCTCGGCATCCAAGCCGCCGAAAAACCGCCGCGCTACGTGCCGATCAGCAAAGTGCGCGCGACGATGAAGACCGCGAAAATTGAAACATTCCCCGCGATGGAACTCGAAACTGCCGGCGCGCCGACGACGATTCGCCTGTTCCAACCGGAGACCGGCGTGCGCGCGACGATGCTCGAAGGGGACGCGGACGCGGTGGCGACGCGGCTCGTGGAAATTTTCAAGGAGAGTGGCGTGCTGTAACGACTGCCGACGACCGACCGCTGACCGCCGCTTTTGTCAGTGTGGTCTGCTATCTGCGGTCGGCGGTCAATTCGAGGAGGAACAGTGAACCCAGATATTTTCGTTGTCGTCGAACACCTGCGCGGACAGGTGAGTGATATTTCGTACGTGATGCTCGCGGCGGCGCGTGTGCTCGCGAACGCGACAAAGGGCAAAGTGATCGCGGTGTTGCTCGGTCACGATGTCGAAGCGCTGTCGTCCGATCTCGCGGCAGACCGCGTGATGTATATGGAACACTCCGCGTTTGCCGATTTTTCGTCCGACGCGTATCAGCGCGCGCTGGAAGGTTTGCTCAGGGAACAAATGCCGCGCGCGGTGCTGTTCGGCGATACGACGATTGGGGGCGATGTCGCGGCGTGGCTCTCGACTCATTTGGCTCTACCATTGGTGAGTGCTTGCCGCATTGTTCGCGCTGACGGCGGCGCAATCAAATTCGTCAGTCAAATTTGCGGCGGCAAGATGATGGCAGAAGGCGATTTGCCCGGACCCACCGCGCTCGTCCTCATGGTGCCGGGCGGATTCAAGCCGGAACAGGGTCACACCGCACAGCCGCCGGAACTCGCGCGCGTCAGCGCGCCTGCGCTCGACGATTTGCGTGTGACGGTGAAAGATTACGTCGAACCCGCGGTCGGCGATGTGGACATTGCAAAGGAAGGAATTCTCGTTTCGGTGGGGCGCGGCATTCAGAATCAGGACAACGTCGAACTCGCGGAGGAATTGGCGAAAGCATTGGGCGGCGTTGTCTCCGGCTCGCGCCCGGTGATTGATCAAAACTGGCTGCCGCAGACGCGCCTCGTCGGCAAGTCCGGCAAAGCGGTCAAGCCCAAGATGTACCTCGCGCTCGGCATCAGCGGCGCGCCGGAGCACGTCGAAGCGATTGGCAACGCCGAGATGATCGTCGCGATCAACACCGATCCCGCCGCGCCGATTTTCAATCTCGCCAAGTACGGCGCGCAGATTGACATTCTGGATTTGATGCCGGTGTTGACCGAGAAAGTGCAACAAGCCAAAGGGTAATGAGGAAGACGCATGCCAATCCGACCTGAATTTTGGGGCATTCCCCACGAATGGAATCCGGCGCTGTGGGCGTATTCCATCATGTTTTTGGCGGCGCTCGTCCTCCTCGTCCGCTTTGTTCTGCACGCGCGCGTGTGGTGGCAAGTCGGACTCCCGGAGATGCGGTGGGATCACCTGCCTACGCGCGTGTGGCGCTTGATCCAATATGCCGTCGTCCAAACCAAGGTTTTGGGTCAGCGCTATCCAGGCGTGATGCACGTCGCGATTGCCTGGGCGTTCTTCGTGTTCTTCGTTGGCACCACGCTCGCGGCGGTCAACAGCCATCTCTTCGAAGTGTTGCAACTTTTGGGGAATGCCGATGCGCTCAAAAATCCGGAAACTTTTGTGTTCCTCAAGGGCGAAATTTATCTTGCCTTCAAACTCATTCTCGATCTGTACTCGGTTTTGTTTCTCGTCGGCGCGGCACTCGCGGGCTATCGGCGATTCATTCAAAAGCCGCGCGGCTTGACGCTCGACAATCGTTTTACCTTCACGTTCGTGATGCTCGTCGTGATCGTCGCGGGTGGACTGATTACCGAATCGCTGCGGCTCGCGGCGGAAAAACCGGGCTGGGCAGTGTGGTCGCCGGTGGGCTGGCTGATCGCGCAGCTATGGCTCGTGACCGGCGCGTCTAAAGAGACGCTCACGACCTGGCATCTGGGACTGTGGGCGCTTCATCTGCTCACCGTCGTCATTACGTTAGCCACGCTGCCGGTCGGCACATTGCTGCATGTCCTGACCAGTCCGCTCAACACGTTCTTTTCAAAACTCGATAGACCGATGGGACAACTCAAGCCAGTCGCGCAAACGAAAGAGGGACAACCCATTTACGTCAGCACGCTGCGCGGCTTGACCTGGAAACAGCTGCTCGACGGCGACGCGTGTACGGAATGTGGTCGCTGTCAGGACGCGTGCCCGGCGTTCGCGGCGGGCACACCGCTCAGCCCCAAGCAAGTGATCTTGGGTATTCGCGACGCGCTGCGGCGCGATGGCGCGGTATTGTTGCGCGGGAATGGTCAAATACCGCTGCTCGTCGGCGAAGCGATCAAGGACGCGGTGTTGTGGTCGTGTACGACCTGCGGCGCGTGCGTGCGCGAGTGTCCCGTGTTGATCGAGCACCTGGATGCCATCGTGGATATGCGCCGCTATTTGGTGAGCGAAGGACGGATGGACGCACAACTGCAAGAAGCGCTCGCGAAACTGGGTCGCTATGGCAATTCGTTCGGCAAATCGGAACGCCTGCGCGCGCAGTGGGCGCAGACGCTGCAACCGAAACTCAAGGACGCGCGCAAAGAGCCAGTCGAGTACCTGTGGTTTGTCGGCGATTACGCGTCGTATAGTCCCACTGTGACCGAGATCACGCGCCAGACCGCGCAAGTGTTTCAAAAAGCCGGACTCGATTTCGGGATTTTGTACGAAGGCGAGCGCAACGCCGGCAACGATGCGCGCCGCGTCGGCGAAGAGGGATTGTTTGAGGTGCTCGTCGAAAAGAATGTGGGAGCAATGAGCAAAGCGAATTTCAAAACGATTGTGACGACGGATCCACATTCGTACAACACGCTCAAGCACGAATACCCGCGAATGGCGAATAGCGAATTGCGAATTACGGATTCAAACGTCTTGCACTACGCGGAATTACTCGACCGGCTGATTACGTCGGGGCGGCTCAAGTTCAACAAGAAACTCGATTACATCGTGACGTATCACGATCCGTGCTACCTGGGTCGCTACAACGGCGTGTACGACGCGCCGCGCCGCGTGATCGAGGCGACCGGCTGCAAACTCGTCGAGATGCCGCGACACGGCGAGCGCGCGTTCTGCTGCGGCGCGGGCGGCGGGCGGATCTGGATGGAAGAAGGCGCGGTCAAGGAACGACCGAGCGAAGCGCGCATCCGCGAAGCCGTCGCGTTGGATGGCGTTTCCGTATTCGTCGCCGTGTGTCCCAAAGACATGACGATGTTCCGCGACGCGGTGAAAACGACGGGCAGTGAATCGAAAATTGTGGTGAAGGATTTGATAGAGTTGGTACACGAGGCAATGTAGGGGCGACCCTGGGTGGTCGCCCTGGGCAGACACATAGGTCTGCCCCTACGGGAGGAATTATGCCAGAAAAAATCGGAGTCTACGTCTGTCACTGTGGCAGCAATATCGCCGGCGTGGTGGATGTCACTGACGTTGCGAAGTGGGCGGAGGACACGCTGCCCAATGTGCGCGTCGCGCGCGATTACAAATTTATGTGCTCCAGCCCCGGTCAAGAGATCATCGAAAAGGACATCAAAGAACTGGGACTGACGCGCGTCGTCGTCGCCGCGTGCTCGCCGCACTTGCACGAAAACACATTTCGCAACGCGTGCAAACGCGCCGGGCTCAACCCGTACCTGTTCGAAATGGTTTCGATTCGCGAGCAGGTCTCGTGGGTGACGAAGGACAAAGCGATCGCGACCGAAAAAGCGAAAGCGTTGATTTCCGGCGGCGTGCGCCGGGTCGTCTATCACCAGCCGCTGGAGCCGATCATCGTGGACATCAATCCGAACGTGCTCATCGTCGGCGGCGGCATCGCCGGCATCCAAGCCGCGCTCGAAATCGCGGATCAAGGAAGCCACGTCTATCTCGTCGAGCGCGAGCCCTCCATCGGGGGACACATGGCGCAGTTCGACAAAACCTTTCCGACGCTCGACTGCGCGGCGTGTATCCTGACGCCCAAGATGTTCAATGCCGGCAATCACCCCAACATCACGCTGTTGACGTGGAGTGAAGTCGAAAAAGTGGATGGCTTTATCGGCAATTTCACCGTGCAGATTCGCAAAAAGGCGCGCAAGGTGGACATCGCGAAATGCAACGGCTGCGGCGTGTGCGAAGAAAAATGTCCAAAGAAAGTAGTTGACACGGTGTTCGAAGCCGGGATGGGGACGCGCAAAGCGATTTACACGCCGTTTCCGCAAGCGGTGCCGAAATATCCGGTGATTGACGTCGAAAACTGCATCTATTATCAACGCGGCACGTGCAAAGCGTGCGAGAAATTCTGTCCCACCGGCGCGATTGATTTCAACCAAAAAGACGAAATGCTGACGGCGCAAGTCGGTAACGTCATTCTCGCGACCGGGTACGAACTGTTCGACGCGCGGCGCATTCCGCAGTACGGGTACGGGCGATTTGCGAACGTGATTACGAATCTGGAGTTCGAGCGTTTGTCGAACACGGCAGGCCCCACCGGCGGCAAGATCGTTTTGCGCGATGGCGAGACCGCGCCGCAGACCGTCGGCATCATCCACTGCGTCGGGAGTCGCGACATCAAGTACAACATTGATTGTTCGGCGATTTGTTGTATGCAGAGTTTGAAGTTCGCGCATCTGGTCAAAGAAAAAACCGGCGCGAAGGTCTACAACTTCTACATTGACATTCGCACGCCGGGCAAAACCTACGACGAATTCTATCGCCGCATTCTCGATGAAGGCGTGCACTTTGTGCGCGGCAAAGTTGCGGACGTGACCGATGCGCCGCGCTTCCCCGGCGAAGAAGGCAAACTGATCATTCAAGTCGAAGACACACTCGCGGGCAGACAGATTCGCGTCCCGGTGGATATGGTCGTCCTCTCCGCCGCGATGCAGCCGCGCCACGACTCGAAACAAGTGGGCCAGAAATTCGGCATCTCCTGCAGCACGAATGGTTGGTTCATCGAACGCCACCCGAAACTCGATCCGGTCGCGACAATGACCGAAGGCATCTTTATCGCAGGCGTGTGCCAGGGACCCAAAGACATTCCGTCGTCGGTCTCGCAAGGCGCGGCGGCGGCAGCGCGCGTCCTGGGTTTGATCGGTCGGAAACAAGTGATGCTGGAGCCGGTGCACGCGAGCATCAACCAAGACCAATGTTCCGGCTGTCGCATCTGCAACAACCTGTGCCCGTTCAATGCGATCACGTTCATCGAAGACCGCGCGGTAAGTGACATCAATCCTGCGCTGTGTCAGGGCTGCGGCACGTGCGTCTCGGCGTGTCCGGCGGGCGCGATCACCGGTTCACATTTCACCAACCAGCAAATCATGGCGCAGATCGAAGGCGTGTTGCTGAATTTTGGGAATGGGCATGGCGCGCGAGAAGAGTTGGAGGCGGTACCGGCATAAACGGAACACGCACCACGAAACACGCATTGCGTGTTGCCTGTTCCGTCTTAAATGGGAGAACAACTATGACAAACACATTCGAACCCACCATTGTCGGATTCACGTGCAACTGGTGCAGTTATCGCGCGGCGGATTTAGCCGGCACGGCGCGGATCAAGTACGCGCCGAACGTGCGGCTCATTCGGTTGATGTGTTCCGGGCGCGTCGATCCGCAATTTGTTTTCAAAGCACTGTCCGAAGGCGCAGACGGCGTGCTGATCACCGGTTGTCATCCCGGCGATTGTCACTACGTCGAGCAAAATTACAAAACGATGCGCCGCTTCGCGCTGTTAAAGAAAACGCTCACCGCGCTTGGCATCGAAGAACCGCGCGTCAAACTCGTGTGGGCATCGGCGGCAGAAGGCAATATCCTCGCCGAAGAGATTGACAAGATGGTTGCGGAGATCAAGGCGTTGGGTCCGTTGAATTGGAAAGACGGAGGACAAAAGACGGAGGACGGGCACGTTCCGTCGGCGGTCGGCAGTCAGCCGTCGGTGGTCAAGGGGGGGGCAGTATGAGCAAACCCAAATTCGCAATGTACTGGGCGGCAGCGTGCGGCGGATGCGAGATCGCGGTGCTGAACATTCACGAAGGCATTCTCGACGTGGACGCGAATTTCGACATCGTCTTTTGGCCCGTCGCGATGGACGCGAAATACAAAGATGTCGAGGCGATGCCGGACAAATCCATCACGCTGACGCTGTTCAACGGCGCGATTCGCAACGACGAGAACGCCCACATCGCGCAAATGCTGCGCGCCAAATCGCAGGTGCTTGTCGCGTTCGGCGCGTGCGCGTGTGAGGGCGGCATTCCGGGTCTCGCTAATCTCTCCAGCAAGCAGGCGATCCTCGACACGGTATTCAGCACCGTTTCGACTGACAATCCCAAAGACTTGCGCCCGCAAACGACTTTCAAGATGCCAGAGGGCACGATTCACATTCCGGAAATGTACGAAACGGTCAAGTCACTCGATCAAATCGTGCCGGTGGACTACTATATGCCCGGTTGTCCGCCAGAATCGAATCAGATCGCGGCAGTCGTCGGCTTGGTGATCAAGGCGTTGAAAGGCGAAGCGCAACTCCCGCCACCCGGCGCGGTCATCGGCGCGAGCAAGAGTACGGTATGTGATGAGTGCAAGCGCACGCGCGGCGAAAAGACGATTACCGCGTTCACGCGCATGGCGACATTCCAGCCGCGCGAGGATCAATGCTTGCTCGAACAAGGCATCTTGTGTTCGGGCATGGCGACACGCGGCGGTTGCGACGCGCGCTGTCCAACTGCGAATATGCCGTGCATCGGCTGTTACGGTCCCGCGCCGGATGTGATTGATCAAGGCGCGCGGATGATGAGCGCGGTCGCGTCGGTCGTCGCGAGCAAGGATCCGCAAGAGATCGAAAAGATTATGAGCGGCATTGTTGATCCGGCGGGAACATTCTATCGTTTCAGTCTGCCGCATAGTTTGATGCGCCATGCGAAATCGAATACGGAGATTAGAGATTAGAGATTGGGGATTGAATCTCTAATCTCCAATCTCTAATCTCCAGGAGGAAACATGCAACGAATCACAATAGATCCGATCACCCGTCTCGAAGGGCACGGTAAGATTGAAATCTTTTTGGATCCCGAAGGGAATGTCGCGAACACGTACTTTCAAATTCCCGAACTGCGCGGGTTTGAGCGATTCTGTGTAGGCAGACCGGTCGAAGAAATGCCGGTGCTCACCGGGCGCATCTGCGGCGTTTGTCCCGAAGCGCACCACATGGCTGCCGCCAAAGCCGCCGACGCGGTGTATCACGTCGAAATTCCGCGCACGGCGAAGAAACTGCGCGAGTTGTTGTATAGCGCGTTCTACGTCACCGATCATGCGACGCACTTCTACGCGCTCGGCGGTCCCGATTTCATCATGGGACCCGACGCGCCGGTCGCCGAACGGAACATCCTGGGCGTGATCCACAAAGTCGGGCTCGAAATCGGCGGCAAGGTGATTCAGGCGCGCAAAGCTGGGCACACCGTGATCGAGATGATCGGCGGACGCAAAGTGCATCCGTGCACTTCGATCCCCGGCGGGTTGTCGAAGGGCATTACGGTCGAACAGCGCGACGAAATCGAAAAGATGGGGCGCTGGGCAATCGAGTTCGCACAATTCTCGCTCAGACTCTTCGCCGACATCGTGCTGGGGAACAAGGCGTACGTTGACCTGATTTTGGGCGACGCGTACACCCACCGCACCTATTCCATCGGCATGGTGGATGAAAAGAACCGCGTGAATTTCTACGACGGCAAGGTCAGCGTGGTTGACCCGGAAGGCAAACGCCTCGGCAAGTACGCGCCCGATGAGTACACCGATTGGATCGCGGAACATGTCGAGCCGTGGACGTATCTCAAATTCCCGTACCTGAAAAAAGTTGGGTGGAAGGGATTTGTAGATGGGAAAGATTCGGGTATCTACTGTGCGACGCCGCTGTCGCGCTTGAACGCGGCGGATGGGATGGCGACGCCGCTCGCGCAAGCCGAGTACGAAGAATTTTTCAAGACGCTCGGCGGCAAGCCGGTGCATCAGCGCCTCGCGACGCACTGGGCGCGCCTCATCGAATTGTTGTACGCGGCGGAACGCTGGGTCGAACTCGCCACCGATCCTGAAATTGCGTCCGACAATTTTCGCGCGGTTCCGACGGAGACGCCGACGGAAGGCGTGGGCATCGTCGAAGCGCCGCGCGGGACACTGACGCATCACTATTGGACGGACGAGCGCGGTGTGCTGACGAAAGTGAATCTCATCGTCGGCACGACGAACAACTACGCGCCGATCAGCATGAGCATCAAAAAAGCGGCGGAGAGTTTCATCAAGAAAGGCGTCGTCGTGAGTGAAGGAATTTTGAATCGCGTCGAGATGGCGTTCCGCGCGTACGATCCCTGCTTCGGCTGCGCGACGCATTCACTGCCCGGTCAGATGCCGCTGCAAGTGACGATCCGCGACGCGCGCGGTGCGGTCATCGAAGTACTGAAACAACGTTGTTAAGCCAGATTGCCGACGACTGACCGCCGACGCTCAACTGCGGTCTGCCGTCAGCGGTCGGCGGTCGTGAGACAGGAGTAGCAACTATGATTTCACTGGAACTATTACGCCGCTATCCCTTCTTCGCGGGTTTGGACGAAGCAGAATTGAAAGCCATCGCGATGATTGCTGAGGAAGTGAAAGTGCCTGCTGGGACGATTCTGTTTGAAGAGGGTCAAGACGCGGATACTTTCTTTTTGCTCTTGGAAGGCAGTGTTGATCTGTCGTTTAACTCGCCGCTGGGAGGCAGCGCCCAAGTCCACATCGGCGAGGTGAACCCCGGCGAACCCTTTGCGATTTCGGCGTTGATTTCTCCACACACGCTCAAGCATACCGCGCGTGCCGGCACTACGATTCATGCCATCAAGATCGCCGCGCCGCCGTTGCGCGCGATGTGCGAAAACGACGCGCGCGTGGGATACCTGATGATGCGCAAAGTCGCTGAAGGCGCGATGGAACGACTCCACTTTACGCGCATCCAACTCGCCGCGGCGCAAGCATGAACAGATGAGAGATGAAAGGTTTTGCTCTCATCTTTCATCTCTCATCTCTCATCTCTCCCCCGATGATTGGCTACGATAGAATCCTGGAAGAATTACAGCGCCGGGCAAAAGACACACCGGAATTGGCCGCCGCGGTCACATTCTATGCGTCCTTGCTTTCCGCGCAAACGTGTGCCGAACCCCGGTATCCCCAGTGTGCCGTCATTGCCCAGGAGGCAACCGCGCGCCTGCAGAACGGGCAACCCATCCTTGTGCCAGAGAAATTCCGGGCGGATCGCGTGGTGTTGGCAACGCTCTGCCATCGCATCTGCATTTTTGCAGCCGCCTATCGCCCGGAGCAGGCCGCCGCGTTCGACGCCATCCGGACCTGGCTCGGCGCAGAGCAGAACTCGCTCTTGACGTTTGCGACGTCTTATTTGGTCGAGAGGCGCGTGCGCCAGGGTGAGGAAGCCGAACTGGAGGGCACGCTCCTGACATTCGTCTTCAACCAAGCCATGCATCCCTTTTTGCGAAGATATGCCAGAGTGCTTGCGCCGTTCGTTGACGAGAACATCTGGTATTGTCCCTACTGTCCGATTTGCGGAGGGGAACCGGATTTTGCGACATTTGCAAAAGAAAGCGGCGCACGGCGACTCTTGTGCTCACGTTGTGATTTCGAATGGGCATTCTGGCGCGTCACTTGTCCATTCTGCGGCTGTGATGATTCTGAAACGCAAAAACATTTGAACATGGGTGAGCGAATGTATCGGCTTGATCTGTGTGAATGCTGTCATCGCTACCTCAAGGCGATTGATCTGCGAGAAGCCCCCGATGCCCACCTTTCGCCAGTGGAGCGCATCCTCACACTGTCAATGGACCTGGCGGCGCGTCAAGTCGGCAATGTAGTTGCGCCCCGCGATGTAGGGGTGATGCTGTGAAATCAGTGCCATCGTCCCTCACGCGGTTCCGCCAAGTCGTAAGCCGGCGGAGTTTTTGGATTCTGGGTGGCGTGCTGATCGCCGTCACGGCTCTTCACTATCTCTCTCCTCAAGTGCGACCTCTTCTCCTGACTTCTTATTCGCTGGAGCGACATGCGGTAGAACGAGTTATTTTCTTGCTCCCAGTGGCGGGTGCTGCCTTGGCGTTCGGTCAACTCGGCGGGCTGATCACTTTGGCGCTCGCCATTATCATCATGCTGCCGCGGGCTTTTCTGATTTCTCCTTATCCAGCGGACGCCGTTTTGGAAACAGCAGCGGTTGCTATCGTCGGCTATTTCGTGGTCTGGGCGATTGAGACCCAGGCACGTGAGAAGCGGTCACGCCAAGAGTTGAGCGAGCGACTGCAACGCGCGTACAATCGTTTGCAGACGTTGTATACCAGCGCGGAAACGGTCAATTCGACGCTTGAACTTCAGCCAGTCCTCGAGCGGTTGGTGCAAGCCACCGCAGAGGCGATGGGCGTACAGGGATGCTCGATTCGTCTGCTGGACGAATCGGGCACGTGGATGTACGTCGCCGCCGTGCACGGTCTGAGCAAAACCTACGTGCAGAAAGGCGACCTGATCTTGGAGCGCAATCCCCTGGCGCGCGAGGTATTGGCTGGCAAGGTGATCGCTATCGGGGATGTAACCAAGGACGGGCGTCTGCAGTATCCCACGCAAGCGATTGCCGAAGGTATTCGTTCGATGCTGTCGGCACCTCTGCTGGGCAAGCGTGGACCACTGGGATTGATCCGCGCCTACAGCACGGAACTGAATCACTTTAAGGACGACGATGCCGCATTCCTGACCGCCATTGCCAGCCAGGGCAGTATCGCGATTGGGAACGCGATGGCATACGCCGCATTGGGCGAACTGGACGAAGCCAAGTACAAGTTCATACTCACCGTGACCCACGAATTGCGCTCACCGGTCAGTGTGGTGCGCAGTCTCTTGCGGACGCTGGGCGAGGGCTATGCCGGGACAGCGACGGATCAGCAACGCGACCTTATCGCGCGCGCACAGTATCGCGCCGATTTCTTGCAGACATTGATTGACGATCTGCTCGATCTGGCTGCGGGCAAGAGCAAACTGGATACCGAAGAGCATGTTCAAGTGGACTTGGCGGAAGCGGTGGAGGATGTGGCGAAACGCTTCAAGGTACCCGCCGAGGAAAAAGCAATCAAGTTGGAATGGCATTGTCCGAGCGCGGAGCATCCCCTGCGTGTTCTGGCAACGAAAGAAGGCGTGGATCGGATTCTGAACAACTTGGTGTCGAATGCAATCAAGTACACATCGACAGGCGGGCGCGTGGCGGTGATGCTACGGCGTGCTGGGAAAGAAGCGTGTCTCGAAGTGGCTGACTCTGGGATTGGCATCCCAGCCGATTCACTGCCACACCTGTTTGTGGAGTTTTACCGCGCGCCGAACGCTAAAGCACTACAGAAGGAAGGTACTGGGTTAGGACTGGCGATCACCAGGGATTTGGTGACGCGATTCGGTGGACGAATTACAGTGCAGAGCAAACTGGGACAGGGGACGACGTTCGCGGTAAATATACCTCTGGCAGAGTGATCAAGGCGACACGCGCCATGTCAGAATAGAGGATTAACAGTGGTAACATTCAAAGCCGATCAACCGATTGCCGGCAACGCGCTACTGAGCAGAATCCGCGACCGCAGTGGGGTTCGCGTCCACGACTGCTACCAATGCGGCAAGTGCAGCGCCGGATGCCCGGTGGCACAATTTATGGACCTGATGCCGCGCCAAATTATGCGCGCGATCCAACTCGGTCAAACAGACCTAGTGCTGCGTTCATCCACCATCTGGCTGTGCGCCAGTTGCCACACCTGCTCAGTCCGCTGCCCGATGGAGATTGACGTCGCCAGGGTAATGGACTGCTTGCGCCACATTGCTCGCGCTGAAAGAATCCCGCCGGCAGAAAAGAATATCGTCCTTAGCCACGAGTTGTTCCTGGAGTCGGTCAAGCGATTAGGCCGGCTGTACGAGGTTGGTCTGGTCGCCGGACTAAACCTCGGCACGCTGAAGCCGTTCGCCAATGTGAGCGATGTTGGCTTGCCGCTGTTCGTCAGAGGTAAACTGAACCTTCTGCCGACCCGGGCGGGCGGTGTTGACTTGAAGCGAATATTTGCTGAAAAGAAACGTGATCGGTGACTGCATCACGTTTTGCGTCTTGTCAGACTGGGAGCATCTACCGAATGCAAACTTACAGTTATTACCCCGGCTGCTCACTTCACGGCACAGCCAAAGAATACGACCGGTCGCTGAATCTCGTTGCCGGCAAACTTGGCTTCGAGTTGCGCGAAATCGCGGACTGGAACTGCTGTGGTGCGACGGCAGCCCACAGCACCAACGAATTGCTAGGGCTGGCGCTGCCGGCGCGCAACCTGATGCTGGCTGCGACTGACGGTCGTCCCGTCCTCGCGCCGTGCGCGATGTGCTATAACCGAATGAAAGTCGCCCAGCACGAACTCCAGGATTCGAGCAAGCGCCAGGTAGTTGAGAGATTGCTGGGGAGATCAGAGAAACTCATCTCTGAAAAGAAAGTGTCTTGGTCGGAGCAGGTCTCCGTCGTGTCACTGCTCCAAGCCCTCGCCGGCGATGGGATTCAGGCAGCGATCAAAGAGGCGGTCCTCAAGCCACTCAAGGGTCTGAAAGTCGTGTGCTACTACGGCTGCCTGCTGGTGCGACCTCCTGAAATCATCCAGCCCGACAATCTGGAAAATCCCCAGACGATGGATCGGCTCGTGGCGCTGCTGGGCGCCGAGGTGCTTGACTGGCCGTTCAAGACCGAGTGCTGTGGTGGCAGTCTGGCTCTCGCGCGGACCGACATTGTTCTGGCGCTGGGGCGGCGACTATTGGGCATGGCTCGCGATGTCGGCGCCGACTGCATCGTCACCGCCTGCCCGATGTGCCACAGCAACCTGGACACGCGCCAGGGACAGATCAAGGCAAAGTTCGGCGAGTCATTTGACATGCCAATTTTTTACGTGACGGAGTTGATGGGGTTGGCATTTGGGTTCACTCCAAAAGAATTGTTGCTCGACAAGCATCTGACGGACGCGATCAAGATTGTGAAACGCGACGATTGCCCTGAGCGAAGCGAAGGGTCACGTGTCACGCATCACGAAAACAAGGATTGAAAATATGACGCGTATCGGTGTCTTTGTTTGTCACTGTGGTTCCAACATCGCCAGGACGGTGGACGTGAAGCGGGTCGCAGAAGCCGTTGGGCAGATGCCCAACGTGATCTTCTCGACTGACTACATGTTTATGTGCTCCGAACCCGGCCAGAAACTCATTCAGGACGCGATCCGCGAGCACAACTTGGATCGGGTAGTCGTGGCGGCGTGCTCGCCGACGATGCACTTTAAGACTTTCTCGGGGGCGATCCAACGCGCCGGCTTGAATCCGTATCTGATTGAGATGGCAAATATCCGCGAGCATTGCTCGTGGGTTCACCCGGATAAAGCCATTGGTACCGAAAAGGCGACAGACATCGTGGAGATGGCAGCAGCCAAGACGCGGTGGCTCGAGCCGCTCTTCCCGCGCGCGATCGGCGTCACCCGGCGGGCGCTGGTCATCGGTGGCGGCATCGCCGGCATCCAGGCGGCGTTGGACATCGCCAACGCCGACGTCGAGGTTGTCTTGGTCGAGCGCAGCCCATCCATCGGTGGGCGGATGGCTCAACTCGACAAGACATTCCCAACCCTCGACTGCTCGGGCTGCATTTTGACTCCGCGCATGACGGAGGTCGCCCAGCATCCGAACATCACCCTCCACACCTGGGCTGAGGTCGAAGCGGTGCGCGGCTTCGTCGGCAATTTCGAAGTAGATGTCTTGCACAAGCCGCGCTACGTGGATGCAGCCAAATGCACCGGCTGCGGAGAATGTTTGACCCGCTGCCCCTGGAAGAACTTTCCATCGGAGTTCGACGAAGGGATGGGCACCCGTCCGGCCATCTACCGGCCATTCCCCCAGGCAGTGCCCAACATACCGGTGATTGACGCCGATAATTGTGTTGCTCTCAAATCGTTGCGTGAGGAACCGGGACGGACGAAACCAAAGTGCGGGGCATGTTCCAAATTCTGTCCCCGACAGGCGATTGACTTGAATCAGCAGCCGACGATCACAACTGAGAAAATCGGCGCCATTGTCCTGGCTAACGGCTTTAGTCTGTTCGACCCGACTGTCTATGGCGAGTACGGCTATGGTCGCTATCCGGACGTCATCACCTCGATCCAGATGGAGCGGCTGATGAATGCCGCCGGCCCGACCGGCGGTGAGATCCGCAGACCATCGGATGGCAAGCACCCACGCAGCGTCGTTTTCCTGGCTTGTATTGGCTCGCGCGACGATCGGGTGGGGCGGCCGTACTGCTCCAAGATTTGCTGCATGTACACCGCCAAGCACGCCATCATGCTCAAGGAGCACGATCCTCACGTTCAGAGTTTTGTGTTTTACATGGATGTCCGCGCCGGCGGCAAGGGCTATGAAGAGTTTACTCGTCGCGCGCAGGAAGAGTACGGCGCGTGCTACGTGCGCGGTCGGGTCTCAAAGGTCTATCCGGAGCGCGACCACCTGGTTGTGATGGGTGAGGACACACTGATGGGGATGCCGGTACAAGTCGAGGCAGACCTGGTGGTGCTGGCGACTGGCGTGCAGCCCCAGACCGATGCTGACAGGATGGCGCGCAAACTGGGTATTTCGTACGACGGCTACGGTTTCATCAACGAGTCGCATCCCAAGCTCAATCCAGTTGAGAGCAACACTGCCGGCATCTTGCTGGCGGGCATGACGGTTGGACCCAAGGACATCCCGGAGAGCGTCAGCCAAGCCAGCGCCGCCGCGGCAAAGGTCCTCGGCTTGCTCAGCCAGCCCACCCTGCTCGGTGAAGCGATGGTCTCTTGGGTGAGCCAGGAGCGCTGCACGGGTTGCTTCACCTGTGAGGCAGTCTGCCCATTCAACGCGATTGACAAAGTGGCTTTGCGCGATGGACGGCAGGCAGCACAGATTAACGAAGGTTTGTGCAAGGGCTGCGGGCTATGCGCCAGTGCCTGTCCGGGCAAGGTGATTACCTCGCGCGGATTCAGCGACCAAGCGTTGCTGGAGCAAATGATCGTGCTGTTCCGAGAGCGGGAGTTAGTGTCAAGGTAATCGGTTAGGAGACAGAATTCATGGCAGAGACGACTTTCGAACCTCGCGTCGTCGGGTTCTTGTGCAACTGGTGCAGTTATGCCGGCGCCAACCTGGCCGGCACTAGCCGCATCCAATATGCACCCAACATCCGCATCATCCGCGTGCCGTGCAGCGGTCGGGTGGACCCACTGTTCGTGGTCAAGGCATTCCAGGAAGGTGCGGATGGTGTGCTGGTGCTCGGCTGCCACCCTGGCGACTGCCATTACCGCGATGGCAACTACTACGCGCGGCGCCGGTACAATCTAATGCACGGCTTTCTCGACTTTCTTGGAGTTGACGCGCGCCGGCTCAAGATTGACTGGGTCTCTGCCGCCGAGGGCAAGAAATTCGCGCAGGTCGTCAGCGACTTCACCCAGCAGGTGCGAGAGTTGGGACCGAATCCGTGATGTGTGGTACATGACGGAACACGCATCACGCAATACGCTTTGGAGGCGCTCACTTGATTGAACAGATCCGAGCCACGGCTCGGGAGATTCTGCAGAACAAGACTGTTGATCTGGTCATCGGCTATGAGGTCGGCACGCGCGGCGCGACACGCCCGGCGTTCATCTGCTCTGCCGATGAGGTTGACCGACTGATATGGAACGACGCCTGCACTCACAACCTGACAAACTACGTGCGAGGCAAGCACGTGCCACCCAAGCGGGATGCTCCACCGGCTAGACTGGGCTTGGTGCTCAAGGCATGCGACGCCCGCGCGCTCAACGTGCTCCTGCGCGAGAACCAGGTGCCGCGCGGCGACCTGTACCTGATCGGCGTCGTCTGCGAAGGGATGCGCCAGGATGCTGGCTTCGCCACCCGGACGTTGGGCGACCTGCAGCCACGCTGCCAGACTTGCACCGAGCGTGTGCCCGTCGTGTACGATTCCCTGATTGGTGAGAGGAAGACTTCCGAAGTCTTCGAGACTTCGGAAGTCTGGCAGGAACTGGATCGGCTGGGGGTGATGACTCCCGGCGAACGCCAGGCGTTCTGGGATGCCGAGTTCGCCCGCTGCCTGCGCTGCTACGCCTGCCGGCAGGTCTGCCCCGCCTGCTACTGTGTCGAGTGCACCGCCGAGCAACTTGATCCAGAGTGGGTTGGCATTGGCATCTGTACGCCGGAGAAGCGCTTCTTTCACACCATGCGCGCCTACCACCTGGCTGGGCGCTGCGTCGGCTGCGATGAGTGTGCCCGCGTCTGCCCGATCGGCGTTCGACTTGACCTGCTCAACGCTTGGTTCCGCCGCGAGGTCCAACAAACCTTTGACTACCAAGCCGGCATTGATGCGACGACACTCGTACCGCTGGCGACTTTCAAGCCAAACGAGAACCTGGAGCTGTAAATGAACTTCATCACCCATGTGCAATTGCAGGATTGGTTGGCGAGGATGATGAAAGACCGGACCGTCATCGCGCCCACACGCGCGATCGAAGACCTCGTGCGCTATCAGCCGGTCAACTCGCCTGACGCTATCGCGTTTGATTTCACCCGGACCGCTATCTCGCCTAAGGAGTTCTTCCTGCCAGCCAGTGAAGCGATTCTGACCATTGAGCGTGTTAGACAGATCGCTGCCGGGAGCAATAACCCGGAGTGGAACGTGAAACTGGGCGAGCCCGAGTTGGATCGCAGCCAGGTTTTATTTGCCATTCGTCCGTGCGATACCCATGCCTTGCTCGCGCTTGATGCCTTGCTACTCCAGGAACCAGTTGATGCGTACTATGCCCGGCGGCGCAAACAGACCACCCTCATCGGGCTCGCCTGTGAGCATCCAGGCGCGACATGCTTTTGCACGAGTCTTAGTTTCGCGCCCGACGATTCAAACGGCATGGACGTGATGCTCTATCCGGTCGAGGGTGGATACGCGCTGGAAGCGCAGACCGAAAAGGGGCAGGTGCTGACTGACAACCTGGCGCTGGCGCCATATCGTGGTGAGCGTCCTCAAAAGACATGGCTCCCGGCTGAGTTTAGCGTCCCACCGCGCGTGGTCTGGACCCAGTTGTTCAACGACCCTCACTGGGGTCGGCTGGCTGATCGTTGTCTGAGTTGCAAAATCTGCGCATACGTCTGTCCAACCTGCCGCTGCTTCGACGTGCGCGATTACATCGTCGCCCAGGGACTAGGTTATCAGAAGATCGAGCGGTTGCGCTGCTGGGATTCGTGCATGGCTGAGGGCTACCAGCGCATTGCTGGCGGTCACAACCCGCGTCCGACCAAAGCCCAACGCCTGCGCAATCGCTTCTACTGCAAATTCGACTATTACCCGGCCGACTTTGGCGCGCTCGCTTGCGTCGGTTGTGGACGGTGCATAGAATACTGTCCGGTCAATGTGGACATCACCGAGGTGCTGCAATCTGTCGCGATCAAGGGCGAAACGCTTGCAACAAATAGCACGAGGTTGTGACAATGATCAATCCGTACATACCATATCTTGGTCGGCTGACCGATATTCAGTCACTGGGGACAGGCATCAAGTTATTCAAAGTGCAACTTGAAAACGGAACCCCCGCCGGGGAGTTTTCCTATCGCCCCGGTCAGTTTGCTTTTGTCTCGGCGTTTGGCGTTGGTGAGGCGCCGTTCGGCATAACCTCGGTCTGCGGCATTGACAACACGGTTGATTTTGCCGTCAACAAGGTGGGGACGGTGACGCGGGCTTTACACGAAATGAACGTGGGTGACATGGTTGGCGTGCGCGGACCAATGGGCAATTGGTTCCCATTGGAAGACATCAAGGGGAAGAACGTGATCTTCCTCGGCGGGGGCATTGGCGGCGCGCCGTTGCGACCGGTTATTACCTCAATTCTGCACGATCGGAACAGCTATGGTAACATGACCATCTTGTGGGCTGCGCGCAATCCAAAGCTGCTGGTCTTCACTGACGAGTATGATATTTGGCGCCAATCACCGCGCACTGAACTGCACCTGACTGTCGATGAAGGAGATGCGGGTTGGACTGGCAACGTTGGATTGATCACCGCGCTTTTGCAGAAGGTCAAACCATCCCCGGACAACGCCACCGTTATCATCTGCGGTCCTCCGATCATGATCCACTTTGCAATCATCGAATTGCAGAAGATGGGCTTTACTTCGGAGCAGATCATCACGACCCTCGAGGCAAAGATGAAGTGCGGCATCGGCAAGTGCGGCCGGTGCAATATAGGTGAGAAATACGTCTGCCTGCACGGACCTGTGTTCAGCCACATGGAGATCAAAGAATTCCTAGAGAGCTTTCTGTGACGATGCTTCTTCGACAAGTATGAGGAGGTTCAAGCTGAGCGTGCTGCCGTCGAAGATTTCAAAATCGCCGACGGTGTTTTTTTTGCGGCATGCGAATCGCGTGAATGCCGACACCTTTGTCGCGGTTGAGTCACGCCTAGCCCTGCGCGCCGCGCCGACTTTTTGCAAACACTGATTGACGACCTGCTCGACCTGGTAGCCAGAAAGAGCGAATTTAGTGTGAGTGAAGAACGGGTGCCCATTCCCTTGCGCGAAGCAATCGAGGATGTCGTGCGGCGGTTGAAGGTTCCGGCAGAGGAAAAACAAATCGCGTTGGAGTCCTCCTGCGAGTGCGGAGAAGAACCGATCCGAGTTCTTGCGACGAAAGAGGGCATTGATCGGATCCTCAACAACCTCGTATCAAACGCAGTCAAGTACACACCATCGGGCGGCCGGGTGTGCGTGCGATTGCATCGCGCCAACAGGGAGGCATGTATCCAAATTGTAGACACGGGGATTGGCATTCCGGAAGATTAGTTACCGCATTTGTTTGAAGAGTTTTACCGCGCGCCCAACGCTAAAT
>Ga0315285_10001748_pt1 | contig 22792 bp, 20 predicted proteins | sample YL17G09_36_MG_FD_203698 | JGI IMG/M metagenome (GOLD analysis project Ga0315285, IMG submission 203698) | Sediment microbial communities from Yellowstone Lake, YNP, Wyoming, USA - YL17G09_36 | ecosystem: Environmental > Aquatic > Freshwater > Lake > Sediment | place: USA: Wyoming | collected... | reverse complement strand
TATCCGGCCACTCGGGCTTTTCTCCGGACACCTTAAAAACGGAATAGCTTCCGGAGCTCCTTTGCGGGGTTGGGCAATTCGCCCGGGACGCCGGGGATAATACCACGTTTCTTGGAAGTAAAATCCCTGCCCTGGGAAGTATAATCTCGTTCCTGGGCGAGGCAGTTACCGTCTCCGATACGGCGGCCCGAGATCTTTGTCTTGCGCACGATCTTGCCCGCGCCACTGTACTCCTCCGTCCTGAGGACCGCACCTTCCAGGCTATCCCCCTTGTAAATAATTCCCCCTCTCTCATCAACTTTTAAGGGATCGGTTTTACTGAATCTCCAGGTGATCTTTTGGGAACTCCTGGCAGCTTTTTTTTCAGAGCTTTTTTGAACGGCTGATATCATCGGTGATTCGTGCGTAAGGCACTGAGTGATTTTCTTCGGATCATCAACCAAAGGGTATCCCATTTGATCTACCCCGTTTTGCGTTATGATCTCCCATTCTCCGGGCTTCAGATTTAGCTTTCCCACTTTGCTTTCACAGTTGGGGTCCTGGAAATTCTCTCCGCTCAATGCGCATGAACCGGGGTCCTCTGCGGGAACGGGGAGTCTGGCAAGCTCCTCCCAACGGGCCTTTTGTTCCTTCTGTCTCCTTTCAGCTTCAGCCCGGGCCCTTTCAGCTTCGGCGCGCATCCGTTCCATTTGGGCGGGATCCACCTGTTGAACCTCCTTCCCTCCTATCGAAACAGTCGTTTTGCTCTTATCGGTGCACTCCCCGATGCGCCGGCCCGTCAAGGTCCCGGTGGAGACCATGGTTTTGCCGGCCTTATCCGTCATCCGGGTTTTCATCGTTCCTTTATAGCTGTCTCCGCTGTAGGTGATTTCACCCTTTGATTCTGATTTCCCATCCTTGTCGATGCACTCAACCGACCACGTGACCTTGTTGCCGACTATCCTCTGGTCTTTGATCTTGCACTTATCATCCTTTTCCGAAGCCTTGGGGACAACATCCTCCTTGGTTACGCAATGTTTAGTCGTTACGGGAGGTATCGCAAAAGGGAGCCCCTCCATTTTCATTTCCATGGTGTCTTCCCACTCGCCTTCCTGCGCATTGATCCCCGCGGCAAAGCAAAACGTGGATGAAACCGCCAGAGCCAGGAACGCCGTAAAAAAGGCGACACAAACTCTCTTTGCCATAAGCACTTCCCCCTTACGGAATTGGTATAGAAGACCATAATTTAGCTGTAAAATTTTTTCAAGGGGATTGATTTTTTGGTCACCGATCTTTCTCAGTTACCTTTTACGATATATTCTGCTGATGCCGCTTCTCATTGACAGCCACGCATCCTCGTGATAGAAAATTTAAGCTACCGAAGCAAGCTTTTTTAAATGTTTAGGATCAAGGGTAGATTCCTTACACCGAGCAAGACAAGATCATCCTGCATGACTTTTCCCGCCACAGGCAATTTTCAGGAGAGGACAAGTTCAAACAGGATCCGTTGTAGATTTCAGGATGGGGCGGATGCGCCACCGCCCACCGGAAAAAGGAGAGCAAGATAATGGCAGAAGTAAAAGTGAGGGAGATTCAGACATTTAACTATGAGAGACCGGCCATACAGAAAGGGTATGCGAATCAGACTCTACATGTGGACCTCGCGGATTCGAAAATCTCCGTCAAACCCGTGAGCGAGAAGATGAAGGAGATCTTTGTGGGGGGAAAGGGTTTTGATCTTTGGTTCCTCTGGAATGCGGTCAAAGGCAGCACTCGATGGAGTGACCCGGAGAACGCCCTCTGCATTGCCTCTGGCCCCCTGGGTGGGACGCCCATTTATCCAGGGTCCGGCAAAAGCATTGTGACCGCCATCTCTCCTACCACGGGTTCTGTAATGGATTCCAACGTGGGGGGTTACTTCGGCCCTTACCTCAAATTCTCGGGCTTTGATGCCCTCGAAATCCAGGGTAAAACGCAGGTGCCCACGGTGATCTTGATCGACGGCATCAGCCAACGGGTCCGAATCTTAGAGGGGAGCGGGCTCCCCTCGGACGCCCATGAGATCTCCGAAGTCCTGACCAACCACTTTGGCCAGGGAAGGCCCAGGAATATCTCTGTAGTCTCTACAGGACCCGGGGCGAAGCATACCCTCATCGGGTGCCTCAACTTTTCCTGGTATGACGCGAAAAGGTCAAAGATCCGGCTTAAACAGGCAGGGCGGGGAGGCCTGGGGACTGTATTTGCAGACAAGGGTCTAAAGGCGATTGTCGCCCGGTGGGATACGGTGACAACCGTTACCAACAACCCCGTGGACGAGGCGACCCTGAAAAAGGTAGCCAGACTCCACTCCCAGGAGATCGTAGACCAGGACCCTAAACAGAATCAGATGTCCCTTGTTGGGACTGCCCATCTGGTGACCATCATGAATGACTACGATCTTCTGCCCACCCACAACTTCCGGTTTGGCCAGCACCCCCAGGCCCCAAAATTGGGCATGGAGGTCTACAGGGCTCTCTTTGACAAAGGTTACGATGGATGCTGGATGGGCTGCACTCTGGCTTGCTCCCACGGGGTGAAGGACTTTGTGCCCGCCACCGGTCCCCAGAAGGGGAGAAAAGTCTTTGTGGACGGGCCGGAGTACGAGACGATCGCCGGATGCGGCTCAAACTTGGGCATCTTTGATCCCCTCCATGTCGTGGAAATGAACTTCTACTGCGATACCTACGGGCTGGACGCAATCTCCACAGGGACCAGCATCGCCTTTGCCATGGAGTGTTTTGAGATGGGCCTGATCAATAAGGCACACACAGGCGGGATGGACCTCTCCTTCGGCAACCGGGCGAGCGCCCTGGAACTACTCCACCAGATGGCCAGAGGGGAGGGATTCGGCAGAGTAGTGGGCCAGGGAGTGCGCAGAATGAAGGAGATATTCCGCAAAGAATACGGCGCGGATCGGGTCATTATGGAGGACATCGGCATGGAGGCCAAGGGCCTCGAGTTCTCCGAATACATGAGCAAGGAGTCTCTCGCCCAACAGGGAGGCTACGGCCTGGCCCTCAAAGGACCCCAGCATGATGAAGCCTGGCTCATCTTCGTGGACATGGTCCACAACTTCATGCCCACCTTTGAGCAGAAGGCGGAGGCGCTCCACTGGTTCCCGCTGTGGCGCACATGGTTCGGCCTCTGCGGCCTCTGCAAACTGCCGTGGAATGACATCGTGCCCGCCGACAACAAGCAAACCAAAGAACCTGCCAAGGTGATGCGACATGTGGGGTGGTATACTCAATACTTTAGTGCGGTGACGGGTAGGAAGGTGGAGCCTGCGGACCTGATTACCATGAGCGAGCGGGTCTACAACTTCCAGAGAGTCCTCTGCCTGAAGATGGGCTTTGGCCGGCGGGAGCACGATGCCATCCCGTACCGGGCTATGGGTCCCGTGACGGTGGAAGAATACGAGTCCAGAAAAGAGCGCTACGACAAGCAGTTGAAGGAGACCTACGGGATAGACGTCGAGGGAAAGGGCACAGCAGAGAAGGTGAAGATCCTCCGGAAGCTGCGGGAAGAAAGGTACGAGCAGCTCAAAGATGCAGTATACGAGCGCAGGGGGTGGACGAAAGCCGGTATTCCCACCCTGGATACGGTAAAGCGGTTAGGAATCGACTTCCCAGAGGTTTTGGATGTGTTAAAGGCCCATGGGGTTGCGTGATGGTGCGAATCGGGAACAGAGAATTCGCCTGGCGCGAGGGGGTGACGGTTGCCGACCTCCTGAAGGAATTGGGAGACCCTTACCCCTATGCCGTGGCGCGGATCGGCGACCGGCTCATCTCCCGTCCCGACTTCGACAAGGCCGCAGTGCCAAATGACTCGGAGGTTTTCCTGATCCCTTTGATTGCAGGGGGATAAAGGCGCCTCAAATAAGAATATATGCTGCCTTTGGATTTCCTCTGGCAATGAAATGATAAAGTTTGAAGGAAATGAACCCGAAGTCTGCGAGCCAGCCTGTCTTTCTTAGATTTTATTAGCGATCTAAGTCACACCTTATTACCATTGGCCGACCCCCCCCATCCGATATTCTCTGGAATGGGTTAAATATAATCGGGAGCTTCTGTCCCAACATGAGTTATAATATGCACAAGAAATCTTCCCAGCAGGGGAGAAGTATGCGCTATATCGCATGGATTCTGTCTGTTTTGGTGGCGGTTACCCTATTTTTGTTTCAGAAGGTCGAAGGGGGACCGGCAGAGGTTACCCTGGTCCACACCAGCAACGTAACGGGACACCTTTTTCCCTGCCCTTCCTGAGGGGATAAGGTTCTGGGCGGTCTGGCCCGGCGGGTGGCTCTTGTGGAAAAAGATCGAGCGGAAGGAACCCCGGTTCTGGTCGTGGATTCGGGAGATCTCTTCTTTATGACCAAGGCCAAAGTAGATCCTGAAAAGGCGTCAGCCAAGGCCCGCCTGATCGGTCGGGCGTACCGGCGCATGGCCGCCGTAGCCGTGAACGTAGGTGATTTAGATTTGCTTCAGGGGTTAGATTTTCTTCGGAAGGAAGCTTCTCAAGGCCTCCCCCTGATCTCGGCCAACTTGCTGGACCCTTCGAGCAGGACCCCGATCTTTGATCCTTACGTGATTCAAAAAGTTTCTGGGATAAGGATCGCTTTCTTCGGGCTCCTCTCGCCCAATTTCCAGCCGGAAATCGCCGATCCCATGCGGAAGACGGTCGGAGAACGTATCTTCATAAAGGATCCCGTGGAGGCTGCCCAGGAGATGGTCCTGAAGCTGCGCGATAAAGTAGACATGATCTTACTCCTCTCTGACCTGGGGAATTACCGGGAACACGAGCTGGTCAAAGCCGTCCCCGGGATTCACTTCGTTTTCGGAGGGCCTGAAGGGCGCGGCCTTGCTCAGCCCAACCGGGAAGGAAAAACGTACATGTTTCAGTCTTATGCGAAAGGGATGTACGTGGGCAAGCTCCGCCTCACCATAAAAAACCCAGGTCTTCCTTTCCAGGATGAAGGCCGGGTGAGTCGCCTACAGGGAGAGATTCGTAATCTGGACCGGCATCTTCAAGACCTGCAGAAGCAGCAAGCCGGTCAACCCAATCCCGAAGTAGCCCAAAGGATTCAATGGATTCAGCAGCAAAAAGCCAGGTTTCAGGAACAGCTCAGGCAATTTTCCGGCGCGCCATCACAAGAGAACCATTTTCTTTGGACGTTGGAACCCCTGAATGCGTCCCTTAGCGAGGATGAAGATATTAAAGGGTGGATCCAAGAGGCGGGAATTGACCCAGATTAAGCATGACCCTAATGCTCCTGCCGCTCCCTCCGCTAATGATGCCTCTCTTCTGGTTCACTTTCTTCGAATCCCCTGACCCCCGAGCCACTTCCCTGTGGGTACGATTGTGTAAAGGCATTGTCGATCAGCGAAAGAAAGGCTTAGGTGAGTCATTTCTGGTACACGACTCTAGATTGTCTTGACGATGCCGAATAGATGTCGAAAAGGAAATTGACAATCGGTCGGCTGGGTGGTACATTTATTAGGTAATCAAATGAGTTGGGATTGCAAAGGGGACCGGCTATGTCCTTCATCCGAAGGGCTTTTTTTTATCTTCTGCTTATTTCTTTTTTTGCGCCCGCTTGCGCCACCGTGAAACCCGTCGTGCCTCCCCGCCAAGACTTTTATCCACCGGGTCCAAAAGGCGCCGCGTACTATCATTTCCTGCTCGCGCAGCTTTACCAGCAATCGGGTAATACGGACCGGGCAGCTAATGAATACCAGCAGGCTCTGGAGAAAGATAAAACCTCCGCCTTTCTGCACGCCCATTTGGCCGCCCTCTACCTTAAAAAAGGCCTTCCGGAAAAAGCGCTCCAAGAGGGCGAAGAGGCCATTCGCTCTGACCCGAAGAACGTTCCGGCCCATTTGCTCCTCGGGGGTCTCTACCTTTCCCTCAACCAGCGCGAAAAGGCCATCCAGGCCTACCAGGAGACGATTCAGATCGACCCCAAAAATCAAGAGGCCCGACTCTTTCTGGGAACTCTCTACGCCGAGCGGAAGGATTACGATCAGGCCGTCGATCATCTGAAAGCCCTGGTGGGCATCGATCCCCGGTCATTGATGGGGCACTACTACCTCGCTCGAGTCTATGCCGAAATGAAACGCCTCGATGAAGCGAAGAGCCACTTCCAGACGGCCCTGTCGATCAAGCCCCACTTCGAACCGGCTCTGCTGGACCTGGCCCTCATCTATGAGATCCAGCAGGAGCCCGAGAAGGCCGTCCAGATCTATAATAATGTTTTGGCATTAAATCCTTCCAATGCGGAGGCCCACGATCGTCTGGGTCAAGTCTACATTCGCCAGAAAAAGCTCAGCGAAGCTTTGAACGAGTTCCAGGCGGTGGAAAAGCTGACCATTAATAATGCCGAGGTCCGCACGAAGATCGGCCTGATTTATTTCGAGCAAGGCCGGCTCGACGAGGCGATCGCCCAGTTTGTTCTGGTCCTCTCCTCCCTGCCGGATAACGACCGGGTGCGCTATTACCTGGGCACGGCCTATGAGGAGAAAAAGGAATTTGACCGCGCCCTGGAGGAATTCAAACGCATCCCCCCCAATTCTCCATTATACGATGACTCTCAGATTCATCTGGCCTACGTCTATGAAAAACAGAACAAGATCGATGAAGCGATCCTGGCGTTAAAGGAGGCGATCAAGAAGAAACCCGGGGAAGCGGACTTTTACCGATTTTTAGCATCTCTTTATGAGAAACTCAACCAGTTCGAAGAGGGGATCCGACTTCTCAAGATCGCTTCGGAAATTTCTCCCAAAGACGAGAAGATTTTTTTCAACCTGGGCGCACTTTATGATAAGGCGGGGGATTGGCAGGAGGGCCTCCGTCAGATGCGTAAAGTCCTGCAGATCGACCCCGACCACGCCCAAGCTATGAACTATATCGGCTATACCTACGCCGATAAGGGGATCAACCTGGACGAAGCTGAGAAGTTGGTCAAGCGCGCCTTAGAGTTAAGGCCGGACGATGGGTATATTACCGATAGCCTAGGCTGGGTCTATTTCAAAAAAGGGGAGTTGGAGAAAGCTCTGGCCGAGATGGAAAAAGCCCAGCGCCTGGCCCCGGATGACCCGGTGATCGCCGAGCATCTGGGAGATGTCTATGCCAAAAGCAATCTGCCGGACAAAGCCCTGCGGATGTATGAGCTGGCCCTGAAATTGGACCCCAAGAAAGCGGATTTGAAGGAAAAGATCAAGAAGTTGCAAAACAAGAAGAAACGCCGATGAGGAAAGGGATATTCCTCCTGGCGGTTGGCCTCTACGTAAGCGGCTGTGCCACGATTCCTGTCCTTCCCCCGCAGCCTCCCCCGGCAGAAGATCTTCTAAAGCAAGTCGAGGCACGTCTGCAAGTTTTGCAGGGGCTGAAAGGCATGGCTCTAGTGAAGGTATCTTCTACGGGCAAAAACTTTCAGGCCCAGGAGGTCCTTTTCGTGCAGCGGCCCGCGTTCTTGCGCCTCGAAAGCATAGGCCCCTTGGGTACCCCGCAACTCTATTTGGTCACCGATGGCCGGGAGCTGAGCCTTTATGACCCTGGAGAAAACCGGTATTATCGCGGTCCGGCAACGGCCAGCCATCTCTCATCGGCCCTGCCCATTGTTCTGGAGCCCGAAGAGGTTGTCGCCCTTCTCCTAGGGGGGCTCCCGCTGATCGATCCCGAGACCTCCTCCCTTGGCGCAGATCGGGAGAAAGGCCTCTGGATTTTGGACCTTGTTTCCACTGCCCGGGGAGAACGCCAGAGCCTTTGGGTCCATCCCCAGTCTTTCCAAATTCTCCGCGCCGAAAGCCACCGTTCCGGATCATCCCGCTGCCTGACTTTTTCGGACTTTAGCCGGGTTCAGGGCATCTTTTTCCCGAGGAGAATTCAGCTCACTTCGTCGGACCCCAAAGGCCAGATCTCCGTGGAGTACCAGGAGGTGGAATTGAACCCGGGTTGGAAAAACGAAGATTTCCAACTTCCTGTACCCCGGGGGGCCAAAGTCGTCCCTCTGGAATGATTCATCCCCATCATACCTATGCTTGCTGAGAGCTGAAGGCTGATCGCTAGCGGCTGGTAAATTATATTTCTTTGATTTTTTTGGTGGCTCTTTTGGCTTGATCGGATTTGGGAAAGCGTTTGATGACTTCTTTAAAGATTAGCTTGGCGTTGGTCGTGTCATTCATCTCCAAGAAGGCCATCCCTTGGCGAAACAAAGCATCGGGAACCTTATTCCCCTTGGGATAGTTCTTAATGACCTCATCGAATTCTAAGATGGCCTCGTCATACTTCTTTTCGGAAAAATAACATTCTCCCAGCCAGTAGTGGGCGTTTTCAGCCAATTTTGACTTTGGGTACACTTCCAAAAATCCCTTGAATTCTCCCTTCGCCCCGGCGATATCTCCCTTTTTGAATAGCTCCGATGCCTTATTGTAAGCTTCCTCCGGAGCGGGAACAGGCTTCTTCCCGGGTTTCTCCGGCTCCTTCTTGGCTTCCGGCTGCGCTTTGGGAGGCTCTCCCTTGGGCGGGGGAGCGACCCCGGTCTTTTCCCCCTCCACTTCCTCCCCAGCTTTGGCCGTCTTGGTTTCTACAGCCGCCAATTTCTTATCGAATTCTTCCACGCTTTTGTTCAGAGCCGAGAATCGCTTGTCTAGCTCGTCGAGTTTTCCCTGGTAGCTCTCCTTGAGGATTTTGGTCTCCCCGAAGGTCTTTTGAGCGAAATACTTACTCTCTTCAAACCGACCCGTTAGATTTTGCACGTCCATCTGAAGTTGGTCCAGCCGAGCCCCCAGGTCCGCCTGGTAGCGGCGCATGGGCTGGCTGCTGGTCTCCAGTTCCTTCTCAAAAAAGCCGATCTTGGTTCGGGTTTCGGCGTTCAGCGCGGTCATCTGTTGTTGAAGGTCATCGGATTTCTTCCCCAAGCCGTCGAGCTTCCCGGAGATATTTTTCATCTCCGCGTTCAGGTCGTAAAGGTTCCGCTGCAAGGCCAGCAGTTCCTTCGTCATGTTATTGGTATCCCGCTGGAGGGTTTCCAGGTCGTTTTGGGTGGCGCACCCGTAGAGGGCCAAAAAAGCAGGGAAGACAAGGAAAGTCAGCAACGCGCTCAATTTAGAGCTCATAGATCGAACGTTTAAAAAGGGGAGCTCTCCCCCTTTTCAGGGAAGAGCTCCGGGGAATGGATTCGCGCTTATTTGCTCTGGAGGAATTCGTCCCGCCGATTCTTGGAGCGGTTCGCTTCATCGGAGTTGGGGACCATCGGCCGCTCTTCTCCATAACTGATGGTGGAGATCCTCGCGGCATTCACTCCCAGTCCCTCCAAATACTTCTTGGCGCTGTTCGCCCGCCGCTCGCCGAGAGCGAGGTTGTACTCCGGGGTACCGATATCGCAGGTATGTCCTTCAATTTGAATCTTGGCTGCATTGTCTTTGGACAGCCACCCGGCGATTTTCTCTAAGTTCTCTTTCGAACGGGTAGAGAGATTGTAATCATCGAAAGCAAACTGGATCCGCAGCCCTCTCAGGTCGGGGGGAGCAACTTTTCCCGCTACGGGCGCCGCCTCCACTTTGGGCGGGGGCGGAGCGGGAGCGGGAGCCGGAGCCGGAGCCGGAGCCTCTGCCTTGGCCTCTTCTTTGGGCGGGGGCGGGGCCGGAGCCGGGGCGGGGGCCGGAGCCTCTTCCTTCTTCACCTCGACCGCTGGCTTGGCTGCCGCCTCCTCCTTAACGACCTGTTTCTTGGCACAACCGGTGGCGATGAAAGCGACGGCGACGACGGCGATGAGAACGACCAGCCATACCGAAGATTTTTTTAACATTCCCTTCTCCTCCTTTTTAGGAATTTATTCTTTAAATGAAACTCTTCTGAGCTTCGCCTCATTCCTTAAGTCGTGGGGACCAGTTAGGATATGTATCACCTCCCCTCTGAAATGTCAACCGTTTTATTCTCGTTCCTTCAGCGTCCATTAAATAGATATGCGGGCCGCCTTCCCGGGTGGAGCTAAAGACCAGATGCCGCCCGTCGGGTGACCAAGAGGGGGTTTCACACCGATTCAGGTTGGCCGTCAAAATCCGCAGCTCCGAACCATTGGGCTGGATGGTACAGATGTTGTGATTCCCATCCAATAAGGCATCGAAGGCAATGCGCCCGCCCCGGGGGGACCAGGCCGGATGGGTATTATAATTCCCCTCAAAGGTCAAACGCTGAACATTTTCGCCGTTCGCATCCATGATGTAGATCTGGGGGCTCCCCCCGCGATTGGAGACGAAAGCGATCTTCTTCCCATCGGGGGACCAGTTCGGGGAGACGTCGATGGCTGGATGATGGGTGAGCCGGCGGAGTTGCGAACCGTCCAGTTGCATGGTGTAGATTTCCGGATTGCCATCCCCATCCTTGCTCAGGGTGAGAGCCAAGCGCTGCCCGTCGGGCGACCAGGCGGGAGAGATGTTCAACCCGGGGAAGTGAGCCACCCGGCGTTCTTCCCCGGTACGCAGATCTTTAATGTAGAGATCGGGGTTGCCGGCCTTGTAAGAGGTGAAGGCGATTTTCTTCCCATCGGGAGAAAATCGGGGGGAAAGGCAAATGGACTGGTGACGGGTAACCTGTTTCACGTTCCTCCCGTCAAAGTCCATCAGAAAAATCTCTTTATTCCCGGTGGCGGTAGAAACATAGACGATCTGGGTCTGGAAGATTCCCTGTTCCCCCGTCAGCACAAAGATGACCTCATCCGCAAAGCGATGAACCATGCGCGATAAGTCCGTAATCTCCCCGATGTAGCGCTTGCCGACGATCAACTCTTTCTTCACCACGTCGTAGAGGCGGGCCTCCAGAGTTAAGGATCGGTCTTTATAGGTGACTTCCCCCAAGACCAGCGCCTCGGCGCCGATATTTGCCCAAGGTCGGAAATCGATGAATTCGGAGCCCGGGGCGCCCGGGATTTGTCCCGTTCCGGAAGGAGAGCCGGCCGGCTGGCCGCGCACCATATTCTCCGCAAAGGTTCGGGGATCGATCACGGCGAAGAACCCGGAGATGGTTAAATCGTTGTTCAGAATCTCCGTGGCCCGCTCCCCGAGCTTAAGGTCCTCGTTGGGCGAGAGGGGGGCCTTAAAGGGAGAGATGGCGATGGGAAACTTGCGGAAGGAAGGCGACCGGATGTCGATGTAAACCTTGGCCCAGAGAGACTCACCCAGGAGGGGGATGACAAGTACGATAGCCAGGAGGATAAAAAAGCCCTTTTTCATTTTTCCGCCTCAGAGGTCCGAGGGCGTGAACCGAACGCCGACGTCAAATTTATCCCCTTCGAAGTCCGACGGCAAGGGAGGAAGGGGATTGGCCTTCTTGATCGCCCGGAGGGCCGATTCGTCCAGGTACGGGTTTCCGGATTTCTTCTCAAATTGGATGTCTTCGATCTGCCCGTCTCGGGCAATACGGATGGCGATGATGGTCTCCAGGTTTTTCTTGCCCCCGAGGGCTTCTTCCGGAAGAACCCAGACGCCGCGAATGCGCTGCCATAGCAGATTATAATATATTTTGAACTTAATCGACATGACGCCGGTGGAAGCCCCGCCGGTTCCGCTTTCCCCCGTCTCCACGGCCCCGGAACTGCCGATGGTCACTCGCTTCCGGATGCGCTCGATGGCCGAGTCCAGTTGGCGAGAGTCCTTTTCGCTGCGGAGGCGTTCGATGGCCGTATCGACACTCTCGCTCTCCTTCCGCTGACGGATCCGTTCGATGGCCCCGGCGATTTTCTGCTCGGCGCTCTCTTTTGGGATCGGCTTGAGGGAGATGGGTTTTTGTCTCTCTTTTACCTTCGGCGGCGCCACGGCAGGGGGAGGCTCGGGAGAAAGATCTTGCGCAGCCGGCTTGGCCGTCTCTTCAACGACCGGAACCGGACTCGGTGGCGCGCTGACCAAGCGTACGGAGTATACGGGAGAATAATAGATTCTGGAGGAGGCCAGGTTGGGGAGCAGGAACATCGCTGAGATCGCCGCCAGATGCAGGCCGAAAGAAAGGAGGACCATCCCGGCGATTCTCGGGTTCTGCGAGAAACTGTAGAATACGTAAAGCCCGGGAGACGTCTTCATTTCCGCTCTTCCAGGGGCTCGGTGACCATGCCGAGTTTCTCGATCCCCGCGTTCTTGATCTCCGCCATTGTCTGGACCACAAAGCCATAAGGGACACTCCGGTCGGCGCGGAGGAACACCTCTTTGTTCAGCTTCGTCGCGGTCATCCGCTGCAGACGCCTGCGGAGCAAGAGGGGGTCCACTTTCTCCTTATTGATGAAGACTTCCCGCTTGGCGTTGATCGTGATGACCAGGCGCTCTTCCTGGGTTTCCATGGGCTTAGAAGTCGTATGGGGCAGGTCCACGTCGATGCCCTGCTGCATCATGGGGGCGGTGACCATAAAGATAATCAGCAGCACGAGCATTACGTCCACCAGAGGAGTAACATTGATGTCGGCCATCGGCCGGTTTTCACTTGTTGGCCCCTGCATAGAACCCACCGAGGAGCGGCCTCGCCGCAACGTTTATGATTTCAAAAAATGGCGCTTCACGATATTCAGCAATTCAGCGGAGAAGTTCTCCATCTCCGCGCTCAGAACCTTGATCCGATTGATGTAATAATTATAGGCCACAACGGCCGGGATGGCTGCGGCCAATCCTGCGGCGGTGGCGATCAGGGCCTCCGAAATTCCCGGAGCCACTACGGCTAGGGTGGCCGAACCCCGCATCCCGATTCCGCGGAAGGCATCCATGATCCCCCAGACCGTCCCGAAGAGACCGATGAAGGGGGTGGTGGAGCCGGTTGTGGCCAGGAACCCCAAGGCACGCTCCAGCTTAGTCAATGCAGATGTGGTGGCTTGGCGCATGGCCCGATTGATGTTATCCACTCCGCCGAGCTCGATATTCAAAGCCGTCGGATCGTTGACTTTCTTGGAACTGTCCGGGGGGGATTTTGCCTGGCTGAGCTTGTTCAGCTCTACATATCCGGCGCGGAAGACCTCGGCCGTCGGGCTGTAGCGGAGTTTTTTGGAATCGGCAAAGATGGAGGAGAGTTGTTTGCCCTCCCAGAAGATGCGCAAAAACTCCCTCGATTCCCGGTCGGCCCGTCGGATCAGTAAAAGCTTGGAGAAGATGATGGACCAGGAAAGGATGGAAAAAAAGAGCAAGATTACCAGGACAATCTTAACCACCGGGCCCGAATAGAGAACCAGGTCTACCACGCTTCCCCGAAACCCGCTTCCCGTGCCGCCTGGGAGAAGTTGGCCCATCGCCCAAAGAGTAATTCCGCTCAACGATCCCCCCCTTTCAGACTAAAAAAATCTTTGTTTTTATTAATATATTAAAAATTCCATCGCCCGTCAACCCTGATCGATGGGCCGTTCTTCGAAAACCGGGGAAACCCTTTATCCCCCGGCCACCGGAGGAAAGATACTGAGGACATCGCCGGGTTGCAAGGGATCCTCTGGCTGGCAGTGAATCCCATTCACCAGGGGGACCATCGGCTGGAATTCCGGTACATTCAGTCTGGCCAGTACTTGGGCGATGGTCGTCCCTTCTTCGAGCTCAAGCATGCAAGAATATTTTTCACTTCCCGGAGGAAGGTATTCTCGAAAATTCGCAAAGAGTTTGACTTCCACTTTCACGTCCAGAATTTGGCTCCTTTCTGCGGTTCTTAAAATTTATTATCACCTTTTCCGGAAAAGTACAATGCTTTTCGCGGTGCTGCGGTATCCCTGCGTCTCCGTGTCTCTGCGTCCCCGCGTCTCCGTGTCACGGCGTCTCCGCATCTCTCTGCCCCCGTGTCTCCGTTTCATTGACTTGTCCCCTGTTGTTGTTTATAATGAACTCAAATTTACCCCTTAAAATACTGGATAAAATAACGTGAACCCCTTACGGGCCTTTTCGAATATCCCCTTCCTGAGCCGGCTTTCCTTGCGTACCAAACTCGTGCTCAGCTTTCTTTTCGTGGTCATGGCCGGCGGCGTACTCTCTTCCCTGATCGGTACCCAACTCGTCGCCAAAACCATCATCCTTCAAGCCCAAAATAAAGTGAAACATGACCTCAGTACCGCCCGGCTGGTTTATATCGAATCGCTCAACCATGTCCGGTACGTGGTTCAGCTTACCGCTTCCGGCCGGACCATCCCCGAATACATGAAATCCGGGCGGCTGAAAAATTTGCAGGATTTTCTGATCAAACGGCGTAAGGAATTCGCCCTTGACATGCTTACCCTAACGGATGCCCGGGGCAAAGTCATCATGAGGACCTACCATCCTTTTCACGCCGGGGATGATCGATTGGCGGACCCACTCATCCGCAAGGCCTTGAATGGGGAAACCGTAGCTTCTACGGCGATTGTTTCCCGGGAGGAATTGCAGGCGGAGGGGATTGATTTGGCCGCAAGGGCTTTCATTCTCCCCATCCCCACTCCGAAAGCCAGTGAACACCCGGTTGAAGAGGGGAATTACGGAATGATGCTCAAGTCCGCTGTCCCGGTCCTGGACGGGACGGGTCGGCTCCTCGGGGTTCTCTATGGGGGGATGCTGCTGAACCGCAACTACGAAATTGTCGATAAAGTGCGAGGTCTCCTTTACGGCGAGGGGCGGTATGATGGGAAAGAAATGGGCACGGCGACCATCTTCCTTGGAGGGTTGCGGATCTCTACCAACGTGCGCAACGAGCATGGGGACCGAGCCATCGGAACCCGGGTCTCTGATGAAGTCTACGAGGCGGTGATCCGAAAAGGACAACTCTGGGAGGACCGGGCCTTTGTCGTGAATGATTGGTATATCACGGCCTATGAACCCCTTCGAGACATTTCCGGCAAGATCGTGGGAATCCTTTACGTGGGCATGCTCGAAGCCCCATACATCGATTTGCGGAATAAGGTTGTCTACAGCTTCTTTGGTATCGGTATCCTGGGCGTTTTTCTAGTCTTCCTGCTCTCTTTCTTCATTACGACCGGAATCATTCGGCCGTTGCGGGAGATGGTCTGGGCCACGCGGAAGATCGCCGAAGGGGACCTTTCCCTGGAGCTCTCCATTTCCTCCAAAGACGAAATCGGGCAGCTGGCCGAGTCTTTCAATCATATGCTCATCCACCTCAAGCAGGCCCGCCGGGAGTTGGAAGATTATGGCCGGACCCTGGAAGAAAAGGTGGAGCGGCGCAGCCAGCAACTGAAGAAAATCCAGGCGCAGCTCATGCAGTCGGAGAAATTGGCTTCTCTCGGACGCCTGGCCTCCGGTGTGGCCCACGAGATCAACAGTCCGCTTACGGGGATTCTCACCTTCTCCCACCTGCTGATGCGCAAACTGAAGGATAACCCCGAGCTGCAGCGCGAGTTAGAAGTAATCGTCCGGGAAACCACCCGGGTCTCCACCATTGTTCGCGGCCTTCTGGATTTCGCCCGGGAGAGCAAACCCCAGAAGAGACCCTGCAATATAAATGAACTCATCCTCCAGACCCTCTCTCTGGTGCAGCACCAGTCGGTCTTTCACGACATCCGGATCGTGAAAAACTTGGACCCGCAAGTGGCGATGGTCCTTCTGGATGCCAATCAAATTCAACAGGTCTTCATGAACGTCCTTTTAAACGCGGCCGATGCCATGCCAGCCGGGGGAACGCTGACGATTACCAGTACCATGGCCCCCGAGGATTCTTTCGTGCAGGTTCGCTTTGCCGACACCGGCACCGGCATTCCTGAAAAGAATCTGCATAGAATTTTCGACCCCTTTTTTACGACCAAAGCGGACAAGAAAGGGACCGGGTTAGGTCTCGCGGTGAGCTACGGAATCATCGAACGCCATCGCGGCCACATCGAAGTTCAGAGCGAAGAAGGCAAGGGGACGACCTTTACCATCAAGTTGCCCCAGCAGGCTTTGGAGGAGGTACCCCCGGTGTAATTCTTTTCACCGCAGAGGGCGCGGAGGACGCTGAGACGGCAGGGAAATTCTAAACCATTATACTAATGAGGCCATAATTGTCTAGACATGGATTTCATCTTTTTTAAATCATCCTGGATTCCGGCTTCCGCCGGAATGACGACAAAGAACCGTGCCTTTCTAATGTTTGTCTCTCCGGCGAAAGCCGGAGTCCAGTTCGAGGCTTTAAAAACGAAAGGTCCTCCAACCAATGATGTTTAGACTATTATGGACTCATTAGTAAATGATGATCTCGTAAAAAGTCAAAAATACCCCCTCTCCCTTGACGGGAGAGGGTGAGGGTGAAGAATCAAGAAATTTCAACAAGTTATTTATCCCCCTCCCCTTCATCCCCTCCCGCCAGGGGAGGGGAAATTCTACTTTTTACGATATCATCAATATTGAAAATACCAATGTCCGAAATAGAAAGAGTTTTGAAATTTGACATTCGCCTTTAGAATTTGTTTGGGATTGGGATATTGGGACTTGAAATTTTTTGGCGCTGCGTTCTCCGCGTCCTCTGCGGTGAATCGTTTTTGAGGCTAAGGAATGCCCCCAGCAAGAATCTTAGTCATCGATGACGAAGAGATCGTTTGTCTGAGTTGCCAGCGGGTCCTGACCGAAGAAGGATACGAAGTCCAAACCCGCCTCAGTGGTCCGGAAGGCTTACGGCTGCTCGCTGAGGAACTCTTTGATGTGGCGATCGTGGACTTGAAGATGCCCGGCATGAGCGGCATGGAGGTACTCCAGGCCATTAAGCGCGATTATCCGCATATCCCCGTGATCATGATTACGGGATATGCCGCGGTGGAGTCGGCAGTGGAAGCCATGAAAACCGGCGCCTTCGATTACCTGCCCAAACCCTTCACCCCGGACGAAGTAGCGGTGGTCGTCAAGAAGGCTCTGGAAACCCGGTCCATGATGCTGGAAAACATCTACCTGCGGGGAGAAATCCAGGCGAAGTACGGTTTCGAGAACATCATCGGCACCAGCAAGAAAATGCAGGAAATCTACCGACTGATCGCCAAGGTCGCTCCGACCAACAGTACGGTCCTCATTACTGGCGAAAGCGGAACGGGCAAAGAACTGATCGCCCGGGCCATCCACTACAACAGCCAGAGGAAAGATCGGCAATTCGTCCCGGTGGATTGCGCCGTGCTCTCCGAGAACCTTCTGGAAAGCGAACTCTTCGGCCACGTCAAGGGTTCCTTCACCGGAGCCATAGTGACCAAACCCGGTCTTTTCGAAGTCGCCGATGGCGGTTCCCTATTTTTGGACGAGATCGGAAATATCAGCCTAGCCATGCAAAGCAAGCTGTTGCGGTTCATCCAGGAGAGGGAATTCACCCCGGTGGGGGGTACCAAGCTGAAGAAAGTGGATGTTCGGCTGATTGCCGCGACGAACAGTGACCTGCAGGAAAAAATAAAGGAAGGGACCTTCCGCGAGGACCTTTTCTACCGTCTGAACATTGTACCCATTTCCCTCCCTCCCCTGCGGGAAAGAAAGGAAGACATCCCCCTTCTGGCCATACATTTTCTCAAGAAATATTGCCAGGAGATGGGCAAGAATCCTAAAGCCTTTTCCCAGATGGCCATGGAGATGCTCATGCGCTATTCCTGGCCTGGAAATGTGAGAGAGTTGGAGAATATCGTAGAACGCGCCGTGGTTATGAGCGAAGAGGATACCATCCTGCCCCAGCACCTTCCCCTTCCCATGCAGGATCGGCCGGAAGGACTCACCTTTGCCATACCCAAGACCAATGAAGAATTAAGGGAGCTGAAGCGGCACCTTAGGGACAAGGCCGTCGAAGAGGCCGAGAGGCTTTTCGTTCTCGACGCCCTTAGCCGGAACGACTGGAATGTTACTCGTTCTGCCAAAGATGTGGGCATGCTCCGGCCCAACTTCCAGGCGCTCATGCGCAAGCACAACATCCGCTCGGCAGAACGGGAAGAATGACCGCCTCCATACCTGCCTGAGATCAATATACATTGCATAAATAATTAACATATTGAAATGTATTAATTAATTTATACAGGGCATTATTATTACATGCACTAGGCCCGCCATCATGCCCCCGTAGAAAATCCCGACCAGAAAAATTATTAATTTAAAACATATAGTTAAAGTAAAATTGCGGCAACCTCCCTGATTGGCATGCTCGTTGCTGTATGGAATATTAAAAAGTGCTTTGGTGGGCTCGAATGATTCGGTTGGAGGAAAATAAAATGGATGAGGGAATGGTTCTGATTGCCAGCAGTGATGAGCCTTTCGGGGAGTACATTCACCATCAATTGATTACACTTGGTTGGACGATCTCCCGCGCGAATCTGGTAAGCGATCTCCTCAGGAAGGTAAGAGAGGAAAAGGCTGATATCCTCCTCTTGGATAATCATTTAGAGGGGATTCCCTCTTACGACCTGATCCCTTTGGTCAAGAGGATTAATTCGCGACTGCCCATCATCGCCCTTTCAGAAGATTCATCCTTGGAGATGTCCAAGAAAGTTCGCCTCCAGGGGATCTTTTTCCTCGCTATGAAACCCATCGACCCCGCAGAAATTCGCGCGGCCGTTGAGGATGCTATAAAAATGCTCAGCCTGAAGGCACAAAGGAGGAACAATAAAATGGCCCAAGTGATCGAATTCCGCCCTGCTGGAGACATCGACCTCTCCCAGGTCCGGGAAGTCTGCGGTGAACATGCCGGGAAAAGAGGAGACCTCCTCATCGTTCTGCAGAAGGTTCAAAGCATCTTCGGGTACGTTCCCAGACCGACGGTCGAAGTTGTGGCAGAAGCTCTGGGGGTATCAACGAGCGAAATTCTGGGGGTGCTCACCTTCTACAACCGGTTCCATCTTTCTCCCCGGGGAAAACATACCGTCCGGGCTTGCCGGGGAACGGCCTGCCATTTCAAAGGAGCGCCTTCCATCATCGATTCCATACGAACCCATCTCCGCCTACAACCGGGGAAAGAGACAACGGAAGACTTCTTCTTTAGCCTGGAAGAGGTGGCCTGCCTGGGAGCCTGCGGCATTGCCCCCGTCATGACGATCGGCGAAGAGACTTACGGAAACCGGACGCCGGCGTCGGCCCTGGAGGCGATCGCCCAGTATGAAGCCGCCGAAAAAGTGGCGGAAGAAGTACCGGCAGAAGTGGCCGAAGAGAAGAAGGCCGCTTAATAAGGAACATGACAAGTTCAGCCGGAAAGCCGGACCCCTGGCCTACGGCATTATAGAAGGAGGACACCATGGCAAAGATTGAAAAAATAGGAGGATATGCAGCGGACTGTTACCTCCACGAAGGTCCGGGGATCCACCTGATGGAAGCCAATAAGTACCAGGAGTTCCTCTCCCGGCAGCGACGGGAAGTGATGGGCCGCTGCGGGAAAGTGAACCCTGAAGATATTGAGGCCTATTCTGCAAGCGGCGGGTTCAAGGCGTTAGAGAATGCAGTCACCGCCATGATCCCCGAGAAGGTGGTGGAGGAGATCAAACGAGCTGAACTCCGGGACCGCAGCCCGAAAGGCCGCAATACCGGCCTGGACTGGGAAACCTACCGGCGGGTCCAGCATCTCCCGCACTACGTCGTCTCCACACGGTTGGGAGGATCCTCCGAGGCTTGGATGGAGCGGACGTTGCTGGAGAGCGACCCCTTTGCCCTGATCGAAGGAATGGCCATTACCGCCTACGCCCTCGGGGGTGTGGGCAAAGGGATTATTTACATGCCGGCCGCTTATAAGCCCTTGGCCTTCCGCCGCATGACCCGGGCGATCAACGCGGCTCAAGCTCGCCGCTACCTCGGCCGCAATATCCTGGGTGCCCCTTTCAGTTTCGACATTGAGATCCGCGAGGCGGCGGGGGAAGACTCTCTGCCCCGGGAGCACAACCCCTTCATCTGCGGGGAGTGCTCTCGCGCCCTTTTCGATCTCGAGGGCACGGCAAAATACGAAAATTTCAAAAATGTCGAAGTCTGGCCCAAACCTTTCTACGTAAACAACGTCGAGACATACGCCAACATTCCCTTAATCCTGACCCGGGGAGCCGACTGGTTCACTTCCTTGGGCACAAAAAATGCCACCGGGACCAAGATCTTCGCCCTCACCGGCAAAACCAGCCATCCCTGCCTGGTCGAAGCACCGATCGGCTCCACCGTGGCCGACCTGATGAAGATGGCTGATGGAGAAGGACAGGGCGTAGAGGGAGAACTCAAGGCCTTCCAGATGGGGGGCCCGAATGGGGGGATTTTCCCCGGGAGGTTTCAGACCACACCCATTGATTTTGATTCCCTGGCCAACATTGGCTGGAAGATGGATTCGGGCTATGTGGTCCTGATGGATGAGAAAGTCTGCATCGTGGAGATGGCCCGCTATTCCCTGACCCAGTTGGGTTCCGAAGCGTGCGATCGATGCCAGCCCTGTGGAAAAGCTTTCAAGAACCTCATGTCCATCTTGAACCGGTTGGTCAAGGGGCTCGGTGAATCGGGTGACCTGGAGGCCCTGGAGGTCTTCGCCAACCGCATCCAATCTCAGGCCCGCTGCGATTTCGGAAGGGCGGCGGTGACCCCGGTTCTGACGAGCCTGCGGTACTTCCGCAGTGAGTACGAGAGCCACTTAAAACAACGGTGCCCGGCCAACTCCTGTAAAGACCTGGGCCAGGTCGCCGAGAGGCCCCTTAAACTGGCCGCTTGAGATTCCCCTTTTCTTTCCCCACGAGAGGCCCCGCTGGATGGATCCAGCGGGGCCTCTCTATTTAAAGACCCAAATCCCGCGGGACAGAATTCATATCACTTTAGCGTTTTGAAAACTAGCGTCGCCTCTCGGAAGTTGGTCTCGTAAATCATAGGTGCTCAGAAGGCTCGGGGGCCAGAGCGCTGAGCTTGGCATCCTGAGGCGCTGCGATCTCCGTATATGAGGCGGGAAGAAGCACCCCGCCTCCTGCGGCGGAACAGACTTGTATCCTCTTGATTGCTTCCACCCAGCCGAGGCTGCCGGCGCTCATCGCCCTGGCCCCCGAGCCACGTCACGGCGGCCACCATCCTGTAAAGACATTATGAATGAGCCAAAGGAATATTTATGCAAGTTATTTCTGAGACACGATTTCATTGAAAAATGAAAGTTGCAGAATGAAAAGTGTAGATTTCAGGGGGGAAATGCCCGTCATTTTGAAATTTACCATTGGCCTTTGGCATTGTCCTTTGGGACACCCAACCCCCGACCCTTCCACCCCGTTAAATAATGGTTGACTAAATTTGGCCCATTTGGGTACATTCTTATTGGGAGAAAAAAGGGGAATTTTTAATGCCCTATTTGAAAGGAAACCTACACATCCATACCCACTTCTCCGACGGGGTCCACACTCCGGCGGAGATGGTGGCCATCTACCGAGACCTGGATTACGATTTCGTCGCCATCACGGATCACGATTACCTCATCAGGCCCCAATACTGGGAGTCCATCCCCGACCATAACGGGAATATGATCGTATTCAAGGGGATCGAATTAGAATACCCTCCTCTTCGCTACCAGCACATCGGGAAGATTCTTGGAGATGAGGAGACCCTCTACATCTTCAACCACCCGCAGCAGTACCGGCTCTCGATCGAAGAGGTCAAGCGGCAGATCAAATTGATATCCCGGGACATGCCCATCCATTGCGTGGAAGTTACCGATAAGGGGGTTTATACAAAAATTTACGACACGCCCGAAATTCCTCTCCCCAAGATCGCCTCGGACGACGCCCATTCCTCCGACCAGTGCGGTCGGGCCTGGATTGAAGTCCAGAGCTCACGGGAGCGGGACTCGATTCTGAAGGCTGTCAAACAAGGAAATTTTAGGATTGGGTTGAAATAGCGGTCAGCTTTCAGCCGTCAGCGATCCGCAAAAAGAGTTCGGTATTACTGCCTTTACACTGAACCCCTAACTTTTCTTGATTGCCGATCGCTTAAAGAAAAAGGCTCACATCGCCTTTTCCTTTGCGCAGGACCTTGGGTCGATCCCCGGTTAAGTCGATCACACTGGAAGGCTCTGAAACACAAAGACCTCCGTCGATGACCAAATCCAGCGCCTTGCCAAGCTTGCTGTCGATCTCCGCAGGATCGTATAACACCTCTCCTCCCGGGAGCATGGCGCTGGTGCTGATGATCGGGTGCTCGAGCTCCCGGACGATGGCCATACAGATCGGGTTATTCGGAACCCGGATCCCCGCGGTCAACCTCCGGGTGAGCATAATCTTGGGGACCAGCTTGGTCCCTTCGAGGATGAAAGTGTAAGGACCGGGCAAGAGCCGCTTCATCGTCTTGTAGGCGTAGTTAGAAACTTTGCAATAAAGACTGATGTCCTTCAAGTCCGCGCAGATGAAACTGAAAGGGCGATTCTTCTCGGTCCTTTTGATCAGGTATATGCGCTCGATCCCCTTTTTGTTGTAGAGCGAACACCCGAAGCCATAGACCGTATCCGTAGGGTACGCAATGACCCCGCCTTCCCGCAGCACCTCACCCACCCGCCGGATCAACCGCGGTTGGGGGTTTTGAGGATTGATTCGCAAAAGCATATTAGACAACTCCCCCGCATAAGAGTTCCTCTTTTAGGCCATATTTAATCTATAAAACAAAATTTCTCGGTTTGCAACATTCCTCTCCATCTTGCCCAGCCCCAGTTTTGTATGAAGCCCAACCGCGCAGCCTTTCCTACATTGGCAGAGTTAAAGGGGGCGATGAAGGAGCTAGACAAGAAAAGAAAAGAAAACTTAAGAAATTGACTTTCCCCCATGCCGCCCTCTTGAACAAACGTAGGGGAATGAATTCAATTCCGACCTGACCTCCACCCGTAATTCCTTCCTTACGACGCTCTTCGAAATTAGACACCCATTTTT
>Ga0315285_10001747_pt1 | contig 22793 bp, 19 predicted proteins | sample YL17G09_36_MG_FD_203698 | JGI IMG/M metagenome (GOLD analysis project Ga0315285, IMG submission 203698) | Sediment microbial communities from Yellowstone Lake, YNP, Wyoming, USA - YL17G09_36 | ecosystem: Environmental > Aquatic > Freshwater > Lake > Sediment | place: USA: Wyoming | collected... | reverse complement strand
CGCCGCTTCGCTGGGAGGGCGTATGGGACCGACTTCATAAGGCAACGTAGCCAACGTCATGTAAGTCCAACCGGTTCCTTTCTCCGTGTTCCACCCGAATTATACATAGGACGAGCGCGCTGAGGGAAGTCAGACGGATCAACAGGAGGAGCCGCGAACCAGAGCACCGGCAGCACGCAGCAACGGACGGGCTCCAAGCGAAGAGTGCAAGGCTGGGCACTCACAGCGGTCCCAGCAGACTGGGACAATCTCAGGGGTCCATCTCCTGGAAAAAGGCCCGCAGAGCCTCCTGCCAGGGCCGCAGGGTGATGCCAAGTTGGGTGGCAGCGCAGAAGTTGCGCAGCGCAGCATTGGCCGGCACCGCAGCCGGGCGCTCATACCGCTCCACGCCTCGCAAGGTAACGCAGCTCTGGCCAGTGAATTCGAGGATCTTCTCCGCCAACTCGTAGCGTGAGCAGCTACCCTCATTGACCAGGTGATAGACCCCGTAGAGAGGATACTCGATGAGCCGGGCGATAGCCTCTGCCAGATCGCGGGCATAGGTCGGCGACCCCACCTCATTCGTCACCACCGAGAGCTCCCCACGCTCCTCAGCCAGCGCCGCTATCTTGGTGACGAAGTTGCTACCTCCGTGGCCATACAGCCAGGCTGTGCGCACGATGTACAAACGGTTCACCAGATCTCGGACGATACGCTCGCCAGCCAGCTTGGACCTGCCATAGACGCTGAGGGGGTTGGGGTCATCGAACTCCAGATACGGCTCCCCCTTGGTGCCATCGAAGACGTAGTCGGTGCTCACGTAGAGCATGGCCGCATGGCAGGTCTGGCACGCCACGGCCACATTCCGGGCACCCAGCGCGTTGATTCTGTATGCAGAGTCAGGGTCCAGCTCACATCCATCCACATCGGTCATGGCCGCGGCATGGATCACTACGTCGGGCTGGAAGCTTCCTATCGCGGGGATGATGCCCGGATCCGTCACGTCATGCCCGGGGAGGTCAATGAGCAAGAGTTCATCCGTGTTCAGAGCCTGTTGAAGGCTCCTCCCTAGTTGCCCCAAGGCCCCCGTGATGACTATGCGCATCCTGGTTCCTCGCGCTCGAAGAGATTGCTGTTGGCTCGGTGCCGCTATTGTATTTACTTCGGTTTGGAATTACCAAGCACCTACTGAAGCCAAGGGTATCATGTGCTTCTAAGAAAGGCCTTGGTTCGTGCTGATCTCGTCCATGTGACGCCGCCTCCATATGAGGAAAACCATCGTTGCCGAACAGCCGCCCTACACCCTCCAGGGTGTCGAGAAGCCCGACGGGGACCTGGCGGGCGTTTCTCCCCGCTTCGTCTGTGGCAGCGCCCTAGGTAGACCGTGGTGTCCGTCGCCGCGTACAGGCGGACGCACCTCGATTCATCGCGCCACCAGCAAGATTGGCAATCTGGTAGCAGAGGCGATACAATCGACTCGGCAGTGGGCTCCACCGCATGACAAAGTAATCTGCACCATTTCGGCAGGATTTCACAGGGAGGAACGATGGCATGGAAGACACGGAGATCGACCTGCAAGACTACTTAAATGTGCTACTCAAATGGTGGACGGTGATCATCGGCGTCTTTCTCGGTGCTGTCGCGGTGTCCGCCGTCGTCAGTTTCCGGCAGCCTTCTCTCTATGAGGCGTCTGTCAGCATGTTCGAGCCGAGTTATCAGGTCATAGCTGAGGCGAGGATCTACTCCACAGACCAAGCCCAGAAATCATACACCAGTCTGGGCAAGAGCAGCATCTTGGAATCACGAGTAGTTGAGGCTCTGGGACCGGCTCTCTCTCTTACTGACAAGTCCCCCGGTGCGCTGTTGAGCAGGGTTACTATCGTACCGGATAAACAGAACCCCGCACTGTTCCAGATCAAAGTCAGACACACCAATCCGGAGCTGGCAGTTCAGATTGCCAACACCTGGGCGAGCGAGTATATGGAGCTGTTCACTGAACTCGATAACGGCTCCGCGACCGAACTGGGCTTCATTCGTGAGCAGTTGGCGCTTGCCGAGAGCGACCTAGAGGCTTCTGAACGGGCATTGAGAGCGTTTGAGGAGGAAAGCGGGCTGGGCATCGCGCCGAACCAGGAATATGCATCGGCGTCCGCTCCCGTCATGCAAGACCCGTACGGCTGGTACGGCACCCGCGGCAGTGAGCTTAGGGCCAAGAACGAACTGCTAGCGAATCACCGACTGGCTCGGGACAACCTTCTCCTATTGCTGGATCTCGCCGAAGACGCCAGGCAAGGCGGGCGGGCAGTCGACGATTTGCCCTTGCAACTCCTTAACGTGCCGGCTATCAGCGGCAGAGGACAGCTGTCTGTTGAAACGGTCATGCAGGCGGCTGAGGATCTCGACGCGGTGGTGGGCCTGCTGGAAGCTGAGGAACAAAGCCTCACCAGCGTGATCGATGTGCTGGCGTCCAAGGTGGAGCAACTCCACGCCGAATTGATGCAGGACAAGTATCAATACCTGCTCCTCAGCGGCACCAGAAATGCCCTTCTGGAGAGAATTGCTATGCTGTCCCGCAAGACTCAGGAGTTGGAACTGCAGACCAGCGGGGTACGTGTGGTCAACCCCGCCGTGCGAGCGGCGGTAGCCAGCCCTAGCCCGTGGTCGAACGTGATCGTGGCTGGGGTATTGGGTCTGTTTGTGGGAGTGATGCTGGCCTTCGGTCTGGAATATCTGGGGCGAGCCCGTGGTCAGAGGGGCAGGTAGTGGAGCAAGGCTATTGGGACCTGCAAACCGGCTGTGTGGCTGCAAGGATAGTGTCTGGGGGGGCGTAGCGGCCCAGCCAGTCGCAGTGGCCATACTGGCCGCTCATCTTGTTCTAGGTATCCTGTATAGCGTCGCTGTGCCGATGTGGGAGGCCAGTGATGAGACCGGGCACTTTGCCTTTGTCAAGTACCTGGCCAGTGAGCGAAGGTTCCCTCCACCAGGGCAAGACCTGACCCAGTGGTTTGATGAGTCTCATCAACCGCCCCTCTATTACATCCTCGCCGCAGTGGCCACTTCGTGGATAGACACCACTGGCGGGTTGGAGCCGGAGATAAACCCCCACGCCTTTACCGGAAAAGGCATGGGAGGAGTCAACATCGCCATTCATTCTGACAGGGAAGCTTTTCCCTATCGAGGCACGGCGTTGGCCATGCATGTGGCGCGCCTGGTGTCTGTACTCATCAGTACAGCGGCAGTGGCGGTGACTTACCTGATTGGTCGTCTGCTGTTTCCCCAGGACGAGGCCATAGCCGTGGGAGCTATGGCGCTCAACGCTTTCTGGCCCCAGTTCCTTTTCCTCGGTAGTGTGGTCACCAACGACATCTTGGTTGTACTAGTCTCCTCTTTGGTCATTCTCTTCTTGCTGCGCATCGCATACAAGCCGGGCAGGTTGACGGATTTCCTGGGGCTTGGATTGTGCCTGGTGGGAGGGGTAGCCACAAAGATGAGTGCCTGGGTCATCGTTCCCTTCGCGCTTGGGGTCTTGATCCTCATAGGCATAAGAAGCGTGCCAGCGCGAACTCGCTGGTGGTTCCTACCGCTGATTTGGTTCTGTTGTAGCGGTGGTTGGTGGTTTCTGCGCGGCACATCCCTGCCCGAGGATTGGCTCATTGGCATGCGGTATGGCAGTTTGGTCAGACATGCTTTCACCTTCATTCAGCACCCGCTGCGCCAAGCCACGCGATGGCATTGGGACATCCTGGCCGACGCCCTGAGATATTGCTCCCGCACCATCTGGGCCTCCTTTGGATGGGATAACATAGGGGTTGAGGAGCGGGTCTACCAGGTTCTCATTGTCATATGTCTAGCGAGCGCCCCAGGGTTAATCGTTTTCATGGGTAGAAGGTACAAACAGAGCAGAAGATTCGGAGTGGCAATTCTGCTTTTCGCAGTACTGAGCCTCTTTGCCGTGCCAGTCTACAAGAACTTGCTCGACAGCAACGCCTTTCTGTACGGCAGAATCGTGGCCTCAACTATTCCCATCTTCAGCCTTCTTCTAGCCTTGGGCCTGGCTCGACTCGTGCCGCAGAGATATCGGAGGAATCTGAGTAGGGCCTTAGCGGGGGGCATGTTCGCTTTGGGCCTCCTGATGCCTTTCCGCTATATCATCCCGGCCTATGCCAGGCCACCAATTCTGTCGAACGACGATCTTCAGGACATCGAGCACCCTTTGGAGACGAACTTTGACGACAAAGTGGAGCTCCTGGCATATGACATAGACCCCGAAGGTGCGAAAGTCGGGGAAGCAGTGGTTGTAACCCTATACTGGCGAGCGTTGAGCAAGATGGAGGAGAACTACACCGTTGGAGTTCATCTTGTGGGGCCTGACTACGAATCCTACGGTGGGCAAGACAGCTACCCAGCCCGAGGAAACTACGCCACGTCTCTGTGGAAGGAGGGAGATATCATACAGGACACCTACTGGTTGTACATTCCCCACGATTTCCCCGCCCCAAGCGCGGGATCGGTCGAGGTCACCGTCTATCTTCATGCCACCGGTCAGCGTCTGCCCACGGTCAATCCTCAAGGAGAATCAGAGGGAGAGAGCATCCTGCTCGGCCCTTTCGGCGTGACGACGAGGGAGGAGCCTGAGTATTCGATTCAGTACCCCCTCCGGTATACCCTTGGGGATGAGGTGCTATTGGTCGGCTACGATGCGCCAGATACCATCGGACTAACCTTGCCTCTGACCCTCTATTGGCAGGGAGTAACCGACATGCAGGAGGACTATACAGTCTTTGTCCACCTCTTCGACGAAGAGGGGAATCTGTTGGGGCAACATGATAGCCAGCCCCGCTGCGGGAGCTACCCTACAAGCCTGTGGGCGGAAGGCTGGATCGTCGAGGACAGACACTTCGTTGACATCTCTGGTGCCGTGTCCCCTGGGTACCAACAGTTGCGCATCGTGGTAGGAATGTACCTCTTGGAGACCATGGAGCGGCTGCCTGTCTTTGACGCCGATGGAACCCGTGTGCGCTATGACGAGATAGTGATTCTACACGATCTGCAGACTCTGGGTGATGAACGTCTATACGTGCCGCTGATCCATAAGCCGCAAGCATGAAGATAGGCAATCCCAGGGTGCGGCTCGACCATCTCCGCGATTCTCGTTGGCCATGTGCGGTTGAAAACAAAGCGATAGTTGACCATATTCACCATGGAGCGCAGCCATCGGGGATGGTTGGCTGGGCAAGCGGGCAAGTGAGGTTTAGTTGGCTGCGCGGACCGCGCAGAACGGGCGGGACAGACGAGATCTTACGTCTCACTCAGTTCTTCGCGGTCCTTTGTATGTCGTTTCTCAACACCCCCCTTCCCGGGTGGGGTGGCAAGGATGTGCTTTCATCAGAAACGGACTATTCACCCTATTGGGTGGAGTCGAATACGTGCTCTGCCCGCTTAGGGCTAGACTGGGAGGAATCTATTCAAGCGTTGCGACACTTGAGGAATATGGGAGATTTCTGGAGGCCGGAGCGCCCGAGCTTTGTCTTAGGGCAATTGTGACCTGCAGGAAGCAAAGGATACGACAGTTGCATGATCTTGCGAGACTGACGCACGACTCTGGCTAACTAGAATCAATTGACCAGTGAGTGCGGGGAAGTATAGTCAAATGAGGTGCTACAGCAAAGTTCTGATGCAGTTGGGTGTCTTGTTGATGGCAACACAGTGTGGTGGTGTCTCGCCCATTGCGCCAGTGTCTCCAATTCCCAACACTAATCCCACTGAAGTTGCCTTGACGACGCCACAGCCGTTAGCACCCACAGCGCCCCTGGACAAGGGCGTAGTGATCGGAATACTGCTCACCTGGGGGACTGATAGACCTATCACGGATGCTCAACTCTACTTGGCCGAGGTAGCTCCCGCCGATCAGGGAAGCGATCTGCCTGTCGCAGTGAGGTACCCAGACTCTCCAACCACTAGCTCTGATAGTATGGGGGATTTCGTGTTCGCAAGTCTCGAACCTGGCAGCTACGCGCTGGTCCTATGGTCGCCGCTAAGCTCGACCCTCGTCAAGGATGGTAGCGGCGACAGCGATGTGGTCTTTACCATCAGCCCCGGAGAGTCAATCTATCTCGGAGCGGTCTTCGGTCCCGCAAACTGGTAGGCCTTGTGGAATGGCGTCTGTCCCGGGCCAGGCCAGCAACGGGGGGCGACCCTGGCGTGACGTCAAGACCCGCGCGCAACGGCCGCGCAAGATAACCCTAAGGTGTTATTGACTCTGGAACCCAGAGTCTGTTATGATGAGTGTGAATCCGAGACTCGCGGCTCGTGCACAAGCGGCGGAACAATCCCGAGACTAGCTGCATCAAGACAGTAACAAAAGGAGGCAGAGATGGGCAGACCTAGGATAGTAGGAATCGGTGCGATTGTGGTGGCGATGATCCTGGCATTGGGGCTGGCAGTCCCAGGATCGGCTGAGGGACGAAGCCTAGCTCTGGGGCCAGGCACTTGGCAGTCGGGCATCAAGATCCAGAACTTGGGGAGTGGTGAAGCGACCCTCATGGTCGCGTTCTACGATCCCAACGGAGAAGAGGCGGGAGCGTGGAGCCCGCCGGATGCAATACCGGTTGGCGGATCAGTTGAGGTCTATCTCCCAAATCTGCCGGAGTCGCAATTGCCCCAGGGGCAGTACTCTATGATAGTATATTCCAGTCAGGAGGTTGGTGTCGTGGTCACCAACACAGACTATGACTATAACATCGCGGACAGCTATAACAGCCACGAACCAGCAACCCAGGTGAATGTCCCCTACGTGTATCGTGACCACAATGGCTGGAATACGGAGGTGTTCGTGCAGAACACCGGCGACACGACCAAGACGGTCTACATCGATTTCGCGCCCTCGAGCCTCGGCAGCACGTATTCGACTTCAGTCTCCGTGCCGGCCAACGCGACCAGGTCGTTCGATGTCACGGGTTACTCCGCCATGGGGCACTTCATCGGAACAGCTATCGTGACTTGTGAGGTGCCTGTCACTGTGGTAGCCAATCACACGCGTTTGAGTGGTAGCCCCTCCTTCATAAGAGTACTGACTCAGTTGAGAGGTCTCATCGATGCGGACGCGGCCAACCGTCTGGTCGTGCCCTCGCTCTACAAGAACTTCGGTAGCGACCGCATGTGGAGATCCGGGATACAGATTCAAAACCCGAGCACAACGACCGACGCTACCGATGTCACGATCACCCTGAGGGGGGACGACGACAGCCCTGCGGGCGCAAGCCAGGTGTACACCAAGACGGTCGGGACAATCGGTCCCCTGGGGGGCGAGGAGTTCTATCTGCCTCTGGGTCAATTGGACGATATGACATACCTACCCGATGGCTTCAAGGGCTCTGCGACGGTGGAGTCGAGTGGGGCGTCGATCTTGGCAGCTGTGCTCCATACAGCGTATAGCTCATGTTCTGGGGGCTACTGTGGGGTAGGCAATAGCTATGTGGCGGCTGCTCTTGGCACCTCGCACTTGAGTGCGCCCTCACTGTACTCCCGTTTCGGTGGCAACAAATGGGACTCAGGGTTGAAGTTTCAGAACATAAGCGCGACGGATTCTTGCACTTGCGACATCACCTTCCGGTCAGATCCCGACAGCCCCAGTGGATATCCTTGGGCGGGCACCAAGACCGGCATATCCCTCGACCCCGGCGATGCAATCGAATTCTATCTGCCAAATGGATTGCTGGATGGACCAGCCTCGATGCCAGCCAACTTCAAGGGCTCGGCGACTGTCGAGTGTACCGGCGCTGGCACTATAGCTGGAACCGTACTGCATACTTCCTACAATAGAGGGGTGGCAAACATCTACAATGCGGTGAACTACTAGTCGAGCCTACAATAGAGTGGTGGCTAGCATGCACAACGTCGTGAACTGCTAGTCGAGCCCGAGAGCCGGCCGCTACCCTGCACCGGCCCGAAGCCAAGGAGCCATTGAAGTTCCTTGGCTTCTTCTTTTGTCGGACACCGGTTGCCAGGCCGTCTGCGATATGTTAGTATACGACAGGTAGAGGAGCCCTCCAAGTACTCATGGTTTGTAGATAGGTCTCTGAAGAACGGGGAGGGGTAGTGAGGGTGTTGGCTGAGCAGGTGGTCCGGAGCATGGGATGGGTGGCAGTGTCGTCGGGGGCCGCAAGAGTCACCGAGTTCGTCTCCTTGGCGATTCTTGCCATAGTCTTGTCGCCAGACGACTTTGGCCTCGTCGCAGTCGCTTTCCTGATAGCGAACGCAGTGGCGGTATTCCAGGGTTTGGGCCTGGCGCCCGCCCTCATACAGCGGCAGGGAGAGGTGAGCGATGCCGCGAACACAGCATTCACGCTCACTGTTGTCACCGGCCTTGGACTGTGCGCCGCAGCAGTAGTCGCTGCCCCTGGCATAGTCAGCTTTTTCTCACTCGAGCAAACCAGTGCTACGATGATCGTTGCGCTTCTCTTTCTCAAGATACCCATAGATTCGTTCGGTCTGATTCAGGAATCGCTGCTCGAGAAGAGCCTGAGGTTCAAACTGAAGAGCTGCGCGGAAGTGTCTTCTGCAATCACTTTCGCAATGGTCTCGGTGTCAATGGCCCTGGCAGCAGGTGGGGCCTGGAGCATCGTGGTAGGACATTTGGCTGGGAGCGCCGTACGAACCTCCTTGCTCTGGCGGCTGTCACCGCACCGGCCGTCACTTGCCTTTGACTTCGGACTGGCCAAACAGCTAATCGAGTATGGAAAGCACATCGTGGCATTCAGCATGATCAACTTCGCCCTCTTCAATGTTGACTATCTCATCGTGGGCAAAGTGCTAGGCTCCACAGCACTGGGGCTCTACACACTGGCCTTCAACATATCGAATCTTCCAGCCACAAGCCTTACGCATGTCGTGTCCCGGGTCATGTTTCCAGCATATTCGAGGCTTCAGGACAACATGCCTAGGCTAGCTGGAAGCTTCCTGGCTACACTGAGATTCGTCTCCTTCATCTCCATACCACTGGGCACAGTCATTCTAGTCTTGTCGCCGGAGTTCGTAATGACTGTACTGGGATCTAAATGGCAAGGGGCCATCCCAGTGGTCCAGGCATTGGCCGTTCTGGGCCTGGTGAGGTCCCTGCTAGCCAATGTTGGCGAGGTGTACAAGTCTGTCGGCAGGCCAGACATCACGCCCAAGATTCATCTCGCCTGGCTCTTGGCGCTAGCCCCTGCCCTGCTACTCGCAACTCGGTACGGAGTCGCGGGCGTCGGGTTGGCCGAGACCGCCGTCGCAGGGCTGATTGCACCTTTCTACGTGCTGTCCCTCAATAGGATACTGGATCTGCGATGGCGAGACCTACTCGCCGCAGTGTACCCCGGTGCCATGTCCTCGTTGGTGCTAGCTGGCGTGTTGGTGCTGTTACAGGACCCTGTGTTGAGAGCCTTGGGTGTGCACGGGTTTCCGAACCTGATCATTTCCGGCTTCGTCGCGGTTGTGGCCTACCTACTGGCGGCGTTCTTCATCAGCAGGGACACATTGTTCCAGTTGAGGGCCTTGCTTCGCCTGCTCAGCCGACCGCCCGCCACAGTATCGGCGTCTCACCCACTGTCGTAGGCCCGCACATGGCAACTCCGTTTCCTGGTTCCAGTGCAGGCTACTCACCGATGTGCCCTGTGCTCGTCTTGGGTGGATAGGCAAAACCGCTCTCGGGAATGTGAAATGCCGCCGAACTGGCAACAGGTCTACGAGCACGAAGGTCTTGGCAAGCGGTTCATCCCCGAGGATGATCCGGCCGAGTTGGGCAGGATCTGCGTTGCCACACGGTTGTGGAAGCGAATCGAGTTCACTAGCGTGCTCGACGTTGGCTGTGGAGACGGCTATATGTGTCACGTGCTTGCTTCGGCGGGCACCCAGAATGTAGTTGGACTGGATTTCGCCAACAGCCGCATCCGGTATGCAAAGGCTACGTTTCCCGACGGTCGGTTCGTACAAGGAGATGTTTTCAAGCTACCCTTCCAGGACAACTCCTTCGACTTGGTGACAGCGGTAGAGGTCCTGGAGCATCTGGAACACCCGCTACATGCGCTGGGAGAGCTCAAGAGGGTCTCGAGGAGGTACCTCCTGCTCACAGTCCCCTTCAACGAACGTCTGCAAACGGTTTTCTGCCCATACTGTCTGAGGAGATTCCACGATAAGGGACATCTTCAGTCCTTCGACAAGACACGCATGCACTCCCTGGTCTCGAGCCAATCCATGGATGTACTCCGAATGATCCACTATAACCCTACTATCGATAGCTACTTGCTGCTGCGAGCGACAAGACTGCTACTAAAGGTCATCTTCCCTGACAAGTTCCTGCGAGGCGGATACCTCGGGGTTCTCTGTGAGAAGAGCTAACCAGCCCTTGAAGGTGGGATACATCATATTCAACGAGGCTTTCTGGCGCGGAGTCCTGTGGACCCAAGCAATAGAACTTCTGAAGACAATGCCCGCCTCAAGCACGCAGTACAAACTGGTGGTGGTCTCCTTTGTCCCCTTGCTGAATTGCATGCTTGACTGGAGCGAGATCCGAGGGGTGCAACGCTATCTAAGTGAATCCGATATCGGACTCTTGTTGGTGCCAACGCCATTCCTCTTCAGCCGATACTGCCACATAAGGTGGTTCTTGCTGCCGGTTTTCATCCTCACGACCGTGCCTCCCTTGGCCCTGATTGTATTGCTGTGGCGCTTAGACCTCCTGCACGCCAGGGCGTATCCGGCGAGTCTGGCCGCATCCATAGTGAAGAAGCTGCTGGGCACGAAGTTCATCTTCGATCCGCGGTCTCAGTTCCCCGAGGAGAACGTGACAGCTCGCAACTGGTCACGCGATTCGCTAACGTACAAGATCTGGAAGCGCTTGGAACGTCACCTCCTAGCAGCCTCCGACTGCGCTGTGCCCATTTCCGCTCCCTTCGCACAGTATTTCGCTGCCGCATATGCTCACACGAGGTCGAGTGAGATACCAAACAACGTAGACACCGACAAGTTTGTCTTCAGTGCCGCAGACCGCCATTCAGTCAGAAAGGAACATGGCCTAGGCGACAAGCTAGTCTTCGTCTATCTCGGTTCGATTGGCGGTTGGAATGATCCCCGCGTTTACGCGGACTACATGTTGAAGATGCGCGGCCTGACTATGCCTTATTGCTTCTTCTTTGTTCTCCACCGCAGCAAAAGGGCGACAAAGCTACTCAACAGCGCCTTTCGTGCCAAGGGCATAAGCAGCCGCGAGTATGTGGTGGCCCACAGTCCTCGCGATAGGGTACCCAGCTTTTTGTCGGCGTGCGACATAGGCTTGCAGGTGATGGGTAGCGGAGACGCTAGGATAGGCACCAAGTTCGTCGAGTATCTGGCTATGGGCTTGCCGGTTATAGTGAACTCCAACGTCCAGGGCGCCGCCGAATATGTGCGCAGATTCGACTTGGGTTTGGTGCTCGACCTGGATGCAGACGATTTCCTCAATCAAGTAGAAGATCTAATACGGCGCAGGGCAGAAATTGGGGAACGATGCAGAGCCGTTGCTGCTGAGCGCTTCTCTAACCAAGTCGTCGCAGCGAAGTACCGCACCATCTACGACGAGCTTCTGGGAGGGCCCGCGCACGCGTGAGGCAGTCGCTTCTCGCGAATACAGCGTCTAGACAGGCCATGCCACTATACGAGCAACGACTAATATTCGTCCTACTGATCCTTCTACCGTTCCTGAACCTCTTCCGAGCCATACTAATGATGGATAGCATTGTGCTCATCAGCGACATGCTGCTGCTTGCAGCGCTGCTCGCGTTTTGGGGCAGAACAGCTATCCAGGGAAAGAGCCTCAGGATACCACATCCCTTTCTGTTCCAGTTAACTGTCCTATGGATTGCCGTCACGCTGTTGGGGGTCGTCGTGGGAGTGTCCGAACCCAACCATCCAGCTTTGTTCACCATCGTGAGGCTTGCCCGACTGTATTCGCTGAGCCTGCTTTTCTTCTTTACCTCCAGATGGTTCCGTCGAGCTGATATCATCTTCCTAGCTAAGGTGCTTGTGATCATAGGCGTGGTGACCTCCCTCTACGGCGTGCACCAGGAGATCTTCGGATTCACTCCTTTCGAGCGGGCCTATCTGGCATCGCCGCAGGTGGGAGGCTTCACCCGCAACCCCGACCTATTCAATCGCATGTTTTCAACCTTCGGGGCTCCGGGCATATTCGCCACCTACGGGCTGTTCTCGTTTTGGCTGTCCGTGGGGCTGTGGGGCGAATTCGGAACTGTAAGACACCGCAGAGCCCTATTGGTACTCGCCATTCTCTTGTCCGTGGCCGCACTCCTAATCAGCAGAATGAGGTTGGCACTGGCAAGCCTTGCGATATCCCTGCTGTTTTATCTACTCCTGAGAATAAGGCATTTCAAGGCAGTTGTTTCGTCCACAGCGGCTCTGATCCTCGTTTGCCTCCTTCTGGTCGTGTTGGCCAACACCACGGGCTTCGTGGCCTTTCTCGACCTGGCGGACCTTGCGGCATCCTTTGAGGTACGAGTGTCGGTTCTCGAGAACATGCTGCCATCGTTGAACATAACACGACCGCTTGGCAGAGGGATAGGTGCCTCAATCGTCGAGCCGATTCCCCTGGACAACAGCTACCTGAATCTGACACTGGAACTCGGTTGGTTCGGGCTGGCGGTTTTTTCACTACTGGCGGTCTCGGTATTCCTGTCGGCCTTGATTAGCATCAGGACCATTGGCGACAGCAGTTGGAGAGGGCTCTGCACTTGCATCTGGCTGGGTATCCTGTGCATCGCCATGATGGGCAACGGATCCAGCGTCTTCTTCAATTCGATCATGTCCCCCTATTTCTGGTTCTTCGCAGGCGCTCTGGGCAACAGTGCGTTGATGGAGGAACAGCGGTGCTGAGGGTGCTGTTTCTTCCGAAGTACTCCCCGCTTGGCTCGAGCAGCCGATACCGCATCTATCAGTACTTGCCCTACCTCAGACAGCAGGGGTTCAGCTGCGAGACGCACCCTCTTCTATCAGACAACTACGTTGCCAGGATATACGAAGCTCAAGGGTTGCGCGGCAGTTCCATGCGCTACCTGGAGTATCTTACTAGCTTCGCCAGGCGCACCAGGGCCCTGGTTGTGGCTCGCCGTTATGATCTCGTTTTCTTTGAGAAGGAGTTGTTTCCATACTTCCCCTATCTGCTAGAGCCCTGCTTGCGCAGCGCCAATGCTCATCTGGTGGTAGACTATGATGATGCCATCTTCGTGTCGTACGAGAGGTCACACAGTAGGTTAATCCGCTGGGCGCTGGGCAACAAGATCGCCAGAGTCATTGCCTCGTGTAAGGCCGCCATCGTCGGCAACGATTACCTACGGCAGTACGCATCACGCTACAGTAGGAACGTTCATTTGATCCCTACGGCGATCGACCTCAAGAGACACGAGCCCACAGCGCAGAGGGTTGAGCCGCGCGACAAGATCGTCATCGGGTGGATAGGCACCCCCGTCACGGCCGAGTACCTCAAAGTAGTCCAAGAAGCGCTGTCTGTTGTCGCAAGGAAGTATCCCGTGGTGTTGAAAGTGGTGGGCGCTCCTAGCTTTCAAATGCGCTCAGTCCCCACGGAGGCGACTCCGTGGTCTTTCGATACCGAAGTAGGCGAGATACTAGGCTTTGACATCGGCATAATGCCTGTCCCTGACGACGAATGGGCCAAGGGTAAGTGTGGTTTGAAGCTGCTCCAGTACATGGCCGTCTCACTGCCTTCCGTTGCGACGCCCATTGGGGCAAACACGGAGATCATCGAAGATGGAGTCAACGGCTTTCTCGCCAACAGCACCGAGGACTGGATTGAGAAGCTCTCGTGGCTTATCGAAGACGGGAGCCTGAGGCACAGGCTCGGCAGCAACGGAAGAAGAACCGTTGAGGAGAGATACTCCTTGGAGGTTAATGCCCCGAAGCTGAAGCGCGTCCTGGAGCAGGCAGCCGCATGCTGAGCGGATCCCGTCGGCCAGTACCTGGATTCCTGGCACGACGTGCGGCAATCATCGAACGGGGGGACGACTGGGCCTGGCGCAAAGCCGGCCCAGCAGTATCAGCGGCATGTACCACAATCGGCAAAGGCCATACACACCATGTCGGTTCCGAGTGGCGTTCACGGAGGAATTCCCGTTGACTAGTGAGAGAAGGAACGTCCTCGTGACAGGCGCCACTGGCTTTGTCGGCAGGCATCTGGTAGACGGACTGCTCAGGGCCTCGGACGTTCAGGTGAACATCATCACGAGAGGAAGGCACGCCCCTCCAGACGAATGGGTAGGGAGAGTGCAGGTATGGACAGCAGACTTGGCAGACGAATCCTCACCGAAGCCCGCCTTAAGCGGTCTGGATGTGGTCTATCACCTGGCGGCCGAGACGCGCGATCCGGTTCTGTTCCACAAGGTGAACGTTGGCGGAACCAGGAACCTCCTCAACGCGTGTGCGGAAATGGGCTTGTCTAGATTCTTGCACGTGAGCAGCGCCGGCGTCGTCGGGTCTGGCCAGGGGTACTACCTGGACGAGGAAACCTCCCCTAGCCCTGAAGACGAGTATGAGCAGAGCAAGTTGATGGCGGAGCAAACAGTCAGAGCGTTCGCCGAGCAAAAGGCCATGCCCGTGACTATCATACGCCCGACCATCGTCTTTGGCGAGGGCCCTCGAAGAGGTAGGGACAGTTTCGGCGAATGGCTTAGGGCTATCCAGTCGGGGCGATTCTGGCCTATCGGGAGGGGAAGCTACGTAGCCAACTATATCTATGTGAAGGATCTTGTTGAGGGATGCATTCTTGCTGCCAATAGCCAGAACGCCGTCGGAGAAACCTATATCTTGTCTGATCCGTGTTCAATGAAGGAGTTCATCAGCATGATGGCGGGCGCGCTGGGGAAGAACGTTCCGCGGCTTTTCATGCCAGTGCCCTTGGCGTGCCTGGTCGCTGCAGGATTCGAGATGCTACATAAGGTCTCAGGTAGGCCCGTTCCCCTAACCCGCAGCAGGGTCAGGGCGCTTACAACCCGCAGGGTGTATAGCCCGCGAAAGATCCAGGAGGAACTGGGCTTTGCTCCGAGGATAGGGCTGGCCGAGGGCGTGCGGAGAACTGTCGCCTCGTATGTTGACAACGGGTTTCTCTTGCCTTGTGACCATGATGATCACGGTGGGCGCGCATGAGGCCGATCAAGGTTTTGCAGGTTTGTACCGTTCCCATCACTGCAAAAGTGTTCATATCGCCTTTCGCCCGTTACCTTACCGACAAGGGTTACCGAGTTACCATTTCTTGTTCGGGTAATGGATCTGATAGCAGGGGGTCACCAGTCACCTATCTTCGAGACCAGGGATTCAGGCTCAAGATTATTCCCATGCACAGGGAGATCAGCCCCTTGGCTGATGCCATATCCATTGGAGGGCTCTACAGATTCATTAGGACAGAGGGTTTTGACATAGTTCACACTCAGGCCTCCAAAGCCGGCTTCATCGGGCGGACGGCGGCCTGGCTCGCGCGGGCGCCGGTTATTGTGCACACTGCCCATGCCTTTCCATTCCATCCGTACCTACAACCCGGCGTCAGAAAGCTCTACGTATACCTCGAGAGGCTGGCGGGTGCCTTTGCAGATCTCATCATTGTGGATACAGACGCGGTTCGACAGGATGGCATACTGCATAACATAGCCGAACCGGCCAAGATCATTACCGTCAACATGGGCATAGATTTGGCCAGATTCGATCCAAGTCTGTGGTCCGGACAAAGCCTCCGCGGAGAGTTCTCGCTGGGCCCGTCGACCCCACTCATCGTCTGCGTTGCGCGGTTAGTTCCCGACAAGGGCCTGGAGTGCCTGCTGGAGGCGGCCGCATTGGTGGTGGGGTCGCGACCAGAGTGCAAGTTCCTTATTGCCGGCGATGGCCCATTGAGAACAAAGCTCGTGGGTGAGGCCGTCGAGTTAGGAATCGAGGACAGCGTCATTTTCGCTGGTTTCCGCAATGACGTGCCGCGTGTGCTGGCTGCAGCGGACCTCTTCGTACTGCCCACTTTGCGCGAGGGTTTTGGGGTTGTGTTTGCTGAGGCGATGGCCATGGGCGTCCCAGTGGTGGGCAGCAAGATGGCTCCCATTACGGAGGTGGTCAAAGACGGCGAGACCGGCATCCTAGTACCACCCAATCAGCCCCGTCTGTTCGCTGAAGCCATAGCCTCTTTGTTGGAGGATGAGTCCAAGAGGAAACATATGGCACACGCGGCCCGAGCAAGGGTGCAGACCCTTTTTGATGAACGCAGCAATTTCGAGAGAATAGAGTCCCTATACCAGGAATTGCTGAGGCAAACGGGACTGTGCAGGGATGAAGACTAGGCTCTTGCCGCTTGCGGTGAGCCCATTTCGGGGGTTTGTCTCTTAGCGCGGAGCCATGAATTCGAAACCTATCACCAGCAAGATGAAGAGGGCAGTAGACATACTTCTGTCCGGGGTTGTCTTGATGGCTTCACTTCCCTTGTGGCTGGCGATAGCCATTCTGGTCAAACTGGAATCCAAAGGTCCGGTGCTCTTCGTTCAGGACCGGGTGGGCAAAGACGGGACGCTGTTTCGTGCCTGCAAGTTTCGGACCATGATCCAGGGCGCGGCAGACCGGGGGGCAGGGCTCTTCATAGAGGGGCAGGATGACCCCAGGATCACCAGGGCAGGCAAGTTTCTGCGCCGATGGAGCCTGGATGAATTGCCGCAGTTCATTAACATCCTGAAAGGTGAGATGAGCCTGGTGGGTCCCCGACCAACCCTTCTTGATCAAGTGGAACAGTATGATGAATTCCAGAGGAGAAGGCTGGAGGTCAAACCGGGAATCACCGGTTGGGCTCAGATTCACGGTCGCAATCTCCTATCCTGGCCTCAGCGCATAGAATACGATGTGTGGTATGTAGATAACTGGACTCTTGCATTGGATGTGGAGATAATCGTAAAGACCTTCCCCGTTCTGTTCAAGAGGGAGGGTCTCTACGCCGACAAGGAGAAATTCATCATCAAATCTCAGGATGAAAAGCGGAGATGAGAAGGATCATAGTCTATGGGGCTAGTGGTCACGCCAAGGTCTTGTTAGATACTCTGGAGCGCATGGGCGAATACGAGATCGTGGGCCTGATAGATGACAATGTCAAGCTACTGGGCCGGGAAGTGTTCGGCCACCGAGTTCTTGGAGATGGGAGAATCTTGGGTGAGGTCAAGGACCTGGGGGTGGAGGCTGGCATCGTGGGAATCGGCGACAACAAGATTCGAGGTGCCCTGGCGAACAGGGTGCTGGAGCATGGGCTAGAGTTGATCAGCGCCATTCATCCCTCAGCCTGCATTTCTCGGGGTGTGCACATAGGCCCCGGATGCGCGATCATGGCTAACGCGGTCGTGAACGCTGACTCGTCTCTTGGAGCGAACGTAATAGTCAACACCGCAGCGACGGTTGACCACGATAACGTCATAGGTGATTGCGTGCACCTCTCACCAGGGGCACATTTGGCTGGTGGTGTAAGGATCGGGGCATACAGCCATCTGGGCACTGGAGTCGTGGTGACACCGAACATCAGGATAGGAGAGGACGTGACTGTGGCTGCTGGCTCTGTGGTGACAAAGGATCTTCCTGATGGGGTCATTGCCGCTGGAGTTCCTGCAAGAGTGGTCACCACCAGGAGTGGTCGATAGAGGTGCAGTTGTGCACATGGTTGAGATGCTCATGGTTGCACACTGGGAGATGCTATGCGCATACCGTTGTCCAGTCCCGATATCACAGAACGTGAGATAGGCTTGATAGTGCAGGTCTTGCGCACGCCCTATTTGAGCATGGGACCTATGATCGAGAGGTTCGAGGGCGCTATGGCGAGTTACATAGGCACCAAACATGCGGTGGCCGTCAGTAGCGGGACCGCTGGGCTGCACCTCTGTATGAAAGCGGCGGGCATAGATGTAGCGGATGAGGTAATCACCACCCCCTTCAGCTTCGTAGCCTCAGCTAACTGTATTCTGTTCGAGCGAGCAACGCCTGTCTTTGTTGACATAGACCCCAAGACTCTCAACATTGACGCCGAGAGAATCGAGGAGAGGATCACGCCACGCACCAAAGCGCTCTTGCCGGTCCATGTCTTCGGCCAACCTTGCGATATGGACAAGATAATGGCTCTCGCCGCCAAGTATGACCTGCCGGTCATCGAGGACGCTTGCGAGGCCATGGGTGCTGAGTATAAGGGCCGAAAAGCCGGCACCTTTGGTCGCTGTGGCGTCTTTTCCTTCTACCCCAATAAGCAGATGACAACGGCAGAGGGGGGGGTGATACTGACCGACGATGAGTGGTGGGCCGATCTCTTCAGAAGCTTGAGGAATCAAGGGCGCGGCAAGGATGGCGGCTGGCTTGCCCACGAACGCCTGGGTTACAACTATCGGCTGGACGAACTCAGCAGCGCTTTGGGGGTGGCGCAACTGGACAGGATCGAAGAGCTGCTGGCCAAGAGGGAGAAGGTCGCTCAGACGTACAACGAGCTCCTAGCGAAGACAGACGGCGTCAGAATACCTTACATCTCCCCTCAGGTGAGAATGAGCTGGTTCATCTATGTGGTTCGGTTGGCCACGGAAATTGACAGAGATAGGGTGATCATGACACTGCACAAGAAGGGGGTGGCCTCTCGATCCTATTTCAGCCCCATCCACCTCCAGCCCTTCTACAGACAGATGTTTGGCTTCAAGGAGGGCGATTTTCCCATCACAGAAGCCGCCGCCCGCTCCACGCTGGCTCTTCCGTTTCACAGCAATCTAGCCGAGGAGAGCGTCGAATACGTGTGTAAGGCGCTCGGTGCGACTATCGCCCAAGGGGGATGAACGTGGTTCTTAGGAGCCGTTATCTACTGGTGCTAGATGCTGTGTTCGTTATTGTTTCGGTATCCACCGCCTTGGCGCTTCGTTTTGATACCCTGGAGATTGGACCCTACTTGCAGCAACTCTGGATCGTTGTCCCTCTCTTGATCGGCGTCAGACTGCCCTTGTTCTATCTGTTCGGCCTATACCGTCGAGTATGGCGGTATGCCAGTATCAACGAACTGCTATCCGTCGTGATGGCGGTGTTCTCGAGTTCTGTAATCGTGGCTTTTGTCATCTTCGGCCTGGCCTTCCCCCTGGGTATAGTCAAGTGGTTCCCCCGCTCCCTGCTAGTGGTAGATTTCCTGCTCAGCATCCCCCTCAGTGGAGGGATCCGTTTTGGCTTGCGACTTCTCAGCACGAGAAGGATCGGCGGGAGAGCTGGTGAGCTAAAGAGACCGAGCGACACCCAGAAGCGGGTGTTGATCGTTGGCGCTGGAGATGCTGGCGCCATAATCGCGCGCGAACTCCGTGACAACCCCGGTTTGGGCATTCTCCCCATTGGTTTCGTCGACGATGATGAGAGAAAGCTGGGCATGCGCATTCACGGTCTGAAGGTGCTAGGCACAAGAGACAACATCCTGTATCTGATAACTCAAGAAGCGATAGATGAGATCATAATCGCCATGCCCACCGCCCCTGGTAAAGAGATTCGGGAGATAATAAAGATCTGCCAACAGGGCGGCGTGATGGCCCGCACTGTCCCCGGTCTGTACGAGCTTATAGACGGAAGCCTGAGCGTCAGTCAGGTCCGCGAGGTGCAACTTGAAGACCTGTTGCGCAGAGCGCCTGTTACCATCGACATGGATGAGATCTCGGGCCATCTGTCCGGGCAAGTGGTGTTGGTGACCGGAGCTGGCGGATCTATTGGCTCAGAGTTGTGCCGTCAGATTGCACCCTATTCTCCGCAGCAGTTGCTCCTCCTGGGCAAGGGGGAGAACAGCATTTTCAATATCCACTTGGAGTTATCGAACTCGTTCCCCGCAGTGAATCTGGTGCCTATCATCGCGGGGATAACAGATAGGTTGAAAATGCAAAGAATCATGGCCGAATACAGGCCACGCATCGTATTCCATGCCGCGGCTCACAAGCATGTAACCTTGATGGAACAGAACCCTGACGAGGCGGTGGCTAATAACATCCTGGGCACCCAGAGCGTAGCCGAGGCAGCCGCTCAACACGGCGTTCAGAAGCTCGTGCTCATCTCCACAGACAAGGCGGTGAGGCCCACAAGCGTCATGGGAGCTTGCAAGCGGGTTGCCGAGATGCTGATGCAGGATATGGCTCTGCATAACTCGACCAGCTTCGTGAGCGTGCGCTTCGGCAACGTCCTGGGAAGTCGTGGCAGCGTGGTTCCCCTCTTCAAGTGGCAAATCTCCAGGGGCGGTCCTCTAACCGTGACTGATCCCGATGTTGCACGATATTTCATGACCGTGCCTGAAGCAGTGCAGTTGGTCATTCAGGCGGCTGTCTTGGGGGAGACGGGGAGCATACTGGTACTGGATATGGGAGACCCTGTAAGGATCGTTGATCTGGCCCAAGACCTGATTAGACTCTCAGGCCTGAAGCTGGGCGAGGACATTGACTTGGTCTTCGTCGGCCTGAGGCCGGGGGAGAAACTGCGCGAGGAGCTGTTCAGCCCCGACGAGGAGGCCAGTAGAACCAGGCATGCGAGTATCTTCGTGGTGAAGCCCCGCGAGATTGACCACGATAAGCTATATGCAGACATTGAGGACCTGGAACGGCTGGCCGAGCAGGCAGACGCAGTGGGCATCAAGCGCAAACTACGGGAGATTGTCCCTGAGTACCGACCCGCCAACTGAGCGCCCGAAGGGGAGTCCTGTGGCCGACAGGCGCCCCAAGGCAGCCGTGGCCTTGCTTCTCGTTCTTACCGTGGCCAGAGGTCTTATCTATGTCCTGGTTATTCCCCCTTGGCAAACCCCCGACGAGCCTTCTCATTTCGCGTATGTGAGCTTCATTAGGTACAACCATCGGCTCCCGGGCTCCGCAATTATCCCGGTTAGTAAGGAAATACTGGCCTCGATGTCTGACTGCGATTTCTGGAAGCTGCGCTATGACACCCTCGATCCGGCTTCTGTGGCTGAGCCACACGAGTTCCGGGTTGCCACGGGACATCCTCCTCTCTATTATCTTGTCGGTACGCTCCTGCTTATTCCATTGAAGGGCGACGACATCATCAGTCAGCTATATGCCCTACGTTTGGGTTCGGTGCTGATGGCTGCTTCAACCGTGTTAGTGGCTTACTGGACGGTTAAGCTGCTTTTTCCGGACGATGCTGTACTACCGTTCGCAGTCAGCGCGTTCATCATCTTCCTGCCAATGCACACGTTCATGTCGGCGTCAGTGAACAACGATAACCTGGCAGAGCTTGTCGCCTCTCTGGTAGTCTTCCTCCTCGTGTTGCTGTTGCGGGACGGGATGTCGCCTCTCAAAGGCCTTGGTGTCGTCATCCTGCTTGCCGCAGGGCTTCTCACCAAGAGAACAACTTTCTTCACCGTACCGCTCGCTCTCGCGTTCACGCCAATCTACTGCCGGACGAGAGCATACAGTATCCGAGATGCTTCGCTGACTGCCCAGCCACAACTCGCCTCCCTGGCATCACACGCAGCCACGGCGCGAAGGACTATTCTACCTAGTCACAGGCTGCGTTATGGCCTCACCGTCGTCGTTCTCCTCGGGCTGATATCCGGGACACTCTGGACATTCGTCACCGCACGAAGAGTCGGGCGAGGAGACGGTGCAACCGTGTGGATCGAGGCGGCGGCTACCCAGCGGCAGTATCTCCCTCTGTCCTCGAAGCAGCCCGGTGCGCCGCCGGCGAATCCTGCGCACGTGATGGCCGTTGCGGTCCTAAGATTCCTGAGGGTGTCGCCGGGCCAACTTCAGAGCGCATTCTCGCGAGACACACTCAGCCTTCCTAGAGTCCGTTCATATCTGCTTTTCAGCCTTCTGACTTTTGCCAGCTTCTGGGCGAATTTTGGATGGATGAACGTACCCCTAGATCCACCCTGGTACGCGCTGTTGGCGGTGATCAGCCTCCTGGCCTTCTTCGGCCTCCTGGTGCGAATTCTGCGGGAAATCAGGTCCTCAGGTGAGCAAAGCCTTCTCCCTTGTCGCTGGCAGAAGGGAGCTCTGCTCATCTTGATACTCGCCTCGTTTCTCATATTCGTACAGACCTTTGGCTCTATGGTCGTTCAGAACATCCCTCAACAAGGACGTTATCTGTTCCCGGCCATAGTGCCACTTTCCACTCTCTTCATGCTGGGGCTCAGCGAGGTGGTGCCTAAGCGATACCGTCATCGGTTAGCTCTGGTGTGTGTCCTGAGTCTTTCGGCGTTTGACGCCTTATGCCTAACGCGGTACATTCTCCCTCACTATTACGCATAGGGCTTGATCCTTACCCGCCGCATGCTGCGGGCTATTGCATAAGGACCCGCTCACTCGAGGTACGGATGGAGATGGAGCGAGGCTTTTACCCAGTATTCGACAGCCATAATCGGACGATCTAACGAGATTCGTTTTCGGGTTTGAGCGCAGCCGCGGCGCGACGGGTTTGCGAACCTTTTCCGACTCAGCCCGGCCAGCGGAGCCGTCGCTATGGAGTAGTTCGTTGGCCTCCCTCATGCGTTCGCTGTATCATATTGCAGGCAAATCACGCCGCGTGGCAGCGTGAACCGCCGTGCAGGTCCAATGCCGCTGGCTGACGATGCTCACGGCAGAACCCTTTCAAGGGTCGAGAATGACTCAGATCCCCTTCAACCGGCCCTCCCTGGCGGGAAGAGAATTCGAGTACATGCAGGAAGCCATCGCCAACTGGCACATTTCAGGCGACGGAGCGTTCACCCGGAGATGCAACGCCTTGCTGGAAGAGGCCCTGGGGGTCCCCAAGGTGCTGCTCACCAC
>Ga0315285_10001746_pt1 | contig 22797 bp, 17 predicted proteins | sample YL17G09_36_MG_FD_203698 | JGI IMG/M metagenome (GOLD analysis project Ga0315285, IMG submission 203698) | Sediment microbial communities from Yellowstone Lake, YNP, Wyoming, USA - YL17G09_36 | ecosystem: Environmental > Aquatic > Freshwater > Lake > Sediment | place: USA: Wyoming | collected... | reverse complement strand
GGTCACCCTTCCCCACATCACCTGCCGGACTTCCTACATCGTCGAGGGGAACGAGCTCCAGACGGTGAACCAGCTCCGGCTCCGTCCCGGGCCCTACACCCGGTACACGTCCACCAACGACACCGAGACCTTCATCAACGCCGCCGGCGGCGGGTATCGCGTGGTCTTTCTCCGGCAGACCGGTATCTTCCGTCTCAAGTCCGGGACGACGATCGTGGACCTCTACCCGGTGCTCCACGCTCTTGGCGTCTCGGATTCGGATCTCGGTAACGCATGGGGTTCCGAGGTCCTCGAGGCTAACCAATCCAAGACCGACAAGGACTCGGTCCGGAAACTCTATCAGTCGATGCGCCGTTACGCGGAGATGCCTACGGACGCAGCCGTTCTGAATACGGAAGTGACCTCGTTCTTCGCCTCGAAGGTGCTCGACCCGGCAATCTCGAGGATCACCCTCGGAAAGGAATTCAAGAGCATCACGCCGCAGCTCCTCGTCGAGTCCTCGAAGAAGGCGATCGCCCTCGCCCAGGAGCACGTGGAGCCGGACGACACGGAGTCCCTGGCCTTCAAGTCCATCCACGCCGTCGAGGACTTCGTTCCGGAGCGCCTGGCCAAGGTGGTCCCGAACGTGGTCCGCGAGATCTCCATGAGGATGGACCGCGGCATCGAGGGCCCCAAGATCGCCAGGCTCATCTCGCCGTCGACGTTCTCCAATCCGGTGATCGACTGGTTCAAGACCAGCGAGTTCACCCGGTACTCGGACCAGCACAATCCCATCGACATCGCCTCGACCAATCAGCTCACCACGACGATGGGCGAGGGCGGGATCCAGAGCGAGCACGCGATCACGGATCCGCTCCGCCTGGTCCATCCGTCTCAGATGGGCTTCTTGGATGGAACGCATTCGCCTGAAGGCGGGCACATTGGCGTTACGGGTCACCTCACCGTCGCCGCAGAGAAGGAAGGGAACCTCCTTACGCTCCGGGTCTTCGACGCCAAGACCGGGAAGAAGGTCCAGAAGAACACTCAGGAGTTGGAGACGGTAACCGTCGCATTCTTCGATCAGTTCAACTTATCCGGAAAAGTACCGGTCCCCATAGCCCCGATGGTAAAGGCCAGGATCAGATCGAAGATCGAGTTCGTTCCAGCGAAGAAGGTGGATTACATCTTCCAGGACCCGAAGAGTTTCTTCTCCGTCGTCACGAACTCGATCCCATTCCTCCACAACAACAGCCCGAACCGGGTTCTGATGGCCGATAGGCACATCGAGCAGGCCGTCGCCCTGGCAAATCCTGACCCGCCGATGGTACAGGCCCGCTACTCCGGCGACCTCGGCTACCACGACTTCTTCGGGAAGTTCATGAACATGCAGTCCCCCGTCGACGGCGTCGTCGAGCGGATCGGAAAGGAAGAGATCAAGATCAGGGGGTCGGACCGAGCGGTCCACATCGTCAACCTCCACTACCTCTATCCGTTGAACAGCGAAGCCTTTCTCACGGACACGCCGCTCGTGAAGGTCGGCGATCGGGTGAAGAAGGGACAGGTCATAGCGAACAACAATTTCTCGAAGGGCGGGACGCTGGCGATCGGCTGTGACCTTATCACCGCGTACATGCCGTACAAGGGTCAGAATTTCGAGGATGCGATCGTCGTTTCCGAGGGTGCCTCAAAGCGGATGACGTCCGAACACAAATATGAATTCCGGTTCGACCGGACGGTCACGTCGAAGATCGGCTTCAAGATCTGGCAGGCCCATTTTCCCGACAAGGCCGCCGAGATGACTTCGGGATTCTATGATCCGGACGGTGTCATCAAGAAGGGAGTGACCATCCCTTCAAAGACCGTCGTCATCCCGGCCGTCGACCAGATCCAGTTCCAGGAGGAGATGGACTACGCGAAGATCCACAAGTCCTTGGCCAACCCGTTCCGCGACGTCTCCGTGGCCTGGGACGGAGAATATCCTGCCGAGGTCGTGGACGTGATCAAGACCGGCCGGTTCATCAAGGTCTTCCTGCGGACCCTTGAGGCAGCGCAGGTCGGAGACAAGTTCAGCAACAGGTCTGGGGGAAAGGGCATCGTCACTCAGATCATCCCCGACAAGGAGATGTACAAGGACTCCAAGGGGCGGACGATCGATGTCATCTTCAATCCGGCAGGAATTGCCGGTCGCATCAATCCAGGACAAATGTTCGAGGCGGTTGCCGGAAAGATCGCCGAGAAGACCGGGAAGAAGTACCTGGTGGACAACTTCTCGTCCGAATCCTCCCTCAAGAAGATCCAGAACGACCTGAAGGAGGCCGGACTCACGGACACGGAGACCATCTACGACCCGGTCGAGAATAAGAAGCTCGACGACATCTTCGTGGGCCGGGTCAACTTCATGAAACTGAAGCACCAGGTCCGGCACAAGTTCTCGGCGAAGGCCCTGGGGCCCTACACCTCAGACATGCAACCGGCGAAGATCTCAGGAGAAAGCGCCCAGAACATCGGGACCGGGGAGATCTATGCACTCCTTGGTGGAGGTTCCACGCACTTCCTCAAGGATGCCATGAGTTTGAAGAGCTCCTCGAACCCCGAGTACTGGCGCGCCTGGCAGATGGGCCTTCCGACTCCCCCGCCACAATCTCCGTTCATCCTCGACAAGTTGGTGACCTACCTTGAGGGTGCCGGGATCAACCTGAAACAGGAGGGCACCCAGTTCAAGGCTTTGCCCCTGACGGACAAGGACATCGTGTCACGATCCAACGGAGCCATAACCAATCCGAGCGTGGTTCGTGCATCGGACCTGAAGCCGGAGCCTGGCGGTCTGTTCGACCGGTCGGTGACGGGAGGGTTCGGAGGAGTTTCCTGGAGTCACATCGATCTCGAGTCGTCGATCCCGAACCCCTTGATGGAGCGGCCGATCATCTCCGTCACCGGTATCTCCTCTTCCCAGTTCAAGTCGATCATGAGCGGGGAGACCTTCGTCACGAAGGACGGAAAGCTGGTGGCCGACCCGACGATGGGGAAGCCGGCCGGAGAAGGGATCAAGCGCCTGCTCGACCGAGTGGATGTCGACGCCCAGTTAAATGAGACGATCGCCAAGATCAGGACGGCCCGCGCTTCAACCCTGGATGACCTGAACAGGAAACGTCGGTACCTCCAGGCTCTGAAGGCCCTGAAGATGAGCCCGTCGGAGGCCTACATCTGGAGCAAGGTCCCGGTGATCCCTCCGCAGTTCCGTCCGATCTATCCGCTTCCGGACGGCGCCCTGAACGTCGCCGACCCGAACCACTGCTATCGGGAGATTCTGCTGATCAACAAGCAGCTCCTGGACCTCAAGAACCAGGGCGTCGACTCGAAGAACCTGGCCCCTCTCCGAGCGAGTCTCTACGGCGCCGTGCAGGGGATGGCCGGCGTGACCGAGCCGCTCACGCGATCGAAGAACTTCAAGGGGTTCATCGCAACGGTCAAGGGGCAGACGAACAAGTTCGGCCTCTTCCAGGGCCGCGCCGTCCGCCGTCCACAGGACCTGTCCGGCAGGTCGACGGTGATCCCGAACCCTGCTCTCGGCATCGACGAGGTCGGGCTTCCCGAGGACATGGCCCTCATGATCTACAGGCCGTTCGTCGTACGAGGCCTGGTCGGCGCCGGTCTCACCCCGAACGAGGCCCTGGACCTCATCGAGAAGAAGGACCCCAAGGCGATGGACGTCCTTCGCGCCGAGATCAAGGACCGGCCGGTCTACCTGAACCGGGCCCCCACGCTCCACAAATTCAGCATGCTTCCGTTCCGACCGATGCTGGTAACGGGTCAGGCGATCCATATCAACCCGCTGATCGTCTCGGGATTCAACGCCGATTTCGACGGCGACACCATGGGTGTACACACCGTTGTCAGTGAGGCTGCCCGAAAGGAAGCCCTGGACAAACTCCCATCCAGGAATCTGCTTTCCGTATCGAGCGATTCGCTCATGCACGCGCCCAGCAAGGAGTACGTCCTTGGTCTCTACCTGATGACCGAGCCCAAGGGAACTCCGGCGGCCGCGGCGAGCTTCAAGGACATGATGGCTCTCTATGGACGGAAGGCGATCAAGGTCAACACGCCCGTCATGGTGAAGGGGGAAGGGATCTGGACGCCGGGAAGGCTGATCGTCAACGACTCATTCCCGGTCGGGTTCAAACCCGGGAACGTCACGATAACCGGAAAGATCATGAAGGATGCCCTCTTCAAGATCGCCAAGGAGAAACCGAACGAGGCCGGGTCTGTGATCAACAGGCTGAAGGATCTCGGGGCCAAGTATGTCACGGAAGTTGGGTTCTCCGTCGGCCTGAAGGACCTCGAGTTCGACTACAAGGCACGGGATAAGATCTTGGCCGAAGCGGCCGGGAAGGTGAAGGGCGTTGGTTTTGACAAGGCCTACTTGGAGGCCGTCGACAAACTGAATGCCCAAGTCAAGGGAATGAAGGACAACCGGTTCGTGATCGGCGGCATCCTCTCCGGGGCTTTCGGGAAGGCTGACCAGATGACGCAGATGCTGGCCGCTCCCGTGGCCATGACCGACCACCGGGACCAGATCATCCAGGTTCCGATCAAGAAGTCTTTCGCCGAGGGACACGACATTGCCGCGTACTGGTCCACCCTGCCGGGCTCCAGGAAGGGCCTGATGCAGAAGGGCCTGGGAACCCGCGACGTCGGGGCTCTGAGCAAGCGCCTGGTGAACACGACGATCGACCAGATCATCTCGATGGCCGATTGTGGATCGACCGACGGTCTCGTCTTCCCGGTGGAGTCCAGGGAGGCCCTTGATCGGGTGGTCTCCGATGGTCCGTTCAAGGGCAAGGTCATGACTCCCGAGCTCGTCCAGAAGCTTCGCACCAGGAAGACGTCCGTGATCAAGATGCGGTCGCCCTTGAAGTGCAAGGCGATCCGGGGCATCTGCCAGAAGTGTTACGGCCTCGACGAGACCGGCCAATTCCCTGCGATCGGATTCCACATCGGGGCCTTGGCCGGCCAGACCGTCACCGAGCCGGTCCTACAGACGATGCTCCGCGGGTTCCACACAGGCGGCGCCGCCGGTCGCTCGGCAGTCGGGTTCGATCGGATCGAGCAGATCTATGAGATGCCGGAGAACCTTCTCGGCAAGGCCACGCTCTCGTCGGTCTCCGGGTCCGTGTCGTCCGTGAAGAAGGGACTCGGCGGAGGCTGGGACGTCACCGTCGGCACGGAGGACCACTTCGTCCCCAAGGAGACCGGGCTCGGCGTGAAGAAGGGCGACAAGGTCGTCGCCGGCCAGAAGCTCTCCGCAACCGGCGTCATCAAGCCCCAGGAACTTCTGTCCATCACGGGGGACATCCACAGGGTCCGCGGCCAGATCATCTCGGACCTGCAGAAGGAGTACTCCGGAGGCGGGATCCGGATGAAGCAGAAGATCTTCGAGGCCGTGATCAAGCCCATGACGGACCGGGCCGAGGTGACCGACGCCGGCGACGGGGAGAAATTTCACGTCTATCGCGGCGACATCGTCTCCGTCAACGCCATCGACGAGGTCAACAAGAAGATCGGCAAGGGAAGGAAGATTCTCTACCAGTCGACTCTGCTGCCCATCCGTGTTTCCCCCTATCACGGGGATGACCTCTTCGGTAAACTGATGTTTGAGCGCTTGCACGAGACCCTCCAGCGGGCTCCGGCGACGCTTGAAAAGGCGGACACGGCCAAGGGCCACCCGATCACGCGCGTGGCCTTCGGCGGGTACAAGCGGCCGTAGGTGACCGATGCCGATGGATCCCCCGACTCTTCACCTGGGTGTGATCGACAGGGCCTATCACACCAAGAAGATCTACTATGTGACCATGCTGGGCCTCGGCGTTCAGCAGGTTTGCCATCCGTGCGATCTTGGCGTCTACAACCCGTACAAGGAAGGCGATCAGGTCCTTTGCTCCCATCACAATCTGTTTGGCTGGATCATCGTCTGCCGGGTTCCCCTGGCCCAGGCCCCGATCGAGAATGGTGCCGAGAAAACGGTCTTGGAACTACTTGCCGAGGAGCAGGAGCAATTCCAGGACTATGCACTCGGCAAGTCCGACACGGAGAACCTCCCGAACTATGGCGATCCCAACGAGGAGTTCACTCCCGTCCACGGCGACGTGATCATGAAGAGTCGTGAGACGGAAACTCAGGTGAGGACCTTCTCGGACGGGAGCCTGATCCACTTCGTCTCCAACATCCTCTATGCCGCGTTCCTGGCCGCCAAGAACGCCCTGGTCTTCACGGCCAGGCAGATCACGGTAAACATCGTCCCCGGGTTCATCTTCAAGGTCTTCACCGAAAAACAGGATGACACCTCGAAGATCGATGATTCCCCCACGCCGCAGGACAAGGCTCCCGTCCGTCTTGAGGCGTCATTGTCCTCCGATTCCGATAAGCCAACCGATCGGGATTTCGCCGTCGAGGCCGGCGGGCTCAGGGATGCCGATGATCTCAAGTTCGGCCGCAGCAAGAAGACCTTGAACCAGACCATCAAGCGCGGCGCGCGTATCCAGCTTCGGAAGTTCGGAACCCTCGAAGTCGACAATGAACTGAACGAAGTCCGGTTGACGGTCTCCAAGGATGGATCGAACGCTGCCTCCAACCTTTACCAGCTCCGGTTCAACGAGGATGAGGCCGTCATCTCCTGGGGAAAGGACCAGTTCATCTCACTGAACTCAGAGGGCCTCTTCATCAAGGCCAAGACCATCGGGTTCGGTGGTCCTTGGGTGATGTGGGACCCTGCCAAAGTGGCCACCTTCACCCACGACAAGACCCCGAGTCCCCTGGATCCCCTGTGCGAGTGGTACCAAGGGTCAATGGGGGCAGGGATTCGATTCAAGAAAAGCGTATACTTTGGGAGCAAGGGTGAACTGGCGGTCCTGAAGTCGTTCGTGGACGAGGTTTACAAGAGCGATGTTCAGGCTCTAATGACCCACGTCCATGGTTACGTGCCGCCGGCATCCACGGTAACGCTGGTCTCGCCGGACCTGATCGGCTCGTTGGCCGGCTCGCTCGGCAAGATGGGGTTGCCGGACTATTATAGCGACGTGATGGTCTGACGGAGGAGCCATGAAGGCCGAGATCGCCGGCAGCCCGCTGTTCCTCACTGCAGCCTCCCTCGGGGAGGTCGAGAAGGTCGCCAACGTCAAGCTCGGGCGCGACCCCGCCAAGTGGGAAAGCGAGATCATGATGTACCTGCACGAACAGAACCCGTTCTTGCAGGAGCACGACATCCGCATCCACATGAACCGAACGGATCCCGAGGCCGGCGCCGGCGTGGGCCAGATCGTCATCGACGACAAGGCCGCCATCCCACTGATCATCGAGAACTTCAAGCTCTCCCCGCTGGACCTGTTCTGGCACGAGGGCAAGCTCCGCCCGATGACCAAGGCCACTTTCCTCTCCTCTCTCCAGAAGACCGAACTCGGGACCGCATCGGAGCCGGGCCAGGGCGAACTCGCCGACATGTCGATCTACAACGTCACCCGCGCGCCGTTCTCCGGGAAGTACTCCTTCTCCTCCGGGCTGTCCTTCACGCTGGACGACCTGAAGAAGTCCTTCGAGACGATCGGCCGCGAAGGGACGGAGTACGCCCTTGCCGCCAACACCATCCTCAGGGGCGTGGTGACGGACTATGCCGTCGCCGCCCGCGAGACCCTCCAGAAGGAAGCCGAAGCCAAGCAGACCTGGAAGGTCGAGGAGATCAAGTTCCGTCCCTACGAGGACGTGTCCCAGCCAGGCATCTACTCGGTCCTCTTCGGCGGCACCGACAAGTGCGCCGCCTTCGTCTTCGACCAGGTGATCGGATGGGACGCGAACCCGCTGGAACCCACCAAGCCGATGGGCGTGAAGCTCGCCATGAGCCTCGAGGGGGACAGGACCATCGCCATCGCCGAGCACGTGGGCGGCCGCGAGATCAAGGACGCGAACGGACTCAGCAAGATCGCCATGGCCGAGGCCCCGAAGACCAACGACGTGGGCTTCTTCTGGATGATCAAGGAAGGCCATGCCGTTGCGACGTGGCCGGTGCGCTTCCTCTACCTCGGCTCGAACGAGGACGGCGTGCCCTTCATCAAGGTGGCCGACTTCATGGCCACCGGTGGGTTCAAGACCATCTACGCCTCGGACAAGTACCAGGGCTTCCACCAGCTCGGGGACACCGTCTTCATGGGACCCGAGTGGAACTGGATGGGCTGCGCCGCCGGACTCGGGAAGGTGGCGAACTCGATCGACTCGAACAAGATCGACTGGCCGCTCAACGCCGTCGAGATCCGCTGCCGCGGACTTTCCTACTCCATCCACGGGGCGGAGATGGACGAGGTGTCGAAGACCGGCGAGTCGAGGACCGATTTCTGCCGAGCCCTCTCGGAGCGTACGGGGCCGTCCGTCGCTCTCGAGATGATGAAGAAAGCAGAAACATCAGGCTCGGCGTTCTTTACCATGGGTCCGGCCTCCGAACCCAGCGGCGGTGGGCGCCTCGAAAAGATCGCGGCCGCATCTTCCAGCTTTGAATCCGGCCCGGTCAACCTCATCCAGGCGGCGGCGAGGATTCGGCCTTGCGAGGGCTATTCGTTCTTCAAGATCGCACTCGACGTGTCGGAGCAGGACGCGAAGAGCACGGTCGACACGGTCCTCGGGCTGAACTTCCTCAATGAGGTAAACCTCCTCAAGTTCATGGAGCACACGGACGAACTCGAGGAGGCCTCCTCGTCCCTCGCCAAGCTTCTCTTGGCCTCAAGGCTGGGCCTGCAACTGGAGCAGGGCCCGGTGAAGACGGCGCTGTTCTCGCTGGACAACGTGATTCGGCAGTTGAAACAGCTGAGGAGCTCCGTCGATGGGGCACAACCGGAGTGACCCCGACCGCCTATCTCGAAGCCAGGTTCTGACAAAATACGGAATCGCGTTTCAGACGTACGAGACCCTCAAGAAGTCAGGCTTCTTGAAGGGCGACGTCACGTATGGCGGCGGGAGAGAGTTCATCGAGGCTTCGGAACACAATGACTTCGTGTTCCGTGCGGCCCGAAACGACATCTTCAGCTTCGGCAGTAAGCACCGAAGCATTGGCATCACGATGCCGTTTCACAGGTTCCTCACCCTCCGATTCCTGAATACGCCGGCATCGGAGGTCCTCGAGGAACTGATTCAGATCGGCCTTGTCCCGCTCACGATGAAGTTTCGAAGGGCCGAGATCAATCGGTACTACTCCCTCTTCATCCAGCATCTTCCCGACGAATTCGAGAAGGCCGTCGTCTCCGGCAACGAACCGAGGAAGCCCGGCCTGAAGTCAAAATTCAGGGTCCTTCTCAAGCTTCTCGGGATCGAGACGTACTACGACCATCCCGAGTTGATAAGTCAGTTGACGTACATCATCAAGTCCAGGGAGATGGTTGAACCATTCTTATCTACCAACGCGACGTCCGACGAGATCGCCGGGCTCTACGGGAAGGTCCTCCATCTGAAGGACATGATTCCCGTCGAGGCGATCATCGCCTACCGGACCCTGTTCTATTCGATCCACGAGCTTCCGAAAGCCGACCTTGACGCATACAGCCTCCTCCTCCCACCGGACGAGCGTAGGATGCGGTTCATGGCCAGGAAGCAGTCACTCTCGGAGTACGGCGCCAGACAGGGGATCGATTCCGCAGCGGATACGCGCGCAGTCCTCGAGGTCATCAAGAAGGACGCCCAGGTTGCCTACCTTGCCAACAAGCAATGGAACACGACGGATCTTGGTCTTCAGGCCATGAGGGCTCATCTCGACATCTTCTTCAAGGCCAGCGACCGGCTCGACACGCTTGGAGGGACCGCCAGCTCGGCAGTCGCCAAGATGTTCGAGAAGTTCGTCGTCGATCCGATCGAGGATGACATCGATCTCGACATCCCGCCTCCCGAAAGTCCTCCGCTGATCGAAGACAAGTCCAAGGTCAAGGACAAGCCATGAACATCGACGAGATCGTCGTCGATCGGGTAGCAGCGGCGTTGACCGAGGGAAGGACCTTGTCCTTCGAGCCGAGGCCCTCGACGATCTCCGAAGCGGCCGAGGAAATGGAGTATGACTCCGAGAAGATCCTTGATTCCGTTCGCAAGCGATGGATCTCCAGTTACGCGGAAGAGATGATCGTCATCAACAGGAAGAAGCTCGACCTCTCCAATCGACAATACCTCCGTGCCGTCTATGACGTCAGGAAGAAGTACCCGGTAGGCTCCAGGAACATTCTCATCATGGCCGGCCGCCAGGTCGAAAAAACTGTCCAGGTAAATGCTTTTGTGAGCCTGGAGAACGGCCGTCTCATCGAAGCCGGGACGGTCCGTGTCGGTGATGATCTCGCGACGATGTCCAACGATGGCGCCAGCATGACCTCCGGGAAAGTGACCTGGGTCTCCCGTCGGTATTCGAAACCCTGCCTCAAGGTGAAGACTCGCCAGGGCCATGAAGTCATCATTGCCACCACGCATCCGATGAGACTGTGGAGCCGGTGGGTTCCTGGCGGAGAGTTGAAGGTCGGTGACCGACTTGCTGCTGTCCGTCAATGCGGATCCTTCAACCGGATTCCGATGCCTGATGAAAGGATCCGGCTCACCGCTTACATGATCGGCGACGGTCACATCGGGGACGCCCAGTACTCTTTCACGTCCGTTCCCGGTCCAAAGTTGAATGAGTTCCTGGCTGATATCCATTCCATTGGCGGGTCATACAGGATTCATCAGAAGAAGAAGAAAACACCTGCACTCGGTATACATCTGAGACAGGCCGGACCCCTCCGGGACTGGATGAAACAAGACGGCCTTCACGACACACGGTCAGCGACGAAGTTCATCCCGGACTGGGTCTTCGATCTCGACCGGCGCCAGACGTCCCTCTTCCTGAACCGTCTTTGGTCCACGGATGGACACGTCAAGAGGAACGGTCAATCGAAGTACTCGATCGAGTACTGCTCCATCTCCCTTCGCCTGGCCAAGGATGTTCAAGCCATTCTTTGGAAATTTGGGATCCCCTCCAAGCTCCGTGAGAACTGGCCCAACATCTTCAAACGTCGAGGGGAGCGCCGGTTTGCGTACATACTCCGAATCGAGACCCAGGAAGGGATCCGGTGCTTCCTGGAGAAGATCGGGGCTCTCGGAAAGAGTGAGGGTATCAAGCCTCCGTCGACTTTGTCGAACAACAACAGAGACACGTTCCCGAAAGAAATTAACTCGCTGATCAAGGGCATCCTATCCTCCCGCGACGGAAGAATCCGGATGGGAAGGGCCGACAAACGTAGCCCGTACTCACGCGGTCTCAAGGTAACCCTGAAGTATCCTCCTACGAAGGATCGGCTTGAGTTGTACTTAGCGTTCTTCCGATCGGACAAACGGTACGATCAACGGCTCGTCGACATCCTGGAACGTCACGTCTACTCGGATCTCTTCTGGGACGAGATCACGGAGATCACTCCGGTAGGGGTTCAGGAGTGCATCGACTTCGAGGTCGAGGGCACTCACAACTTCGTCGCTGAAGGTCTCGTGACCCATAACAGCTCCTCCCTGGCCTCCAAGGCCATCACCCTGAGCATCATCTATCCCACATTTTTTACCCTGGCCATCGAGCCCAGGCACGACCAGGTCGCCCTGTTCAGCCAGCAGCGTTTCCGGCCCATGTGCGAGGACTCGGAGGTGGTCACCCAGGGCTTCCGGTCCAGGGCCAACGTGTGGCAGGTCGGGTCCAGGGAATTTGCGAACGGGAGCCTGATCAACTTCCGGTCCTGCTACTACTCGGCCGACCCGTCCCGCGGGATCACGGCCAACCACCTGCTCATCGACGAGATCCAGGACATCATCTCCGACAACATCCCGATCCTCGAAGAGTCGATGTCCCACTTCCAGGGCGAGCCGGATAAAACCTTCCGGACCTATGCCGGGACTCCCAAGACGACGAGCAACACCCTGAACCGGCGCTACAAGGAGACCTGCCAGTTCGAGTGGCTCGTGAAGTGCGGGTCCGGTCACGAGAACTACCTCGACGACAAGGTCATCGGGAAGAAAGGTTACATCTGCACGAAGTGCGGCGGCCCGATCGACATGAGGAATGGGAAGTGGCATCCTCTTCGTCCGTCGATGCTGGACTCTTGGTGGGGCATCCGGATCCCGCAACTCATGGTTCCGTTCACCACGCATGCCAAGATCCTCGCCAAGATGGAAGACCCGAACATCCCTCGGAAGGTCTTCTTCAACGAAGTTCTCGGCCTTCCATACGACGAAGGGGAGCTGGTCCTCACGGAGGCGGACGTCTTCAAGCGTTGCGAGGAGCGAGACCCGGTCACCCCGGAAGAGGGACGTAAACTCGGAACGCAGGACATCTTCCTTTGCGCCGGCGTCGACCACGGGACCGGAGGGTACTCCCCCACGGGCATGAGCGAGATGGGCGAGCGCAGGACCAAGAAGGGCGTCGGGCCGTCCTTCACTGTGGTCGCCATGGGGGCCTACTTCCCAGACGGTCGGTTCCGGATCGTGAAGATCATCAGGTTCGTCGGTGAACTGGCAAACCTGGCCCGGCAACCGGAGATCATCAACCAGATCATCCGGGAGCACGGCGTCCAATGGATCATGTCCGACTACGGGTTCGGAGTCCATACGAACGCGCGCCTGGTCGCCGATCACGGGTGGTCGAGGCTCGGGGACTACCCGCTCCTCCTCGAGGCCGAGTACGTCGCCTCCCATAGTCCGTACACCTTCCATCAGCAGGCCTTCCGGTACATGATCGACAGGAACACGGCGATCGAGAAGACGATCGACGGCATCAAGCGGGGGATCATCACTTTCTTCCGGCAGGACGAGATGAAGAGGTTCATCGACGACTTCACCTCGATCTATGTGGAGTACAGCCACACGACGAACCGGATAAAGTACGACCACACGCTTCCGGACGACGCCTTCCACGCCGTGCTATACTGCTACCATGCGGCTCTTCAGAGGAAGGGGCGGCTCGTGTCCACCTCGCTGCCCTCGATTTGATTTGAGTCTACCGGCGGGTATCCTTACTTGAACTCAGGAGGTTAGGCATGGACGTCAATCCCATGAAACTGATGACTCTCGCCAAGGAAGTGAGCGACAACTTCCTTTCCAGCGGGGTCAGTCTGAACGAGTCCCTCCGAAAGGCCGCCGAGGCGAACGAACTCAACCCGATGCAGATCCGCAGGGTTGCCGAGATCGCCAACCACGACGCGAACCTCGCCATGCTCAAGCGGTCGGAGGACAAGAACTTCACCATCGACCTCGCCGACGCCGACGCGGTCATCCAGCAGATCCGCGTCTCCTCCGCGCCTCTGGCCAAGCACGCATCGGTCTTCGAGGTTCTCGATGCGGTCAGGCCGGCCTTCGTGAAGACGGCCGAACTGGCGATCACGGACCCCGAAGGAGACGGGTGCCGCCAAAGGAACGCCGATCTCCTCATGAAGAAGCTGGCGTCACGCGTGATCCGGTACCGGGACGAACTGAACAGCCAGATCATGGGCCTCCGCGGGGAACTCGAGGGGGAGATGCACAAGGTCGCCAACCTCGCCAAGGAGCACATCATCCTGAACGAGGGGAAGCTCTCCGACCTGTTCAAGTTCGCGTGCGGCCGCGACCCGGAATGGGCACCGATCTGGAAGGAAGTCTTCGAAGGCATCCGGCAGGACATGATGAAGCTGGGCGCCCCCGTGGACAAGTCCCTCATCAACGACAACCTCGAGATGCCCGACAGCACCCTGGACATCGTCAACGGCGGGCACGTGCTGGCCATCTACCTCGACACGATCAAGAACAAGATCAGCGACGAGGACCGGGCCTCCAAGCGCCTCCGCCTGATGGACACGTTCGGGAACGCCGTCGTCGACAGGATGGAGTCCCTCAAGACCCCGGAGGACTTCAGCCGGGAGCTGCTCGACACGCTGGACAACTTCCGCAAGCAAGCCGAGGCGGGTCTCGATGGATTCCTCGAGTTCATCGAGAACTTCGCCAAGGATGCGTCGATCCCTTCCGCCCTCACGATCGGAATTCCCGCCGCGACGCTCGGTCTCGGCGCCGCAGCAGTGGGCACGGCCGGACACATCGGAAGGGAACTCAAGCACAAGAAGAACCAGCCCTACAACGAGGCCGAGCGGCTTCAAGAGATGATCAACTGAGGCTGACGAGGTTGTTATGCCCCTCATGAAGAAGTACGCCGCGCTCTACGGCGACCTGGAATTCACGCAGGAAGAGCAGGAGGATCTCGGCCGGGTCGCCGCCCGGCTGATCAAGATCGCGTCCGACGGCTGCAAGGAGCAGGACCTCATCCGATTCTTCGTCGACGAGTTCAAGGGAATCGACGAGGAGACCTTCGATCGCCTGAACGGGACCGTCGAGTTCCTCTCCTTCTACGAGAAGACGGCAGGATCCCTCCAGACCCTCGGCCTGCTCCTGGCCCCGCTGGCGACGGCCATCGCGGCCACGCCCCTCGTCGCCCACGGGATCAAGTACCTCCAGGAGGGCAGCGCGGTAAAGCAGTCCCTGGCGACGATCATGAGGGACCATCCGGAACTCAAGGGGGACCCGAACGTCCCGATGTACTTCCAGGCCATCGTGGACTTCGCCCCGTCCGTGGCGAAGAACCCGCTCATCGCAGGCAACCTCCTGTCCCAGTGGCACAAGGCCGGTCCGAGCCTCGCGACCCCGCAGATCCTTAGGGAGCTGGTGGGGATCCAGAAGGACATCCCCTCGAGGGCACTCGACGCGACCGGCCCGTCCGGGCAGTCGCTCATGGAGATGGCCAAGCTCTACGGCGGCAGCAAAGGAGAAGGCAAGTTCGACCCCAATACCGGCAGGAAGAGGTAGGACGTGGACGTCACCTATCATCGCGGTCCAGTGATGTCCATGTTCCCCACCGAGTCCGAGCGGTCGACCTTGAGGGAGCCCGGAGCCGGGAGCGGAATCCTGTCGAAGGAACTCGGCCGGTCGAAGAGGAAGTACCAGGAGTCGGTACTGAGACAAGAGATGGACAAATCGGCCGTAGATCGTCTCATCGACCAGTTCGCAGGGGAGTACCTCGGAGCGATCGATCTCTGCCTGCTCAAGTTCGCCGCCGCCAGGCCGAAGTTCAAGACCAAGCCGGGAGCGATGGCGGCCAGGAAGGTTCCCGATCCCGTCACCGACGTCAAAGTCGATCCGACCAAGACGGAGATCATGCGGAAGAACGTGGCCACGATGCGCGCGAAGGGGGCCTTGAAGGGCGAAGCGAAGGGAGAAGTCTCCTTTCCCAAGGGATACGATCCCGCGGCTCCGACGCCGGCTCCGGCCGCAAAATCAAGTCCTCTCAAGGCCCGCGCACCGGTACCAGCACCAGCTCCCGAACCTACGCCGCAAGCGTTGCCGGTAGCAAAGACCAGGATGATGGCGCCGTCGCCTAAGACGGCGCTCCCCATCGATCCCAGAGTCGGTGGACCTCCGAGACCATCTCCGACTCCTTCCGCTCCTGCAAAGCCTCCGGACATGGTTCCGGATTCCCGAGGGGGAAAGACCGTGGCTCCCTCGGCGGGACCTCCGGGAGGTAAGCCCTCTCCGGCTCTTCCCGGAAAAGGCGCGACGCCGACCGGAACACCAGGTCCTACCGCGATGCCCATGGCCGACCCCTTCGGCAAGGGATACAGTGCACCGGCACCGGTTCCTGCCGGAAAAGGAGTGACTCCGACCGGAACGCCGGGCCCCACGGCGATGCCGATGGTCGATCCCTTCAACAAGGGATATGGCGCGACGGCTCCGAAGCCTGCTCCGTCCCCGACACCGACTCCGGCTCCGTCATCCACTCCTGCGCCGGCCGCTGAGACTTCGCAGCAGAAGATGACCCGGATGATGGGATCCGAGGTCAACGTGCCCGGCGGAGGGAAGGCACCTCCGAAGCGCCTGATGGAAGACATCCGGATGGGAGGCAAGGCCGGAACGCAGGCTCCGCCTCCTGGTGCCACCACTCCTACGGAGTTCAAGCCGTCAGCCAAACCTGAGACTCCGGTCGACGCTGCCGCTAAGAAGAAGGGTGGAAAAGGCGGAGCGGCCGGAGCGGCCGGAGCGGGAGCGGCCGGAACAACCGGAGAGTTCACCCAGGAGCAGATGCAACGCTTCCAGGAAGCGCAGATGGGTGGCAAAGGATTCGAGGCCTGGAAACAGAAGCAGAACATCACCGAGATGCCGGACTGGAAGCGGTTCGCCGTCCAGACCGGAATGGGAATCGCCCCGGCCCTGCTCCTGAACGCAATGGGCGTGGAAGGCATGGTCCCGTGGATGCTGGCCATGAGCGCGCCCCAGTTTGCGATGCCGTACGCTGAGAAGTGGCTGGGCCACGATCCTAAGATCATGTCGGCTGCTCCAATGGGGTACGCAAAGGGTCAGACCAGGGCACAGATGGAAAAGGCACAGGCTTCACCCCCGAAGGAGGCCAAGGGGAAGGCTGCAGTCGCCAATCCGGGTCGGGCTCGCGACGAGTCCGGAAAGTTCTCTAAGTCAGCTTCCTTCGATATCCTTCTCGAACGCCTGCATCAGGCATCGGTGAGGTAGATGTTCACCGACCTCGGACCTTTCAGCATCACGCCCCTCGGCTGCGACAGCCCCGATTGGGGCCCCGTGGCCATTCCACTTCATCCCCGTTCGCTCGAGAAGATCGCCGGGTCCACGTACATCCCCGAGAAGCTCCTCGACTTCATGGACAAGATCAGGCCGCGCGACGACGGGGTCTACGTGCTGCTGAATGCGATCGGGGCAGGGGAGTGGTGGTCCGGGAACAAGAATGGGGACTTTTTCCCAGAATGGAGTCTTCTTGGGGATCCACCTCCGCTCCCCGTGAAGGACTATCTCCGGGAGAACAAACTCCCGATGCCTGTGGATTATGGGTACACGACCTTCGAACGGTATGCGTATCCATTCATGCACCATCAGAATAAGGACGTTGCCCACGCCATCGGAGAACGTGTTTGCTGTGCAGCGTACAACGAGAGGATGCACCGGGTTGAGCTGATCGTGTTCATTTCGAGCGAGAAGGCTCCCGATGTCATCCGGCGGATCAACGCCGGCGAGTTGGTTCCGTGGTCCATGGGCAGCAAATTGCCTTTCGACGTGTGCTCGGTGTGTTTCCATCCGGCGGCTCGCCGCGAGGACTATTGCGATCATCTGAAGAACCATCTCAACGAGATCATGCCGGACGGGACCAAGGTCTTCTCGTACAACTACTTCCCGAGGTTCTTCGACATCTCGGTCGTGATGGTTCCCGCGGACCGGAGCGCCTACTCCCTGAAGAAGGTCGCCTCGGTCCAGCAATTCTTCGGGGTCGACGAGGAGACAGGTCTCGCTCTCCCGGTCCCCGAGGGGATGTCGAAGTTCGCCGGGATCATGGACTTCCTGTCAGCCGGCGGGCAGAAGGAAGCCGAGATCACGAAGAAGATTCCGGCCCAGGCGCCGGCCGAGAACCTCGGTCCATCGCCCATTGACCCATCCCTGTGGGACTTCATCAGGGACATGGTCCGTAGAGATCGAGCACGGACGGAGACGGCCCCCGAGATCATGAATCTCGACGTCTCTCTCCCGTCCGTCGTCTCCGCGTTGACCTCGATGGGGATCATCATGAACCCGGAGGAGACGGACCGCGTGACCGGGGGCGGGGAATTCCCTCAGGATCTTGAACTCCAGGCCCCCAGCGCTACAATAATGGAGAAGGTAAAGCCTCTCGTCCGACGCAGGTCGATGTTCGACCCGCACTTTTCGGATCGAGTCTCTCAGGATCTCCCGGAGGCGCCCCGCAAGATCGTGGTTCTTGCGAAACGGGCTTCCTACGAGGGTTACCGGAGATGGCTCCGCGAGGGGCTTGACCTTGACAAGTTGGCTCAGGTGGCGGCTCATCCGTCCGTGCGGCTGTTCCTGGACCCGAATGCCGTTGAAGCAAAAATGGTCGGACTCGGGTTTGAGAAGGCGGCCACGGATCATCCGAACAGGATGATGATGCCTTTCATCGCGGGCGCGGGCATGGATGAGTGAGACGTGGTTGGGGCTTGGGGCCCCTCAAGTATCTGAGCCGGGCGAGGGAGACACCGAGGAGGACTCATGAACATCTCCGAGATGATGGAAAAGATCCGCAAGGACGGCACCATGGAGAAGGTGGCCGCCCAGGGCGGAGCCCTCAGCACCGAGGACCAGGAGAAGACGGCTCTCGCGAACGACCTCTGGTACTCCGGCAAGCTCATGGGCCACGCTCTCGTCGAGGGCATGCTCGAGAAAGTCGCGGAGCCCCCGGCGGGCGCCAGCGGCAAGACCCCGGATTCCAAGGGCAACACGAGCAACGACAAGTCCAACTTCAAGCGCATCGCGGACAAAGTCTTCGCCGCCCACGGCATGAAGACCCCCGGCACGGTGCCCAGCATCCCCGGAGGGAGCCCGCTGGTCGTCGCCGAGAAGACGGCCCCGCAGCAGGTCCACAACCCGAACCCGAACGACGCCGTGGGCAAGTAGGCGGGAGGGAATTCACCATGCCGATCGACTTCGACAAGTTGGCCGAGGCCTTCGAAGCCGGCTCGTCCTTCCTGGGGGAGGACGAATCCGTTCTGCTCGCCACGGCCGTCGAGACCATTCTCATCGAGAAGGAGGCGGGGCGCCTCGATCTCGACCTCGACGAGCAGGAGATCATCCTTTTCGGGGCCGCGATCGCGGAGGAACTGACCACAAGGAGCTGAAGTCATGGCCGACGAACTCAGCATGCAGAGCATCTACGAGGGCGTCATCGAGAAGGAGGCGTCCCTCAAACTCAAGAACCTGGAAGAGGCCTACCAGGACGACGAGAACCGGATCGAGCTGCTCGACCAGGCCCTCGACATCGTCAAGCAGGCTTGCGCCGACGGCGAGCTCCCCGAGCTCAACGCGTCCGAGGTTCTCAGCCTGGCGGCCGAACTGGTCGAAGGCGAGATGATGAACAAGGAAGCGGAAGCCTGGTTCGGTCACGGAGAGACGCTCGCCTTCCTCCTGGCCTCGAAGGGGGTCACCGAGGAGGACATCGAGAAGATCGCCACGGACGAAGACGCCGAGGACTTCGGGGACGCCTGCGCGTCTCTCCTCTCCGACTACTACGCGGGGAAGTACGACCCCGAGGCCGAGACCGAGACGGAGACCGAAGAGGAGGAAGAGGCGGGGGAAGAGGAGGAGTAGTCACGGGGCGCGGTAGCCAGGAGATGAAGTCGTGAGCGGCATCGACATCAAAGCCTTGATCGAGCGGGCAAGGGCCAATGCGGCCCATACGGGCGCTTCGGCGTCCAATGAAGGAACCCTCGATTCGCTTCTCGACGAGATGCCGGAAAAGGACGCGGCGGAGATCAAGCGGCTTTCCGCGGAACTCAACAACTGGGTGGAAGAAGAAGAACACGATGACGCGCTCCAGAAGAAGGCAGCCGTCGAGCGCGCGAGAAACTTCGCGACCGCCAAGCTGCTGATGGCGGTTGACGTGCTGACGGAGGCGATGCACCGATGAACGGCAAAAAAGTCGCAGCCGAGATCCAAGGGGCGCTTTTCTCTCAGCAGCGCATGATCAAGCAGGCCCAGGACAAGGGCGCGCGGGATCAAGAGAAACTCGCGGCCGTCGAGGGGGAGAACCACATCCTTCGCGAGGTTCTGGACCTGGTGACCAAGGGACACATCGACCCAAGCGACGCGCTGAAGACCGCCGAGCAGTTCTTGGCGGACCCGGGGCGAATGGAAGTGTTGAAGGAAGCGCTCGCACTCGGGATCAACCGGTCGTTGGCGATCGGCGAGGTTACGCAGGATCAGGGAGACGCGGACGACAAGGCGGATCCGCTGACCCGTTTCCTCCGGGACAACGTCGCCCCGAACACAAGGTCCATGTAACGAAGGAGACTCCAGATGGGATACGACGATCGTAAGACCACCAGCCTGGTGCGCCTGAACTCCAAGATCTCCGCCGTCAACCTGATGCACCTGGACTACTCGGGGGCGGCGGTGCCGGAAGGGCGCTTCATCAAGGAGGACGCGCAGGGCCGGGCCGTGCTCGCGGGAGCCGCCGACTTCTTCGCGTACCTGAACTTCCTCGACACGGTCCACGGGTCGGTCAAGGCCAGCACCAAGGACAACTTCGACGCGTCCGCCCCCACCCTCGAGCACGGAACGGGCGGCCTCTCGGGGATCGTCGGCAGCGGACTCCCCATCGGGATCGCGCAGTCCGAGTGGGACCCGGCCACGGTGCCCGCCCTCGGCGACGTCGTCGCCATCGGCGCGAGCGCCCGTCCCCGCGCCTACAACCCGCCGGGCGGCGGCGCCCCCATCCCGATCAACCGTCCCTGGTTCGGCACGGTCTACCGCATCTCGCAGGGGATCGTGTGGTTCGTGTTCAACTCGAACGGCGTCGTCAGGAGCGCCTAAGCGCCGTAGTTCGCGCCCGTGGCGTACTGCGAGGCCCGTGAGCAACAAGTAGTCAAGGAGCAGAGACATGATCGAGTTCACCCCGGACCAGTTCAACGCCCTGTTCGGCGAGGCCATCAAGGCCGGCGGCGAGACGATGGAAAAGCTCGGCCAGGCGACCGGGCTCTTCGTGCAGCACAAGCTGCGCGAGAACGCGTTCTGCCGCAAGATCATGACCCCCGAGACCGTGACCGAGCGCGAGTGCCAGCGCTCCCTGACGGAGGATTCGCTCGAGTACGTCGACGACATCGAGCCGGATTCCGTCGCCATGCGGATCAACTGGCGCGGCGAGCCCGACAAGACCTGGATCATGGGCAAGCGCTACTCGATCCGGTTCCACACCATCTCCAGCGACACCTTCCAGAAGACCGAGTCGGAGCTGCGGGCGTACCGCATGCCGCTGACGAAGGTCATCGAACAGAACATCGTCCGCGACATCCAGGAGGCCGAGGACCTGTCCTTCATGGACCACGTGAAGGCGGCCCTCTTCCTCGCGACCCGGCACCAGTACAACAAGCTGGTGGAGCGCGGGGTCTACTCCACGACCAAGAACTTCGCGGACGAGACCGAGCTCGCCAACTTCCTCTTCACCCAGAACAAGATCTACCAGGCGAGCCCCTGGGCGGCCGCGATCCCGACCTCGGCCCTGAACCGCGCCCGCGGCTACCACACGAACGTCCTGTTCAGCGACCAGACGGAGTTCAACCGCATCGTCCTCCGCGAGGTCGTGAAGGTCTGCGCCGCGCGCCAGATGAAGGCCAAGTGCTTCCTCATGCACGAGTACGACTACGCCGACACCGTGGCGTGGTCCGTCAACGAGGCCGGCCTCGAGGTGACCAGCGAGATCGTCAAGGACGGGTACAAGTACACGACGATCGGCGGGTTCACCTACGTCACGACCGTCCGGGACAACCCGAAGCTCGTGATGCCGGGACAGATCTTCTGCTTCCCGTCGCCCCAGTTCCTGGGCCGGTTCCTCATCCTCGACAACACCAAGTTCTTCATCGACCGGCGCGGCCGGTTCATCTCCATGGAAGCCTGGGAAGAGATCGGGGCGGGGTTCGGGAACATCCTGGGCGTGGCCTGCGTCCTCCTGAAGGGCGCGGAGCTCACCATCCCGGTGCAGTTCCAGGACCCGCTGGACGCCCTCACGGGCGCCGGCAGCCTCCGGATCATCAACGACCACACGAGGACCTCGATCCCGGTGCCGGTGTAACAGCCGGTAGGTTCGCTCTCTTGGGAAGGCCCGCCCGCCCTCGGGCGGGCCTTCTCTTTTTGTATCGGAGCAGGGAGAAAGGTGCACCATGAGAAACGTGAGAGTCGTCTCGTTCAAGGAAGGGGTCATCGAGGCCGGCACGGCCCGGTTGAGGACCCGCAGGGAAGAGATCATCCAGGAGGATCAGCTCTACCCGTACGCCATGACCGACCACGGGATGTACCTGGCCATCGCCAACATGGACAAGAACCTCGAGAAGATCGGCGCCATGACGGACCCGATGGTTCTGAAGGACCTCGGCTGGTCGGTCCCCGAGAGCGTCTTCGAAGGCAAGGGCTTGCCTCCCGAAATCATGGTCCCCAAGAACATCTATCCGGTTGCCCCTCAGGCTCCGGCTGTCGTGGAGACGCCCGTCAAGGTCAGCGAAGAGACCAAGAAAGCGATCACGGACATGGTTCTCGGGACGGAAGCGCGTATCCTTGATGAGAAGGGCAAGGACGAGCCGAGGTCGAAGAAGAAGCACAGCCGGTAGGAGCGGCAACGATGCCAGAGGTCCGAGTCCCAAAACCGCTGGTTCGAGAACTCCGGTCGAAGCTCCGTGACTACCCGGAGGTCAACTACCTCTACCAGGCGGAGGAGAGTTCGGATCCGGACCTGGCCAGGATCCTCTACGAGGCCCTCGAGGACCTGAATCTCATGGGACCGGTCTTCGACACGGCCTGGACGTTCATGGACATCCCCACCAGGGCCGTACGCCTGGTCCTCGACCTTGCCGTCTGCCGAACGCTCAACGAGGTCGCGCTCTGGATGGCGAGGAACGAGTTCCAGTACCAGTCCGGGAACACGTCCATCAAACTCTTCGACCGGTGGCGGTCCTACATGCAACTCCAACCCATGTTGAAGGCCCAGGCGGACGCCGCGGCGAAGGCCTTCAAGGTCGCGACCAACGTGAACCTGGGATGGGGCTCCAACTTGACGGAGATGTACGACGCCTGGAGAAGCATGGAGAGCGCCGACTGGGTCACGGTTTCAGTCTGACCAGGAGCAGGGAGAGAGGTACGTCATGCCGAAGTTCGAACTCCACGGACAGAAGGATCTCAGCCTGGCGATCGGGGCCCTCGGGGATGTGAGCATCGTGG
>Ga0315285_10001745_pt1 | contig 22802 bp, 10 predicted proteins | sample YL17G09_36_MG_FD_203698 | JGI IMG/M metagenome (GOLD analysis project Ga0315285, IMG submission 203698) | Sediment microbial communities from Yellowstone Lake, YNP, Wyoming, USA - YL17G09_36 | ecosystem: Environmental > Aquatic > Freshwater > Lake > Sediment | place: USA: Wyoming | collected... | reverse complement strand
ATAATATGAGGACGGAGTGGATCTGATCACGATCGCCTCTTTAAGGTTCTCGATGGCCTTGTCGAATTCCTTGATCATGCCGTAGGTGATGCCCAGCAGCTGAAAGGACCTGGAATCCTGGGGAAAATCCTGCGTTAAGCGTTGATAGACTTCGATGGCTTCAGGAATTCTCCCAGCGGCGGCCAGGAAATTGGCATAGTTCGTCCGCAGGAATTTATTTTCGGGGTCCAGGGCCAGGGCTTTTTCGAAAAATTTCTCGGCCTCCTCCTTTTTTCCGATTTTGCCCAGGACCATAGCCGACGCTGTCAGGGCGTCCATGTTTTTAGGGTTGATCTTCAAGACATCACTCATGGCCGACAAGGCTTCGGCCGGCCGGCCGGCCACCATGCAGGTATGGCCCAGCCTGGAAAGCAGGACTTCGGAATGGGGGATATTTTCCAGACCCCGCTTCAAGGTCTGAATGGCCGCCTCAAATTTATTCGTCCGGGCCTGGGCCAGGGCCAGGTTGTCGTAGCTTGTGGCCACGCTCGGGCGTAGAGCCAGCATTTTCGCGTGAAGCTCGGCTGCGGCCTGGAAATTGCCCTCGAACTCATATTGTTGGGCGGCCTGGATCAATTGGAGTTCATCGAGCTTGTCCTTCGGGTCCGGAGCTTCGCCCCGAGCGGTCTTGTCCGAGTAATCGACATAGCCCAGGGACCGAAGCTTCTCCTTCTCTTCATTCGTGAGGACCCGTTTTCCGGAGGAGCCCTGGACAAGGCTGTCTTTCAACCACGCGTCAAGGCTGTTCTTCATCTCCGCGGATTTTTTCCGCTCCCGTAAAAAAACGTTCTTGCTTTCCTGCGGATCGGCCTTCAAGTCATACAATTCCTCTTTGGGAGCGCGGATGTATTTCCAATGACGGGAAATCAATCCGAGGGGGGAGGCCCAGCCGAGATTCTCTTGAGGATAATAGGTTTCGACATAGGAATCGAGGTCGGCTTTTTCTTTTTTCTGGATGTAGGGAATCAAGCTGATTCCCTGGGCGGAGTCGGGCTTGGGCAGGTTCAGCAGATCCAGGACTGTGGGCATGATGTCGATCAGCCGGACGCGGGCGGGGATCACCTGCTGCGCCGGGAGGTGATTTTCAGCGCTGAAAATGAGCGGCACCCGCAAAGCCATCTCATAAACAAAAACGCCGTGACCCGACTCTCCCTTTTCCCCGAAGCCTTCGCCGTGGTCCCCGGCGACGATCACCAGAGTCCGGCCGAGGAGATTCCGTTCTTTGATTTTGCCTATCACCGCGCCGATGACCGAATCCATGAAGGCCACTTCCCCGTCGTACGGGCGATCGGCGAATTCCTCGCGGTAGGGCGGCGGCGGGTTATAGGGAAGGTGAGGGTCAAAGAAGTGAATCCAGCAGAAGAACTGCTCGTCCTTGAGCTTATCGACCCAGGCCGAAAAAACAGGATACACCTGCTCGGCATTCCGTTCCGATGGCGAGCCTTCCTGGAAATTGTCGTCATAGACGTCAAAGCCCTGGTCCAGCCCGAAGCGGGAGTCGAGAGAAAAAGAGGCTAGGAAAGCAGCTGTTTTAAAACCCCGGACTTTCAGGATTTCGGCCAGCGTGAGCTTGTCCGGCCCGAGCGTGTAGGTGCCATTATTGTGAACGCCGTGGGAGATAGGGTAGGCCCCCGTCATCATCGAGCAGTGCGAAGGCAGGGTCAGAGGGACCTGGGCATAAGCATTGGCGAAGCGGATCCCCTTTTGGGCCAGGGCGTTAAGATTGGGGGTCTGGCCCTTGTTGTATCCATAACAGCCGAGACGGTCGCCCCGCATGGTATCGAGGGTGATCAGCAGAACGCTCAGCTTGTCGTCCCTGGCTACTTGGATTTTGGAAGGTTTGAGAACGAAAAAGAGCGCCACGGCGGCGGCAACAAGGACGGCGGCGGGCAGGATCAGCCGTATTTTTGGGGAGCTCTTCCGGGCGGAGGGTAGCGCTTTTGAATCCTTGGGAAGAAGCCCCGGCCAGCCGGCCGGCGGGTTCAGCGACGGGGGGGGCGCTTGAAGTCTTTTCTTTTTGGAACGGGACCGTTTCTTTTTTGACACAAAATTTCCTGCCGGGATCATGATAAAGTCCGCCTCCCCTGTTGTCAAGGAAAAGCCGGATTCCCAGTCATGAAAATCCGCCAGCTCCTCCTTGAAAGTAGGGGCTGACTATGCTATGTTTAAAAACGAATTTCATGGCTCCCCTAGCTTCCCCATGAAAGACGAGCAAAAGACAAAAAAGCAACTGATCGCTGAACTGGAAAATTTACGCCGGCACATCACGGAGCAACGGCGAATAGAGGAGGACTTGCAGCAGAGCGAGGTCAAGTATCGCACGCTTGCCGAAAACGCCCAGGACGCCATTTTCATCATTTCAATTTCTGAAGGGTTTGAATATGTGAATCCTGCTTTTGAACGCATTTTCGGCTATCCATCAGCGGAGGTTTGCGGCAAGGGTTTTAGTTTTTTGAGCCTCGTTCATCGTTCCGACCTGGAATTCATCATGAAGAGAATAGAGGCCAGGAGGGAAGGAACGTTTGGCCCTTCGCTCTGTGAATTTAAGGTCATCACCAAAGAAGGAAAAGTCCGGTCCGTTGAGACAAGCTCGGTTCCTCTTCCCGGCCCCGGGGAAAAAATCATGGGCCGATTGAGGGATATCACCGAGCGCAAGCAGTCCGAGGATATGCTTGCAAGGTATCAGCAAATGTTGGAGGGTTCTCAAAAAGAGCTCAAAAAATTCTCCCACCAGATTTTGTCCATCCGGGAGGAAGAGAGAAAAAATTTGTCGACCATCCTGCATGAGGAGGTCGGCAGTATCGCCATCGGGTTGAGCTCAGAGTTTGCCGCAATAGAACAGGAAATAAAAGACAACCATTTGAGCAAGGCCCTGAAAGCCGTATCCGAAGGCCAATCGATGCTCAAGAAATACGTGGCCCGGCTAAAAAAGATCGCCGCCCATTTAAGACCTCCGGACCTTGAAATCATGGGCCTTCCCGCTGCCTTGAGGGAGTATTTCACTAACATCATGAAAACGGTCAATATCAAAATCGATTTCACCTCCAACATGGGGGAAAAAAGCATCGATGATAGCACGGCCATCATCCTCTACCGGATCATTCAAGAAGCCATTAATAATATTATCAAGCATTCCAAGGCCCAGAAAGTAAGAATGACCTTGCAATCCGGGAAGCATGGAATTAAGCTCGATATATGGGACGACGGGAAGGGCTGGAATATACAGAAAAAGTATAAGAATGCCCAAGAACATCTGGGGATCCTGGGAATGAGAGAAATGGCGGAGTCCTTGAAGGGGACGCTGAAAATCACCACGGGACCAGGGAGAGGAACGGAGATATCCGTCTGCTTACCCTCGTGAGCAAGTCTAAAAACATGGGAATCAAAGTCATTCTGGCGGATGATCATCATCTTGTCAGAGAAGGGCTGAGATCTGTCATTCAAAAGAAAGGAGGGGATATCAGGGTCATCGGCGAAGCTTCGAACGGGAAAGAAGTCCTGGCCATGGCCAAGAAAAATCCGGCCGACGTCTATGTCCTGGACATCACCATGCCTATTTTAAATGGAATCGCCACGGCCGAGAGGCTGATCAAGATGGATCCCCAGAGCAAGATCGTTATTCTCAGTATCCACGACAGCCGGATCTTTGTGGAGAAGGCCATCAAGAGCGGCGCCCGGGGTTACATCACCAAGGAGAGCGCCATCGAGGAAATCATCCTGGCCATCCGCGAAGCCTTTAAGGGAAAATTCTTCCTGAGTCCCTCCATCTCGATGTATGTCATCGACGGCTTTCTCAGGGAAATGAGCCAAAACAAAAGCGAAGAAAAGGGAACCGAATTGACGAAAAGAGAAACGGAGATTCTCCAGCTCATCGCCGAGGGTTTCAGCGGCAAGGAGATAGCCAGGAGATTAGGGTTGTCCGTACACACCGTCCAGGGACACAAAAAGAACGCCATGCAGAAACTGGATCTCCACAAACAAGCCGATCTGATCCGGTATGCCTTTAAAGAGGGCATTTCGAAATTGTAGCTTCTCCCTCCAAACATTCCGTTGGGCTAAAACCACTGATAAAAATGCCAAAAATCAACCCTTTCATGGTATTTACAATCGTCCTCTCAATAAGTTTAATGGAACCAAAAAAAAGAGGTCTATTTGTCGCACTGGATAGCGGAGGATCCGTACGGTCTGCGCACGCGGAGTCAACCTGGAGGGAGAACGCAGCTAGAATTTTAGCTTAAGAATCTTCAAATGCTCTACTCGCTAAACAACGGAGGCAAATCATGACAGTCCTTAGACAAAATTCTTTTTCAAAAATAGGTTTCTTGTCTCAGGCCTGGCCAAAATTGGTGATCATTTTGATCGCTGTTCTTATCCTTGAGCCTCATATGATCGTTGGCCATGTTCAAATCACGGATGAATCGCAATTGACCTGCGAGCGCATTTTCAAGGCCGAGGAATTCAACCCCGAAAGCTTCGGCCCTGTCTATTGGCTGAAAGACGGATCAGGCTACACAATCCTGGAACAATCGCAGCAACCTTTCGGAAGCAGGGAAATTGTCCGTTATGATCTAGAAAGCGGCCGGCGCTCCGTGCTGGTTTCCACCGCCCGTCTTATCCCTGCCGGGGGTTCAACTCCGCTAACGGTTGCCGTTTATGTCTGGTCTCCCGATGAGAAATCCATCTTGATCATGGCCAATTCCAAGAGGGTGATGCATAAAACTTTTGGCGACTACTGGGTGCTTGACCTCAAGCAGGGGTCCCTTCACAAATTGGGAGGCAAGGCTGAACCTTCCTCGCTGTTGAATGCCAAGTTCTCTCCGGACAGCCAGAAAGTGGCCTATGTCTATAAAAATAACATCTGTGTCGAAAACTTGGCCGGCCACAACATGATCCAGTTGACGATGGACGGAGCGGAAAACATTTACAACGGGACATTCGACCATCCCTATGAAGAAGAAGGCTTCAATGCCGATGGATTTCTCTGGAGCCCTGACAGCCAATCCATCGCCTATTATCAGCTGAATTCTGAAAAGGTTCCGACCTTTTATATGATCAACAACACGGATTCTCAATATCCAAAAATCGTTCCCTTCAAATGGACCATGCCCGGAGAACAAAACCCTGACTGCCGCATCGGGGTCGTGAGCGCGGCCGGAGGCAAGACCCTCTGGTTCCAGGTTCCCGGCGACCCGGCCAATCACTACATTCAGCATTTGAACTGGTTGAACGGAGAGGAAATCATCTTCCAGCATCTCAACCGCCTGCAGAATACGAATGAGCTCATGCAGGGCGATGCTCGAAGCGGTCAGGTCCGCCTCCTCTTCACGGACCATGACGAAAAATGGCTTGTCTTCGTCAGAGATCTTCATTGGCTGGACAAGGGCGGCCGATTTACCTGGGTCAGCGAAAAGGACGGCTGGCGGCATGTGTACATTGTGTCCCGCTCCGGGCGGGACATGAAGCTGATCACCCCCGGCGATTTTGATGTGATCAGTATTGTAGGTGTTGATGACAAAGGCGGCTGGCTCTACTACATCGCTTCCCAGGAAAATCCGACCCAGCAGTATCTGTACCGGGTTCCGCTGGATGGAAGCGCAAAAGCGGAGAGGCTGACTCCGGCCGGCCAGAAGGGAACACACGGCTATGTCATCTCTCCAGACGCCCGATGGGCGTTCCAGACCCACTCCACTTTCAACACGCCGCCCATCACGAAGCTCGTTCGCCTGCCCGAACACAAGGAAGTCCGGACCGTCGTTGACAACGCCAAACTTCGGGAAAAACTCGAGAAGTTAAAGCTGGGTGAATCCGAGTTCTTCCGCGTCGATATCGGAGGCGGAGTCGAACTGGACGCCTATGCGCTCAAGCCCCCGGATTTCAACCCCCAGAAGAAGTATCCGGTTCTTTTCTATATTTACGGAGAGCCTATGGGCCCCTCGGTGACGGACCGCTGGGGCGGAAGCCGCCATTTGTGGCACCGCCTGCTGACCCAGCTGGGATATATCGTCATGGCGGTGGATAACCGGGGCATCAACGTCCCCCGCGGCGCTGCCTGGCGAAAGATCATTTACCGCCAGGTCGGGATTCTCGCTTCGGCGGACCAGGCGGCGGCCATCAAGGCCATCACCAAGCGCTGGAACTTTGTCGACCCTGAACGGATCGGCATCTGGGGCCACAGCGGCGGCGGCGCGATGACCCTCAACATGATGTTCAGGTACCCCGACCTGTTCCGGATGGGAATGGCCTCCGCTCCGGTGGTTCACCAGCGCTACTACGATTCCATTTACCAGGAGAGGTTCATGGGACTGCCGAAGGATAACCCGGAGGGATATGAGAAGGGCTCACCTCTTAATTTTGCCGGCCAGTTGAAAGGACAACTTCTGATCGTTCACGGCACCGGGGATCACAACGTCCATTACCAGCATGCGGAAATGCTCATCAATGAGCTGGTTAAGCACAACAAGCCCTACACCCTGATGTCCTATCCCAATCGTGACCATGGCCTCAGCGAGGCTCCCAACACACCCCTCCACAGGCATGAAACCATGACCCGGTATCTCCGAGAAAATCTGCCTGCGGGCGCCAAATAATTTTTTCCGGGAGGAAAAATGAAAAAAAAAGGTTTTTTATTCGTCCTGGGGATTGGCCTGATTTTTTTCCTGTCTCTGGACTTCAGATTATTCTCTCAAGAAGAGAAAATTGACGGTTCGGATTACAAGGCGCGGAGAGATAAACTTTGTTCCCTGATTTCCGATGGAGTCGCGGTCATCGTCAGTCCTCCCTCTTCCGGGGCGGTTCCGCCAAACCCTGATTCCGATTTTTACTATTTCACCGGAGTCGGCATTCCCGAAGCGAAATTGATCCTCGTTCCTGAGAAGATCGCCAAAAAGGGCTCGAGCCCTGAATACTGGAAGACAACGCTCTACCTTCCTCCTCGAGATCCCAGAAGAGGCGTGTGGAGCGATGTTCAACTCTTTCCGGGAAAGGAGGCAGAGAACGCGACGGGGATTGAAAACACAGCCGACCTCGATACATTTTATGCCGCGGTGTCGAGGCTCTCCAATATCACCGATGTTGTTTATCTTCAAGACGGAGCGAGGGTCGCCGCAGGCCAAGAGCTGCCGCCGGAATTGCGGTTCGCGGAGACTATCAAGAAAATCCTTCCGGGGGTGAGGATTAAAAACCTGTCCCCGATACTCGGAGAAATGAGATGGGTCAAATCCCCAAAAGAAATCGCCATCATGAGACGGGCCTGCGAAATCACTGCGGATACGTTCAAGGAAGTCGTCCGGGTCACCCAGCCGGGTCTCTATGAATATGAGATCGAAGCGGCGGCGAGCTACGTCTTCAAAAAAAACGGCTGCCTGAGAACCACATTCGCCGTCATCGGCTCCGGACCCAACTCCGTCATCCTTCACCATTTCAAGAACGATCGCTTGATGAAAGACGGTGAGCTATTGCTCATCGATATCGGAACATTCTATAAAGAATGCTCGACCGATCTGTCGAGGACAATCCCCGTCTCAGGCAAGTTTGATCCTGAACAGAGGAAAATATACAACATCGTCCTCGAGGCCGAGAACAAGGCCATTTCCATGATCAGGCCTGGAGTGACGCTGTCGGAGCTTCATCAAGCAGCCCTGGAAGTGATCGAGAAAGCCGGCTATGGCCAATACGCCATTCAACCGTCCTTGTTTTTTAATCACACCTTGAACGGCGGTTCGGCCATCGAGCCCACCAGCGTCGGCTTATCCTTCCCCTACCGTTTGAACGATAAGCCTCTTGTCGCCGGAAGCATGCTCGTGGTCGAGCCCGGCATCTACATCCCCGAGAAAAATCTCGGCGTCAGAATCGAGGATGATATCCTGGTCACGAAAAACGGCCATGAAATTCTGACAAAAAATGCGCCAAGAGAAGTCGAAGACATCGAAAAACTCATGGCTGAAGAAGCCGTCCTTCTCAAATCCAAAAGGTGAAATGTCTTTTCATCGGAGGTCAAAATGAAAAAGAATCGTTTTTTGCTGGTCACAGGGCTTTGGCTGATTTCCGTGCTCCTGGGGCCTATCAAAACATACACCCAGGAAGCGAACATTGAAAAGCCGGATTACAAAGCGCGCAGGGATAAGCTCTGTTCCCTGATTCCGGACGGAGTCGCCATCATCATCAATTCTCCGACGACAGGAGTCGATTTCGGCCTGCCCCGGCCAAACGAGGATTTCTTTTACCTCACGGGCGTCGACATTCCGGATGCCAAATTGATTCTCGTCCCTGAAAAAATCGCCAAGAAATGCGCAAACCCCGAATACTGGAAGACAACACTCTATCTCCCATCCAGAGATTGGCGAAAAGGGGTATGGGATGACCCTCAGCTCTTTCCCGGGGAAGAGGCGGAAAAAGAGACGGGGATAGAGAATACCGCCGACCTCAGTACATTTTATACGGCCGTTTCGAGACTCTCCTACATCACCGATGTCGTCTATTGTCCCTTGGCAACAAGGGTCACGGCCGCGCAAAATTTGACGCCGGAAAGCCAATTCGTGCAGAGCATTGAACACCTCCTTCCCTGGGCAAGAATCAAAGACCTCTCCCTCGTCCTGGGCGATCTCAGATGGGCCAAGACTCCCAAAGAAACCGACATCATGAAAAAAGCTTGCGCCATCACTCTCCAGGCTTTCCAGGAAGCCGCGCGAATCGCTCAGCCCGGTGTTTATGAGTATGAGATCGAGGCTATGGTGAAATACATCTTCAGAAAAAATGGGTCTCAGGGCGCGGCCTTCACCATCATCGGCTCCGGACCCAATTCCTGCATCCTTCATCACAGCCTCAACGACCGCTTGATGAAAGCAGGGGAATTGGTGGTCATCGATATCGGAACGATCTATAAGGCTGTAACAACGGATTTGACGAGGACAATCCCGGTTTCCGGGTCGTATAGCCCAGAGCAGAAGAAAATATACGGTATCGTCCTCGATGCCCAGAAGAAGGCCATCTCCATGGTCAGGCCGGGAGTTACTCTTGCCGAGCTTCATCAAGCGGCCATGGATGTGATCGCCAAAGCCGGCTATGGAAAGTATTTTATTCATTTTTTAAGCCACACCTTGAATGGAGGCTCGCCGAACAAACCCGCCAGCCTCGGCTTATCGACGAAGTGGGTTGCCAATGCCACGAATCTGGTCGCAGACAAGCCGCTGTTGCCGGGAAGCATGCTGACGATTGAGCCGGGGATCTATATTCCGGAGAAAAATCTGGGAATTCGAATCGAAGACGACATCCTGGTCACTCAAAAAGGCTATGAAATCCTGACCAAAGACGCGCCCAAGGAAATCGAGGAGATCGAAAAACTCATGAAACAGAAACCTGTTCATATTAAATAAAATAACGGTCTCGACGCGAACTCTCAAAATACTTTGGATTCCTCCCTTTGGCCTAAAAACCAACCCGATAATTTACAAAATCCAACCCATTCTTGGTATTGACAATCATATCGCTAAAATTAACATTGATCTGGACAGAGAACAAAACTGCAAAAATGAAAATCAGGAGGGAAAAATGAAAGTGTCCAAGGCTCTTTTTGTGCTCATCCTTTGCTTCTCGCTGGTTTCCATCCTCAGCGCTCAGCGTGAGACAGGCTCCATAAGGGGGTTTGTAACCGAATCCGGCGGGGATCGCCTGCCCGGTGTCACTGTTACGGCAACAAGCCCTTCTCGGCAGGGAGCCTCAAGCCATGTGACTACTGCGACCGGGGAATTCAGACTCCCGGCCCTTCCTCCCGGCACCTATACGCTGACGGCTCAATTGCAGGGATTCAAGACCGTTAAGAGGGAAGGGATCATCGTCCACGTCGGCATGAATGTCGAAATCTCCATCCAAATGGAAGCTTCAGCACTTGCCGAGGAAGTCACTGTTGTGGCCTCGTCTCCGATCGTCGACGTCATCAACTCCAAGATCACCCAGATGATCACCAGGGACGTCATCCAGAATCTCCCTGTAGCCAGAAGCGTTTGGGGCTTAGCCAAACTGGCTCCCGGCGTCGTTGCTCCGGTGCTCAGCGCGAGCAGCGGCCTGATCGCCCATGGTTCCGCAAGTGACCAGAATGTGTTCAAGGTCGACGGTGTCAGCATGAATGACACATCTTACAACACCCCCGGCACCGCGGTCACCTACGACATCATGGAGGAAATCGAGATGATTACGGGGGGGCTGCCGGCCGAGGTCAGCACGACAGCCGGCGTCTTCGTCAATGTGGTCACGAAATCGGGCGGAAACAAATTTTCGGGCGGAGGCATCCTCTATTATACGAATGAGGACCTGTTAAATATCACCGTCCCACAGTCTCAACTTTCCGCCATGGGCCTTGCCAAGCCGTCGTCGCCCATCTTTGATTATGAAGCATCTGCCAATCTGGGAGGACCGATCTTCAAGGACAAACTATGGTTCTACACCAATATTGACCTGCTCAAGAGCGAGTTTCGCACCGGTTTCAGGCCGATCACCTGGAATGGGAAATTCTACGACACTTTTGATCGGCCGAACAGGCAGTGGAAGGGCTTTGTGAAATTAACCGGGCAGGTGGCCAAGCCGCTCAAAATCCAGGCCATGTTTCACTTTACGGATAACTATAGCCCTTACGGCGGAGGGGAGACGACGTATAAAGATGCCACGACAACCTCCCTCTGGAGAAACTACGTGAGCACGGTCGTTTTTCAATGGGTTTTCGGCGCCAACACCTTTCTGCATGTCCGGGGCGGAATGTACCAGAATCATTTCACCGGCAACAAGCAGCCCGGCACGGAATCTCCCGATATTTGGGCCATCTATGATGAAGATCTCGGCTACAGCTTTGGAACCGCGCAAATGGCCCAGTACGGCGACAGGGATGCCTACCGGAGTTCGGCCGATCTCTCCCACTTCGTCGATAATTTATGGGGCGGAGCCCATGAATTCAAGGCCGGGATGGAATTGGAAACCTGGAGGGAGATCTACTCCTACTGGGGCAACTCGTCATACCCTTGGCATTATTTCAACGGAAGCCCCTACTACTACCGGGCTCAAAACAATGGCCAGACCGATCCTGTTTCCGGTGACGGCTGGATCACCCTCATCCCGCAGCCCATGGAGAGGGACGGGGGCAAGACAGACGCCGTTCATGGCGGTGTCCAGGGCAATATGCTGAAATTCGGCATTTACCTCCAGGATTCCTGGACCATCAAAAACAGGCTCACCATCAACCTTGGCCTCAGGTATGATTACTTCAATTCATGGCTGCCTGCGCTGACCTTTGCCGCGAATCCGCAAGTTATCGTAGATATCGGTGAGGAAATTTTCAAAAAAGACCCCGCCGTAGCCTTCAATCCCTTTGCCGAGAAGCCATTCGCGGGGTGGGACCCCGTCGTCAGATGGAATACTTTTTCTCCGCGGCTGGGAATCACTTACGATCTCTTAGGAGATGGAAAGACGGCTATTAAGGCCAGCTATTCCAAGCTGACCCATCCTCTGGCCATGACGGATTTCTTCTCCCTCCACCCCTTCTTTGATCACTATTTTGACGTGAACTGGTGGGATCTCAACAACAACGGCAAACTGGACTCCCCCCCCATCGATAAATATGTGCCTTGGGGAGCCTCGCCGACAGAGATGCTGACCTATAAGGAACTGATGGGCGACGACGTCAAATCGCCTTACTACAATGAAATCACCGCCTCGATCAAACATGAGCTGGTGAGAGATTTTTCCGTCGGTGCGGCTTATGTCTATAAAACCGCCAAGAAACTGTTTGGTGCGGCTCTCTACGACATTCCTTCCCAGAAGTTCTGGTATTCCGGCGATCAGGCACCGCAGTGGTGGATTCCCTTCACTACCAAAGTCCCAGCCTATAAAAATTACCCCGAGCAGGAAGTGACCATGTATTTTCTGAGCAACAATGCCCCCGCTCAGACGACGAAAACGGCCAATCTCGACAAGGCCAGGCACGATTACAGCGGCGTCGAGTTCTCCTTCGACAAGCGGATGTCGAACGGCTGGCAGTTGTACGGCTCGGTGACATTGTCCAAAACGACAGGAAACACCGAGGGGTCGGCCCAGGGCCCCATTTATTCCACGGATTTTAAGAATCCCAACAATCTTGTGAATAAGGACGGAGGAAGGACGGCGAACGACAGGCCCCTTTACATCAAGCTCTATGGGACATTCAACCTTCCTCTGAAATTCCTGGCCTCCTTTTCCTACCTCTATGCATCGGGTGCACCATTTGGCAGAAACGTCAGGGTCTACCCCCCTGCCGCCTGGGCCGCAGCCAATAATGTCAACCGGACATATTCTTATACGGTGCTCACGGAAAGGCCGGGGACAAACCGATATCAAGCACAAAGTCAGATGGACTTCAGGCTCGAGAAACAGTTCGCCCTGGGCAAATACGGCAAGTTTGGCGTGTTTCTGGATGTCTTCAATCTGCTCGGAACGACCTTTGTGAACATGGTCGAGAATCCATCAGGATCATGGAGGCCCGTGGATGCCAATACCAATGTCGGGACGTATACTCCCAGCAGCTCGTATGGGAGAATCAACAGCGTAAATTGCACCAGAATCTTCAAGTTCTCTCTCCGCTTCGATTTTTAACCTCCCAGCAGAATGAGGATCAAAAGAGAGGGGGCGGCCCCTCTCTTTTTTTTGTCCTCATATTCGGCCTTCGAGTCTTTAATCCAAGCCCTGAAATTTGAATCGTCCCTTTATTGATACCGTTTATATAACGTGGAAGCGATTTCATTTCTATTCAGAGGAGGAAAAGATGAAAAAAAATGGTTATTTGATGTTCGCCGTGCTCTTGCTCGAGTTTGTGTTTCTCTGGAACATAAGCTTATTCTCCCAGGAAGCAAAAATCGAAAGTCAGGATTACAAGGCCAGGAGGGACAAGCTCTGTTCGCTGATCCCGGATGGAGTCGCCATACTCGTTAACACCTCTTCAAGAACCGGTTTCGGAAGAACCAGGCCGAACGCGGATTTTTACTACTTGACGGGAGTCGATGTTCCGGATGCCAAATTGATTCTCGTTCCCCAGAAAATCGCCAAGAAACTCCCGAAACCCGAATACTGGAATACCACTCTCTACCTTCCCCCCAAAGATCCCCGCAGGGGAGTCTGGGACGATGTCCAGCTCTTCCCCGGAGACGAGGCGGTCAAACAGACGGGGATCGAAAACACAGCCGAGCTCAGCACGTTCAATTCAGCTGTCTCCAGGCTGGCCACGATCACAGATGTCGTCTATCTCCCCATCGGGTCGGGCGCTCCATCTCCCCTGGTCCCGTCGGGAGGAATGGAGTTTGTGGAGAGCATCAAAAGAATTCTCCCAGGTGCAAGGCTCAAAAACCTCAACCCCATCCTGGGCGATCTGCGGTGGTCAAAATCCCCCCAAGAGATCGACATCATGAAAAAAGCCTGCGCGATCACGGCAGAGGCTTTCAAGGAATCCGCCCGAATCACCAAACCGGGTGTCTGGGAGTATCAGATCGATGCGCTCGTGGACTACCTGTTCAGAAGCAACGGCTCGGACGGAAATGCGTTCCTCATCATCGGCTCCGGACCCAATTCCTGCATCCTTCATCACAGCCTCAACGACCGCTTGATGAAAGAAGGGGAATTGGTGGTCATCGATATCGGAACGATCTATAAGGCTGTAACAACGGATTTGACGAGGACAATCCCGGTTTCCGGGTCGTATAGCCCAGAACAGAAGAAAATATACGGTATCGTCCTCGATGCCCAGAAGAAGGCCATCTCCATGGTCAGGCCGGGGGTTACTCTTGCCGAGCTTCATCAAGCGGCCATGGATGTGATCGCCAAAGCCGGCTATGGAAGGTATTTTATTCATGGGTTGAGCCATACCCTGAACGGTGGCGCGGCTTCCAACCCAACCAGCCTTGGCATATCCTCGAAGCCGATCTTGGATAAGCCTCTGCTGGCGGGAAGCATGTTCACCGTTGAGCCGGGCATCTATATCCCCGAGAAAAATCTCGGCGTTCGCATTGAAGACGACATCCTGGTCACCAGAAATGGCTATGAAATCCTGACCAAAGACGCGCCCAAAGAAATCGAGGACATCGAAAAACTGATGAAAGAGAAGACAGTCTATATCATCAAGTAAAATAGCCATTGGGCCCTCAGGATTATGGCCTAACTGCAGTTAGGGATCTCCAGAATATCCTGCCTTTAAAGGAACAGCTGAGCATCATGGAACGGCTTCTGGAGTGGAGGCTCGATCATCTGATTCCAGATTTGATGCGAAGAGAAAGAATCGATATGTGGCTGATCATTAGCAGCGGGGAATACCACCGGATCCCGCCGGCTCTTCGGGCGTTCTTAGTCAGTCATTGACAGCTCCGCAAGTCAGGCGATATATTGCTGGCATGGTGGGAGGAGAGATTCACCGCCCGGAGCGGAAATCCACCGAACATTTTCAGCGCCCCGAACAAAGGAAAATCCATAAATGAGAAAAACAATCCTATGCTGTCTTGGAGTTTTAACGGGGATAGCCATGATCCTGATGCGGGGAGGCACGGTGGATCCCTTGAGTTCCGATATCCCCGGCCTTTCGGAAAAGGAATTTGTCAATCCCCCGCTGGAGGCAAAGCCGGGAGCCCTTTGGCTCTGGTTGAACGGATATGTCAACAAGGACCAGATCACCAAAGAGCTGAAAAAAATGAAAGCCAAAGGCATGCGGGGCGCCATCATATGGGATATCGGGAGTCTCGTGGACCCGGAAAAAATCATTCCTGCCGGGCCGGCTTTTCTGGGAAAGAAATCTCTCGAAGCGATCCATTGGGCCATGGATGTGGCCTCCGATCTCGGGCTTGAATTGGGATTGGTTGCTTCAAGCAGTTGGAACGCGGGAGGCGCATGGGTCGGACCTGAGGATGGCAGCAAGGCTTTGGTGTGGTCTGAAACCCGTGTCGACGGCCCCCAATCCTTCAACGAAGTTTTGCCTCTTCCCAAGAACACGGGGAACCCCCATTGGGATGTCGCGGTGATGGCCGTCCCCTACGAAAAAGGGACACTAACCGCCGACGCGCCGGCCGTGATAAATCTCGGCAGGTTTCTGGATAGGACGGGCCGTTTGAAGTGGGACGTGCCCAAGGGAAGCTGGAAGATTCTGCGATTTGTCGGCCATAACACGGGACAGCGCCTGGAATGTCCAAGCCCCAATTCCAACGGGCTCGTGATCGATCACTTGAGCCGGAACGCGATCGATAACCACCTCGCCTTTATGCTGAACAAGCTGAAGGAGGGTCGAAGGGATCTGGGTTCGCTGAAATATTTCTTTTTTGACAGCTATGAAGTCTGGGAAGGAATCGATTGGACGAGAGATTGGCTCAAAAAATTTGTCGATGGGTACGGATATGATCCTCTTCCCTATTTTCCGGCGCTCGCCGGCCGGGTGATAGGAACCAAGGAAGAAACCGAAAGGTTCATGCATGATTTTTTGAAAAACGCAAGCGACCTCATCATTGAGAATCATTTCCGGAGGGCGAATGAGATTTTGAATAAAAACGGGCTAAAGTTGATCGCGGAAGCCGGCCACGGCGGTTCGGCCAGGGTGGACGTGCTGAAAGCCATGGGAGCCGTGGATATCCCCATGGGGGAATTCTGGAACCATGAGAGATTCTGGGTGACCAAGGAGGCTGCCAGCGCCGCCCATATTTATGGAAAAAAATTCGTCCCCTCCGAATCGTTGACCGGATGGCAACATTGGAAGGACGGCCCCTTGGGATACAAACGGCTGATCGATATCGCGTTCTGCGCCGGCTTGAATCAGGTGACCTTTCACACGTTTGCCCATAATCCGCCCGAAGCGGGACGGCCGGGGTTCGCGTATCATGCCGGAGAGCATTTCAACGTGAATTCCACCTGGTGGGACTTCTCCAAACCCATGCTGGATTATATTTCAAGATGCTGCTACATGCTGCAGCAGGGGCAATTTGTCGCGGATGTCTGCCTGTATTATGGAGATCAAGCCCCCAACCTGGTCCCTTCGCGGCGCATCGATCCTTCCGTCCCCCCTCGCTTCAACGCCACGCAATGCTTGCATTGCGGAAAACCCAGGCCGGTTCAGGTGGAATCGTTGGGGCTCGGATATGACTACGATTATGCCAATGAAGAGGTTCTCGTGAACCGGATGCGGGTGGACAACGGACGGATTGTTCTTCCCGACGGAATGAGCTATCGCCTCCTGGTTCTGCCCGACAAGACGGAGATATCTCCCTCTGTCCTTGGGAAGATTGAAGAACTCGTGAAGGCCGGAGCCGTCGTCGTCGGACGAAAACCTGATCGATCGAACAGCCTCAGGGATTATCCCCATTGTGATGAAGTCGTCAAAGATATCGCCGCTAAGGTGTGGGGCCCAACCGAGGGTGATAAGATCAAGGACCATGCCTATGGCAAAGGCAAAGTGACTTGGGATAGACCTTTAAGGGACGTTCTGGCGGACATGGGAGTCGGCCCGGATTTTACAGTCGAAAATATTCAAAATCAGGACCAGCATATCGATTATATCCACCGCAGAACGAAGCACGAGGACTATTACTTCATCTCCAACAGTTCTTTGCAGGGGGAGGAGGTCACCTGCAAATTCCGCGTGGAAGGGAATCGGACTCCCTTCCTCTGGGATCCGGCGGATGGTTCAATTTCCCGATGCCATGAATTTGAACCCGTGCCGGGGGGGATCAGACTTACCTTGACCATGGCGCCGGTCTCCTCCGTTTTCGTAGTGTTCAAGAAGGAAGGCAGGCAAGGGGAGCCTATTATGGTCAGGCGGGCACCCAAAAAAGACGCACAGACAAATCTCGGTTCCTTCGGCCAGAAAGATGTCGAGATCCTGTCCTGTGAAAATCAACGCGTGTCCGTAAGATTGTGGACAGCGGGAACGTATCAATTTGAAGATGCCCGGGGTTTGAAGTGCAGCGTGAAGGCGGACAGCATCCCGCCCGACATACCCATCCATCAATCTTGGAAAGTGGCGTTACCCAAAGGTTGGGGCGCTCCTGATTTCCTTCTATTGAAAGAGCTCATCAGTTGGACGGATTCGCCCGATCCCGGAGTCAAATATTTTTCGGGGACAGCTTCGTATTCGAATTCTTTCGTCATTCCCGAAGGAGATCCGCAAAAGGGGTATTCCTTCGTGCTTGACCTGGGGAAATTGAAGGAGGTTGCGGAAATTTTTGTCAACGGGAAGAGCGCGGGAATTCTCTGGAAGGAACCGTTCCGGGTGGATATCACCCGCTTCGTTAAACCGGGAGACAACGCCCTGGACATCGCCGTAACGAATCTCTGGAATAACCGCATCGTCGGGGACCTCCAGCCAGGCAACAAGACGGCGTATACCCGGACTAACATCAAAAGCAAGTTTTCCGCCAAGACTCCCTTGATTTCTTGGGGCTTGTTGGGTCCCGTGAAGATATCGTATGCCGTGAATTGTGAATCCGACTTCAAATAATTGAGGCCCATCGCCACGCTCCCCATGGCCAGGAAGAGACCTCCACGAACATACGACTGACGAAGAGCAGGTTTTGCCTGCCGGCGCTTGGCATCCCGCCCATTCCTTTTTTCATCCCCGCGGACGTAATAGAACTTTTTTCATCTGAGATCGACCTTATAGACGAAGGCGTACCGGCAGGGCTTGTCTCTCGGGACGGTTAGCGACAGCCCTTCGTCCGTCTGACGCCATTGGACCTTTTCCTTCGAGCCGAGAATGCTCACGGCCGCGATTTCCCCGCCGAGCATTCCCTTTCGGCCCAGGGCCCTCACCAGGATGTCCTTTTCGGGCCAAGCCAGGCAGATGGCGTACACTGTTTTATTTTTCGCCGTAAATCGGATATCAAGTAGGGTTCGCCCCTCACCCGCATTCAGGGTCCCTCCGGCAGCTTTCGTTCCCTTGCCTTGGGCTTTGGCCGCCTCTTTTTCAAAAAGCGGTCCTTCGCCATAGACTTTCCAAGCCGAAGTCCCATAAATGGCTTCCTGGTTCGTCTCCATCCATGTCCCGACTTCCATCAACCGATCAATGCTCGGCTGGGGGATGAGGCCTTCGGACGTGGGGCCGACATTCAGCAGATAATTGCCGCCTTTGCTGACGATATCCACGAGCCGGAAGACGATCTCCTTTGGATCTATCCAGTTGTTGTCGTTCCGGTTGTATCCGTAGCTCGTGTTCAACGTCCCCGGGTTCTCCCAATCGAATCCCGGCGCATGGTCGGCGATCTCGTTATCCCCGAGGGAGATGTAATCGCAATAGCGGAACGGATTCGGGAATGGGAACCGGCACGTCTTGATCCTGCTGTTCACGAGGCAGTCCGGCCCGAGCTTCCGGATCGTCCGGACGAGGTTTTCAAGCTGGCTGTCGCTCTTCATGCCGATACCATCAAACCAGAGGATGTCCGGGCGGTAGTTGACCAGGAGCTCCTCAACCTGGGGCTTCGCGAACTCGCGGAAATACTTATCGAAATCTTTTCTTTGGGAAGAGGGGAAATCCCAGGTGTTGGCTTGTTTGTACTCGTTGCCGGGGCCTTGGGGCCGGCGCCAATCCCGGTCCACGGAATAATAGCATCCGAATTTGAGTCCGGCCTCCCGGCAGGCCTCCGCCAGCTCCCCAGTGACATCGCGTTTGAACGGAGTGGCGTCGACGATGTCGAAGTCCGTCAAGTCGGATTTGAACATACTGAATCCGTCGTGGTGTTTGGCCGTGAGGACGATGTATTTCATGCCTGCTTTCCTGGCGATCGCGACCCAGGCTTTGGCGTCGAACTTTGCGGGGTTGAATTTCCCGGCCAACAGCGCATATTCCTTTACGGGGATCTTCTCGTCGAACATGATCCATTCGGAATATCCCTGCGGATGGACGCTGTTCTTCCAGACCCCCGCAGGGATGGCATACAGCCCCCAATGGATGAACATGCCGAACCTGGCCTCGCGCCACCATTGGATGCGTTGTTCCCGGGTCGGTTCGGGTTCCCTCCTCGCAGCGGAGGCGTGGAGCACCTGGGGAAAAAGATGCCCGCACAATCCGGTCAACAGGCAGGAAACGATGAAAAGCTTTTTTATCCGAATCTCTCCTTGCCGTCGGAACATTTCCCTCAATAATTCGAGGGGCCGTTTTTGAGAGCCTGAATAGGCCGGACCTGCAGCCGCCGCTCGATAGACCCCCTATGAGGAGCGACAAGGTGGAGCTCGGCCCGGGCCTCGTCGAGGCCTTCACCGAAAAGCACCACGTAGAACTCCACGGCTTTCCCCACCCATTCTTTTTGCCCGGGAAGCCGGAAGGTCATCCCGGCGAGTCTCTCGTTCTTGATCCAGGAGCAGTTCCACTCATAATTATGATAGGGGTAGCTCGGCACCCTGTGCCTGGGGACGACGATCCTCCCGTCGACGACGGCCACGACATAAACGCCGTCGACGGGGTCGAATTTCGCCGTCCCGGAGTGGACGGCTATGGCGAATTCCAGGCCCGGCCGATATTCCTTGAGAACCTCTTCGGATTTCAGGACGCGCCCCGGCCGGGGCGTCTCGCCGAAGAAGTTCGTCGCGTGCCACCGGCCGCGGTTCAGCCTCCGGCCTTGCCCGTCATAACCCACGATCTCCGAAACGCTGAAATTTCGGCCCCTGATACGGACGTACCGGCTCCGGTTCGGCGGCAAGGGAACCTCGATGAGGACGGGCTTGTTGTCGCCGGCCTCGATATCATAAATCCTGATCTGTTTCCCCCTCTGCCGGATCTCGGTGAAGAGCGGGATCCCCTCGGCCTTTTTGAGGGACAGACCGTCCACGCGGGCCCACGTCTTCAGATCGGGGGACACCTCGACTGCATCGAGAAATCCGTCTTCGGTCTTCCGGACGATTTGGAGCTCGAGTTTTCTCAGATCCGCAGGCCCTCCCAGATCGATCCTCCACAGCGATGTATCGCTCCTGTAGGGCGCGGGGCTGCCCGTGAAAGGGCTGCGCTTGCTGTAGCCGTCGCTCCAACGAGTGACGGGATCATCATCGAAAGCGTTGCGGGCGCTCCCCTCGGCGGTGATGACCTTTCGCCACATGTACTCCCGGCAGGCTTCGATCTCCGGCAGGAACGAGGGGGCGCGTTTCAGAGAATCCATCTCCCGGACCTCCAGCGCGTCGTCGTCCACCGTGAATTTCGCCAGCTCCGCCAGATAAGAGCCGTCGATCCGACCGGGTGGGGCATCCGTGAAATCCTTCAAGCGGGAGAACGGCTTCCCGGCGATAGGCTGTCCGGGAAAACGAACCCGCCAGGTCTTTTCTCCGGCCGCGTTCACAGCCCGGCCCTCCGACAGGACCGACCGCCCTCCGAAATTGTGGAACGAGACATCGCAGTCCCGTCCCGGGTCACCCAGGAGCCTCATATCGAAGGAGTCCGCGTCGGGTCCGGGGACGACTTCATAGGGAATGCCCCCGAGATAAGGTTCATCCGGAAGCCCGGTGTCGACCTGGATCATCTGGACATCGAAGGGCTCCAGTTCGATCCGGAGGGATTCCCCGGCCTTGATCCCCTGTTTCGAAATGAGGAATTCGCGCGGGTGGCGCTGCCGCACGGTAAGCGGCGTCCCCGGGACCGCGGCCAGACCGATGGTCCCGTCCAAGGGGACGGACTTGGTCCGGTACGCCCACGTCGGATTGCGCAGGACAATCATCGACGACCGGCCGTCGCCGTGGGCGATGTCGCCTTCGCTCAGCGGGAAGGCCTTTTTCAGCAGAGACTCGGACCGCTTGTGGAGCTGGATGAGCCGGGCCAGCCTCGGATAATCCTCGTCGCGCAGGAAGAAGAAGGTCCCGTACAGCTCGGGAGAGAGGACGGAAGCCCTTCCGAAAGCCTGGGCGACCAGGTCGTCCTCCCATTTCTCGACGCAGCTGTTGAAGCAGATCCCGTGGTCCTCGAACTGCCGGAACGGCGTATTATAGAACTCCGAGGTCAGCTCACGACCGATGGAGCTGGCCCTGTTGTGAAGAGCGGCCGTCCTGTTGGTTATATGGACGTCGATATAGGTCTCTTCCCCCTTCCAGAGGAGACAGTCCGTGATGGTCAGCATATAGGGCGAGTTGTTGATGCGGTGGTTGATCGCGACGAACGACGGATCGATCCGGCGGGCCTCGGCCAGGGCGTCGGCCAGGCTCTGGTATTTCTTCTCGAGAATGTATTTATTCTTGTGCGCGAGGGACGAGACCACCGTGTCCATTTTGAACAGGCCGACGTTGAAATCCCTGACCCAGGAGAGGAGCTGGTTCCGGCGTGCCGCCATCTCCGCCGGCATCTCGCCGAAGCCGTCCGGCCCGATCCAAAGCCCCAGCTTCATCCCGAGGCGGGCCGAGGCGTCGGCGATAGGCCGCAGACCATTCGGGAACCTTTTTTCAAAGGTGGTCTTGAACTGCGGAAAATACGTCCCCTGGGATTCGACCAGTCCGGCGTCGGAGTTGTAGATGTCGATCTGCAGGCCATACATCTCCCGAAGCTTCTTGAGGGCCGCGAAGTTTGCCAGGATCTCGGACTCCAGCGGCCCGGAATTGTCGTGGCAGAGCCAGTCGAAATAGAAGGTCGCGAAATCGACGCGGTTGGCCCTGATGACTTGGATATAGCGGCCGAAGGCTTCCTCGATCCGGCCGGACTCCGACACTCCGAAGCCCGTGGTCTTGCTCGTCCAAGATCCGCCGGGGGGGAGAGAAGCGGCCGGAAAATGAGTCAGGCGGAAGCGGCCGTCGCGGAGATCCGTCTCGGCGATCGGCCACTCCATCCCCCAGAAGAGCTGGCCGTCCAAAAAGATGGGATTTTCGGCCTTGGCGGGGAACGGGCTCTCCTTGAGTCGGACGTCGTCGACGGTGGCGTCGTGGATGACGACGACCTCTCCCAGGCCGTTGAGGACAGTCAGACGCTTGCGCACATACCAGGCTTTTTCCCCCAGCTCGTAGTCGACCTGGACCGCGAGCGCTTTCCGGCCCTCTGCCCCGCCATAGTGGAGCCGGAGCGAAGCCGGAGAGGGATTCTCGGTTTTGATCAGGAGAAAATCCCCAGCGGTCGCCCGAAACCGGCTCCCGCCGATCTCGAACAGGAGAGCGAAAGGCTCGGCGCTCAGCGTATACGATCTCCCGGTCAGCTTGTTTGTCAGGATAGACAATCCGGGCTCCGAGAAGCGAAGGGACAGCGTCCCGTTCTCGAGCCCGCCCGTCGGCGTCGGCGGCCCGGCGTTTCGGGAGCCGAAAAGGGACGGAACGGAGAAGGACGACAGGGACAGGGATAAGACCAAAATCCGAATCGTTGTTCTGTGTTTCATGTTGATCCTGACCATAGAAATTTCCTTTTTTTGCGGCGCGCCGGATAGCCTATTCCCCTTGGCGGCTCACCCAAACGATGGCCTGTTTGACAAGCTTTCGATAAGCAGGATTTTCATAGGCCCAATGGTCATGCCCAAGCTGGATAAACACGATCCGCGATTTCCCGTAGGGGTGCCACCAGGCAATGGTTTTCGAGCTTAGGGGATGGCTGGTTCGAAGAAGCGGATGCATGTCCGGAAGCACCTCATATTTTCCATAGACTTCGTCGTGCAAAATAAAATCCGAAACGCCCCTCGTGACCGGGTGGTTCGGATCCACGACATGGACGGGAACCTCGACATCGTGCTGGTAGGTCGAAGCCTCGTGGGATTTCCCGTCTTTTGTTCCTGCCGCGAGATAATATCTGCCGCCGAGGATTTTTTCATATTCATCCCAATTTTGATACGAAGCTA
>Ga0315285_10001740_pt1 | contig 22837 bp, 21 predicted proteins | sample YL17G09_36_MG_FD_203698 | JGI IMG/M metagenome (GOLD analysis project Ga0315285, IMG submission 203698) | Sediment microbial communities from Yellowstone Lake, YNP, Wyoming, USA - YL17G09_36 | ecosystem: Environmental > Aquatic > Freshwater > Lake > Sediment | place: USA: Wyoming | collected... | reverse complement strand
ACATTCCTTCCCAGGATCTCGCCGGCCGAGAACCCGAAGAACCTCTGGGCGAACTCGTTGAAGAAGGTGATATTCCCCTCCCTGTCCGAGCGGAAGATGATGCTGTTCGCGTTCTCCACCAGGCCCCGGTACTTCTCCTGGGAGAGCCGGAGTGCCTCCTCTGCCTGTCTCCGGTCCGTGATATCGGTGATCCCCTCGAGGACCTGGTTCACCCGCCCCTCCTTGTCCCGCACGGGCTGGGTGACGATGTGGTACCATCTCCCATCGAGTGGGTTCTCGCGCTCGTTCTCCTGGACGGTGCCCGTCTCGAAGGTGCGGATGGTCGGGCAGGGCACGCACGGATGGCCTATGCCTTCATAGAAGACATGGCATACAGCCCCCACGGGTTCCCGCCCATGGAAGAGCCTCCGGGCCTCCTCGTTCGCCCAGGCGATGGTGAGGTCCTTGTTGATCAGGGCAAGGCCCGTCTTCTGGGCCGAGAGGATCACCCTGAACTGGTCCCTCTCCTTCCTGATCGCGAGCATGGACCGGTGTTCCTCGACGGCCCTGAGGACTGCCATGCAGAGGTTGCCCGGGAGGAGACCCCCCTCCGTCCCGGTATCGATGAAGGCCGATATGCCATTGTTGAATGCGTCCAGGACCGTCTTCATGTCAGGCCTCTTTGCGAGGATGATGAAGGGTGTCATGCTGCCACCGCACCGGAAGCTCTGGAGGAGGGCGATCCCGCTCATCCCCGGGAGGCGCACCCCGGAGACAATGGCATCGAACCCTGAGAGCTTCAGCTGCTCCAGGGCATCCTCGCCCGATCTGGCCAACTCGACCCTGAAACACCCTTCTGACTGCAGGTCATTCCTCGCGTACTCGGTGAGATCAGAATCGGAGAGGACGATGAGGACCCGGATGTCCGCGAGTTCCCCCAACGATTGCCCGATCCTCCTCAATCTGTTCCCTTCCCCGGTCATGCGGCCGCCGACTCGCTGGTCTCGCCTCCCCGATCCTGGTCCTTTCGCCTGTAGCCCTCGAGGAGGAGCGTGGTGATGTTCTTCACCGGCCTCTTCGAGTTCTCGCTTATGTGGAACTCGCAGAAGGGGCACGAGGAGATCACGCATTCGACACCCGCCCTCTCGATCTCCTCGGCCTTCTTTCCGGCGAGGGCCTTCGAGACCTCGGGCTGGCCCGAACGGGTCCCTCCCCCTGCCCCGCAGCACTTCACCGGAATCTCGACCAGTTCGGCCACCCGGGCGATGAGCTCGCGGGGCTGCCGCTGGATCCCCTGCCCGAGGAGGAGGTGGCAGGGGTCATGGTACGCGACCCTCGTGGGGAGCCGGGCAGGCTCCTCGATCCCGATCTCCGTGAGGACCTCGTTCACGTCCTTTACCACGAAGGGGGTGCGGTAGTCGTTCTTCAGGGTGGACCCGCAGCCGGCGCACATTGTCATGACGGTGTCAATGCCCCGGCAGGTGAACGCGGCGATGTTCTTCTCCATAAGGTCCGGGAGGATGTCAGTCTGGCCTGTCCTGATGAGGGGGGAGCCGCAACAGACCTGTTCGTGCGGGATGATCACCCGTATCCCGTTCCTCGCGAGGACCTCCATGGCGTCAAGCGCCGTCTGGGGGAGGCGGTTGTTGTACATGCACCCCACGAAGAAGCCCACGGTCCCCCGGACCGGGCCGACGGGCTCGATGACCTCGGGGACCTGGTCGAGGAAGGTCGGCTGGTTCTTCGGGACCGACCGGCCCGTCTCACGGATGAGACTTGCGACCTCCGCGTGCCTGGGGAGGGTGAGCCCCATCTTATTCGCCATCCTCCGGAGCTTCTCGATGGCTTTCCCCGGGATCTCGATCTTCTTAGGACAGACCTTCCAGCAGTGCTGGCAGGTGGTGCACGTGAAGAGGCCATCGCGGATGGCGTCGGAGATCCGGTCGCAAGAGTCCCGTGGGTCGATGGCAAGCCGCATCTCCTGCTTCATGGAGAGGGGTCCTGCAAACTCAGCAACCTCCATGGCCGGGCAGACCGATACGCACGCCAGGCACTCGATGCATGACCTGAGCGGTTTTAAGGCCTCCACCTCCTCGCGGGAGGGGATACACTCCACCTCCTTCGGGGCGATGGATGCGATCTTCTCGAGGACCGGCTCCATGTCCACGAGGAGATCCTTCTTCACCGGGAGGTTCAGGGGCTCGATGACCATCCCGTCCCGGGCTTCGGTCATGCAGGCAAGGACCGGCTCGCCGTTCACCCGCACGGCGCAGGAGCCGCACTGGCCGGTCCCGCAGCAGTACCGGTACGAGAGGGTCGGGTCCTCTGCATGGATGGCGTGGAGGAGGTGGAGGACCCTGGCCCCTTCCTCGACCGCGACGGTATAGGTCTGGTACCGGGAGCGCTTGTCCTTTGCGGGATTATGACGGTACACCGTCACGGTGAAACGCTTCATCCCGGCGCCTCCGCCGCTTGAAAACGACGCATCGGAGTTTTCATCACGGCACCTTCCGTTCCTCGATCCCTGCGTGATGGAGGGAGATGTAGGTGTGGCCGTACGGGGAGTTCGCCGCGTCCCAGCTCTGGAAGATGTCGGTCCGCACGTGGGCCCCGCGGGACTCGCCCCTGAGGAGGGCCGAGCGTATCACGAGGGATGCAACCAGGCACATGTTCTGGACCGTGAAGCACTCGGCACGGTTCATGGGTACCTGGGCGAGGAGCTTCTTCTTCGCGAGCTTCTCCACGTCCACGAGGGTCCGTTCCAGGTCATGGACATTCCTCGTGATCCCTGCCCCGTTCCACATGGCCTCCTGGAGCTTCTTTACCACGGTGACCGGGTTCACCCCGCCAGAGTGGAACTCCTCTACCCTGCGCCGGTAACCCTCGAGCTGCCGGGGGTCGATCCGGGTCCCCCAGGACGGGGCCCTCCCCGCCGCCTCGCCTGCCCGCTTCCCGAAGACCTGGGTCTCGGCGAGGGAGTTCCCGCCCAGCCGGTTTGCCCCGTGGACCCCGCCCGCGGCCTCGCCGCATGCGTACAATCCGGGGACGGTGGTCTCGCACTTCGGGGTGACCCTGAGGCCGCCCATGAAGTGGTGGGCGCTCGGCGCCACCTCCATCTTCTCCTTCCGGATATCGATCCCGAACGCCAGGAACTGCTCGAGCATCAGGGGGAGCTTCCTCTCAATCTGCTCGGGAGAGAGGTGGGTAACGTCGAGGTAGACCCCGCCGTTGGGGGTTCCCCTCCCCTCGGCGATCTCCCGGGCAATGGAGCGGGCCACGACGTCCCGTGTCGAGAGCTCCATCCGCTCGGGATCATAGCGCTCCATGAAACGCTCACCCTTCGAGTTCACGAGGATCCCGCCTTCGCCCCTCACCGCCTCGGTCACGAGCCGGCCCCGTGCATCGTAGGGAAAGACCGCCCCCGTGGGGTGGAACTGGACCATCTCCATGTCAATGAGCTCCGCTCCTGCCCGGTAGCCCATGGCGAACCCGTCGCCGGTGCCGGTCGCCGAGTTGGTGGAGATGTCGTAGATCCTTGACGCTCCCCCGGTGGCGATGATGGTGGAGTCGGCCTGGAGGACCTTGAGCTCCCCGTTCCGGTCGAGGGCGACCGCCCCGACCACCCTCCCCTCCCGCTTCAGGAGATCGATGATTGCGACCTCCTGGAGGACCGAGACCTCGCTTGCCCGGAGGCGCTCGAGGAGTGTCATCATCATCTCGTGGCCTGTCCTGTCCCCTGCATAGCAGGTCCTCGCGATCCGCTGGCCTCCGAAAGAACGCTGGGCAAACTCCCCGGCCTCGGTCCTGTCAAAGACCGCTCCCCACCTCACCAGCTCCAGGAATCGCTCCGGAGCCTCGTTCACCAGGATATCCACGAGCTCCGGGTTGTTCAGGTAGGCCCCTCCCCGGATGGTGTCCTCCTTATGGAGGACACAGGAGTCCCCTTCCCTCAGGGCGGCGTTGTACCCCCCCTCTGCCATGGGGGTGCACCCACCCTTCCCGGCAAGGGACTTGGAGATGAGCACCGTATCCCCGTGCTTCTCGGCCTCGATGGCCGCCCGCACGCCGGCACCGCCGCTCCCGATGACGAGGACGTGACACTCCACCGTATCGTCTGCACGCATCTTATTAGTACTTGGATCGTATATAGATAAAAACTGTCAGGGATTGCGAGGGGATCTATGAGGCTCCTGATGAAATTCGGAGGTACCTCTGTCGGGGACGGAGACCGCATCAGACAGGTGGTGGATATCCTCGAGCCGTACCATGAGGAGGGTCACGAGATCGGGGTCGTCGTCTCTGCCATGTCAGGGGTGACGGGCCAGCTCATCGAGATGGCGAACGAGGTGGTGACCTGCAAGGAGAAGCCCGGAATCGAGCCCTTCATCGCCCAGCTCAGGGACAGGCACCGGAAGGCCCTCGACGTGGCCGCCCCCGATTACCTGGAGGAGGCAGGCCGTATCCTGGAAGGGAGGCTCTCGGATCTGAGGAACATGTTCATGGGCTTAAACAACCTGCGGGAGCTCACCCCCCGGTCCCGGGACTATATCGTCTCCTTCGGGGAACGCCTCTCTGCACCGGTCCTCCGTGCCGCCCTCAGGCAGCGCGGCATCCCCTCGGTGGTCCTCGACGGCTGCGAGGCAGGGATCACCACCACCGCCACCCATGGCGACGGGATCGTCATCCCCGAGTCCGACGCAAAGATCAGGGCCCGGATCCTCCCCCTCCTCCAGGACTCGGTGCCGGTCATCATGGGCTATATGGGGTGCACCCCGCAGGGGATCACCACCACCCTCGGCCGGAGCGGGTCGGACTACTCGGCCACGGTCATCGGGGCCGCCATCGGCGCCGATGAGATCTGGATCTGGACCGACGTGGACGGCATCATGACCACCGACCCCCGCCTGGTCCGGGAGGCCCGGGTCCTCCCAACGGTCTCGTACCTTGAGGCGATGGAGCTCTCTTACTTCGGGGCGAAGGTGATGCACCCCCGTTCCATCGAGCCCGCCATGAGGAAGGAGATCCCCATCAGGGTGAAGAACACCTTCAACCCCTCGCATCCGGGGACCTGCATCACCAAGGAGAAGCGAAAGGCCCGCCGGGTGGTCAAAGCCCTCACCCACATCACCGGCGTTGCCCTCATCAACGTGAACGGCGCCCAGATGATTGGGAGGCCCGGCGTCGCCCGGGCCATCTTCACGGCCCTTGCCGACCGTGAGGTGAATGTCATGATGATCTCCCAGGGGTCCTCGGAGGCGAACATCTCCATCATCGTAGAGCTCGATCACATGGAGAGCGCTGCCGAGGCCCTGAAGCCCATGGTCCAGCAGGGGATCGTCCGCGAGGTGACCGCGAACCCGGACGTGGCTGCCGTCGCGGTGGTGGGGGCCGGGATGATCGGCACCCCGGGGATCTCAGGAAGGATCTTCACAGCCCTCGGCCTTGCAGGCGTGAACATCATGATGATCTCCCAGGGGTCCTCAGAGGTGAACGTCTCCTTCGTGGTGAAGGAGTCCGACGGCCCGAAGGCGGTGCGGGTCCTCCACGAGGAGCTCCGGCTCTCGGAGGAGCAGGATGGGTAGGGAGACCTACCGCGCCGCCGGAGTCGACATCGACCTCGTCAAGGATGCCATCGGGGCGCTCACGGGCAGGGTCACCTTCCGGAGGGTGGGGACTTATGGGATGCTCGGCGGGGTGGGCCACTACGCGGGCCTGATCGACTTCGGGGAGCATGTCCTTGCCCTCACCACCGATGGCGTCGGGACGAAGATGCTCGTCGCCGATCATGAGAAGAACTGGCGGACCGTCGGGATCGACTGCATCGCCATGAACGCAAACGACCTCTTTGTCATGAACGTGGAGCCGGTCGCGTTCGTTGACTACATCGCGACCGACCGGCTCTCGGTGGAGAAGATGGCCCAGATCGGCGAGGGGCTGAACGAGGGCGCCCGGCAGGCCAACCTGAACCTGGTCGGGGGAGAGACCGCCCAGCTCCCCGGCCTCGTGAACGGCCTGGACCTCGCCGGGACCTGCCTGGGGGTGCAGGAGAGGACGAAGGTCGTCACCGGCGGGAAGATCCGGGTCGGGGACTGCATCGTCGGCGTCCCCTCGAGCGGGATCCACTCGAACGGGCTCTCCCTTGCAAGAAGGGTCGTCGAGAAGTCGGGCGGGTATGAGGAGCGCCTGCCGGACGGGATGACCCTCGGGCAGGCCCTCCTTACCCCGACCAGGATCTACCGCGAGAGCCTGGAGGCCTGCCAGAGGACCGAGGTCCACGGCATGTGCCATGTGACCGGGAGCGGCCTCCTCAACTTCACCCGTCTCACCCGGTATGGCTTCGAGTTCACCGATCCCCTTCCAGTCCCTCCTGTCTTCACCTACATTCAGGACAAGGGGGAGATCGATCCGGTGGAGATGTACCGTACCTTCAACATGGGGATGGGGTTCGCCTACGTCCTGCCCGAGGATGGGGTTGGAGAGGTGCAGAAGCTTATTCCTGGATCCCGGGTTGTGGGCGAGATCGAGAAGGAGGCTGGTATTCGGATGAAGGGGCTCTCGGTCCGCTAAGCTTTAGGATTGTTCCATTTCCTGCTCCTGGCAGACGGGGATCTCACTCTTCTTCGCTTTCTCCGAGACGATGGCTGAGTTCCCCGAGGGATCCTCGATGGAGAGGGTGACGGGAAGCCTCCCCTCCCTCGCCCACCCGATCCGTTCCCTGAGGGCGAGGGCGTTCTCCCGCTCCTCCCCCTCGGCCCAGGTGAGGACGCCCGCAACGACGTTGTCTATCCTGTCGAGGACCCCCTCGACGTTTGATACGAACCCCTCGCAGCCCGGGCCCGGGTCGATCTCGACCCCGAGCTCGGGTATCTCCACCCTCGCCGAGGCGGACCGCACTACCCGGACCATGAGATCCTCGGGCGCCTCGACCCGGATCTCCCAGCGGGCAGGCTCGGCACCGGCGAGGACCATGGTGTCGGCGTGGCGGTAGCCGCACTCGCACCTGGCGCTCACGATGAGGATATCGGAAAAATAGGGGATATTTTCGGTCTGGTAGAGGTATTGGATCTCCCGTTCACAGTATGGACAGCGGCCCTGGACGACACTCTGCACTAGGTGGTTCCGCCCCCGATCTTATCCCGGGCGATCTTCACCGACATCGGGGTGATGACCACGTAGCGCTGGTCGCCGAGGCCGACGATGTCGCCGTTCACGTCCTTTGCGACATCTTTTAAGTCCTTGAGGACCCGCTCGTACGTGATCTTGTCCATCTTCAGCCGGCCGATATCGATGATGACGATGTTCCCGTTGTAGACCTCCTCCTTCACCTTGGGGGTGTCCTTCAGGTCGCCGATGGTTGCCACCTTGACGTACATGGTGGCGGGCTGGTCGGTCATCGTCCCCTCGAAAGAGGCGAGGTCCAGCTCCATGTAATCGTCCTGGCCGGTGGGAGGGCTCCGGCCAATGATGCTGTCAAGGAGTTTACTCATGAAAAGATTATTATAACGCGTTTTATTTAAGGGTATCTCTCTTCCCTGCGCTTAAAGTTCCAGCGCCCAGAGGGCGTCCCCGACATGGTGGATGGTCTTTGCCATCTTCCCCTTGGCCTCCCCGCAGATGGCCGGCCCGTCAAGGAGGGCAACGACGACGGCGAGCGCCTTTTTGTGCCGCTCATCGACGATTATGGCCGGGGACCCCTTCTTCACGTCGTCCGTGACCGAGACGATACCGGGCCGCATCACGTCTGCCCCCTTGACGACATAGGGAATAGCCCCCATATCCACGACAATGGTCCGCTCGGGGAACGGCCGTTCAATGGCCCCGCGGACGGTGGGGAATGCCCACTCCCCCGTCTTAATGAGGAGGGGCTTCTTGTCCACCAGATAGAGGACGAAGGGCGAATCGATCTCCGCCAGCTCCACCCGGTCAGAGCGGAACTTTGCCGCAGAGGGGCCTATCTCCTTCTCGAGGAGCGTGAAGAGTTCATTGAGCTCGTCCTTCCGGATGGTATGCCGTTTCTTGACCGTAAGAGCCGCCATGCCCCGTTCCCTCGCCCCGGAGGCGCGAGTACCGGGTAATACGCATCCTCGTTATATTTATCTATCTTCCTTGCGCACTATGAGTACCCCAGAGAGCGATTGTCCAGGGAATTTTTATGACCAAGAGACCGATGGAGATACTTGATCAGGCGCTCAACCGCCAGCCGGTCATCGTCTCCCTGAAAGGGAGGCGGGAGATCCGGGGCATCCTCCAGGGCTACGATGTCCACATGAACCTGGTGCTGGACAAGGCCGAGGAGGAGGCCGGCGGGGAGGTCCGCAAGCTCGGCACCCTCATCGTCCGCGGGGACAACGTGATCTACATCTCACCAATCGTGGGGTAAGGGAGAGAGAGGTTTATCCATGTCAAAGGGAACGCCCTCAAAAGGGAAGAGGCAGCACAAGGTACATATCGCATGCAGGCGGTGCGGGAGTATCTCATACCATGTCCGGCACAAGACCTGCTCATCCTGCGGGTTCGGGCGGTCGGCCCGGCTCCGTGGCTACCGGTGGATGACTAAGAAACCGAAGATTCCTACCCATTAGAGGGGGGGTATGTGCGGGATCGTTGGCATCGTTGATGCTGGCGGTGTGTCACATCCCCTGTATTACGCCCTTTTCGCACTCCAGCACCGGGGGCAGGAGAGCGCCGGTATCTCAACCTGGGACGGGTCCTCTTTTTACAAGTACAAGGGCATGGGCCTTGTCTCCGAGGTATTCTCCGAGCAGACCCTCAGGGAGCTGAAGGGTCACGTCGGCATCGGGCATGTCCGGTACCCCACCACCGGGGCGAACCTCCCCGAGAACACCCAGCCCTTCAACTTCCGGTTCCAGAACCACCACTTCGCCATCGCCTACAACGGGAACCTGGTGAACGCAGAGGAGCTCCGCACCGAGTTCGAGCAAGCGGGCGAGATCTTCTCCACAACCACCGATACCGAGGTCGTTGCCTCCACCATCGTTGATGAGTTCAGGAGATCGGGGAAGATCGAAGAGGCCATCATCCACTGCATGCATGTCCTCCGGGGATCGTACTCCGTGATCCTGATGCTCGACGGGATCATCTACGCCTTCCGGGACCCGGTGGGGATCAAGCCCCTCTGCATCGGGACCATGGAGAACGGGTTCATGGTTGCCTCGGAGAGTGTTGCCATCGATACCCTGGGAGGTACGCTCCTCCGTGACGTGCAGCCCGGGGAGCTCTTCCGGGTTACGGAGAAAGGCTTCGAACCCATGCAGATTGCGGTCGCCGACAGGAGGGCGCACTGCATCTTCGAGTACATCTATTTCGCCCGGGCCGACTCCGTCATCGAGGGCAAGCTCGTATACGATATCCGGAGAAAGATCGGCGCCTCCCTCTATGATGAAGCCCCGGTCGATGCGGACCTGGTCTCGCCCGTGCCAGACTCCGGTACCTCGGTCGCCGTAGGATTCGCCCACCACTCCGGGATCCCCTACCTGGAGGCTCTCATGAAGAACCGGTACACGGGAAGGACCTTCATCAAGCCCTCCCGCGAGGAGCGGGAGCGGGCGGTCCGGCTCAAGCTCAACCCCATCATCGGCCACATCCAGGGGAAGAGGGTTGTCCTCGTCGATGACAGCATCGTGCGGGGGACCACCTCCCGGCGCATCGTTGAGCTGATGAAGGAGTGCGGTGCAGCCGAGGTCCATGTCAGGATCGGGTCACCCCAGATCATCGCCCCATGCTACCTTGGCGTGGACATGCCCACCCGGGAGGAGCTCATCGCGAGCAACAAGATGGTGGAAGAGGTGAAGGACTCCATTGCGGCGACAAGCCTCCACCACGTCTCCCTGGACGCCCTGGTGAAGGCCATCGGGATCGACCGGGAGAACCTCTGCACCGGCTGCCTCACCGGGAAATACCCCCTCTCCATCGAGGGCGAGTCATGCCTCTCCCGGACCATCGACTTCGTGGTCGGGAGCTACCAGGCGAAGCTCGGGTCCTTCCCCCCTGACAAGACCGCTGCATGAGTCGCAGGGAGACCCCGAGTAAACATAGCGAGGGATGGATTTGAACCATCGATCTACGGGTTATGAGCCCGTCGGGATATCCTGACTACCCCACCTCGCTTCCAGAAAGGCACCATACTATTCTTGATGATGCGAGATATACTTTGCTGCGTTCATTCGGGAGACGGAGGCATGAGAAGACTGTTTCCCGGGAGAGGGCCTCCCGGCTCACCAGGGATAAATACGGATGGGGCCCATACTCTTCCCCATGGATGAGGATCTCCAGAGATTACGGGAGAAGAAGCTCGAGGAACTGAAGCGGGGTTTTACAGAGAAACCCGGGGTTAAGCCGGCTGGGCAGGTCCTCGTCCTCGACGAGCGGCAGTTCCCGATGGCAGTCCGGGATCACCCCTACCTGGTGGTGGACATGTGGGCCCCCTGGTGCGGCCCCTGCAAGATGGTTGCACCGGTCATCCAGGACCTCTCGGCAGAGTTTGCAGGGAAGATCACCTTTGCCAAGGTGAACACCGACGAGAACCAGAGGATCGCCATGAGCTACGGGATCACCGCCATCCCCAGCATCCTCCTCTTTGCGCGGGGGCAGCTCGTGGAGAAGGTAATCGGTGCCTACCCGAAGCAGATGCTCCGGGACCGGATCCTGCGCACCTTCGGGATGACGGGTTAACCCGGGGTGGTTAATCCGTGCGGGTTGGCCCGTCAGGGCTTACCCGCGACGGCGTGAGCCGTACAGGGTTGACCCGGCTGGGTTGACCCGTGGCGGGTTAATCCGGCCTCTCCTTCCACTTCTCCGTGATCTTTGCGGCGAGGATGAAGTCGTTCCTGGTCAGCCCGCCGCTTGCATGGGTATAAAGGGACACCGTGACATGGCGCTGCCCGGTGATGCACATCTCGGGGTAGTGCATCTCCTCGGCGGCGATGACCGAGATATTATTGAGGAACTTCACGGCATCGATGAAGTTCCTGCAGGTGAACTTCTGGACGAGGCGGGTCCCCTCAAGGGTCCAGTCCGGCACCTTCTTCGAGACCGAGAGGAGTTCCCGCCGGGTGAGGGGGGGTGTTCCGGGCTCGATGGGGGTGCACTTCTCGGAAGCCAGATCCATATACAAACGTGCCCATGGGAATAAAAATAGTTTCTTTACCGGTCCTGACCGGGCATCTCCTCCCGGGAACCGTCCATGCAGGCCGCTGCCATCAGAACAAGGATGGAGAGGGGAAGGGCGATGACCAGCGGGTCCACGACCTGCCAGGGCATCCCCAGGAGGGCATCGGAGCCGGTGAGGAGACGGGAGATCCCGAGGGGGGCGGATTCGGCCTGGTGGACGAAGGCCGTCCAGAGGAACCATGCCGCCGCACCGGTGATGAGGCTCGCCCGGGCGGCCCGGGCCGAGGGCGCCTCCGAGTACAGGCCGTAGGCGAAGGCGGGCAGGAGCGCGGCCGCGGAGAGGCCGAAGAACATGGCGGTGGTCCGGGCGACGATGGAACCAGGCAGGGTGAAGGCAAGGATGACGGAGACGAGGATCATGACCAGGATCCCGGCCTGGTTTGCCCTGAGGGACGGCTTCCTGCCCCCGAAGTGCTGCCAGATGTCGAATCCGACGGCGGTGCCCATGACATGGAAGAGGGAGGAGAGGGTGGACATGGATGCGGCAAGGAGGGTGACGAGGAAGAGGACCACGAACCAGGGGGGGGTCGCGAGGTCGATGAAACTCGGGATGACCAGGTCCAGGTTCCCTCCCGCCACCGCTGCCACCGCGATCTTTCCCGTTTCCTGGTAGAAGAAAACGTTGGAGAGGGCCCCGACCGTGAAGGTGACGCCTGTCATCATGAGGATGAAGGGGCCGCCCACGAGTACTGCCTGGTTCAGGGTCCTGGAGTCCCTCGCGGTCATGAAACGGACCACGAGCTGGGGCTGGGCGAGGGCCCCGATCCCCACCCCGAGGATGAGGGTCGTGACCAGGGTGTACCAGATGGGGGATCCGAGTGCCGGCATGGAGGTCCAGCCCATATGCCCCTTCGCGGCGAGGTCGGGAGGCACGAGGGGCGAAATCGCGGTGAGGGCCTCGTGGGCAGGGACCACGCCCCCGAGGAGGCTGTACGTGAAGACGAGGAGGAGGGTCATCCCCGCGAACATGACGATGCCATGGAGGGAGTTCGTGTACATCACCGCGATGAGGCCCCCGGCCACCACATACACCGCGGTAACGAGGCCGAGCACGATGACCGCCCACCAGAAGGGCATGGAGAGGGCCTTCTCCAGGAACCGGGCCCCGCCGATGAGGATGGCCGAGGTGTAGAGGGGCATCCCCACGACAATGATGGCGGCCGAGGCATACTGCATGAACCCGTCAGAGAAGCACCTCCCCATCAAATCCGGGAAGGTGACGGCCCCCAGGCGCTTCCCGATCTCCCGGGTCCTCTTCCCGAAGAGGAGGAAGGCGATGAGGATGCCCATGCCGATGTTTAAGACGGTGAGCCAGATGAGCCCCATCCCGTAGACGGCGGCTGCACCGCCGAAGCCGATGATGGCCGATGTGGAGATGAAGGTGGCCCCGTAGGAGAGGGCGAGGATCCACGGGCCCGCCCTCCTCCCGGCAAGCAGGTAATCCTCGGTCCCCCTCGTCTGGCGAAAGCCCAGGTAACCAACCGCCAGGGTGAGGACCAGGTAGATCCCGGTCACCGCGAGGAACGTGACGGTATCCACCGGCATCTCAATCCCCCGTTCCCCTGTTCCAGGAGAGGAGGCCGTACAGGATGCAGAGGATGGCAAGGCCTATTGCCAGTGCGTAGCCGATCAAGATCTGGGGGTCAGGGATCCCTAATATGGACATAGTGAAATTTACCAATTACGGATAGTGGTCTAATATCATAGAATTACTATATAAAATTCGATTATTTGAATTAAATTCCAATTTTACGTCTATTTGTTCTAAATTATATAGATCACAGATTTTCCCCCCAATGACTTTCCAATATCTTTCCCTTTCTTCTTTGATATGCCACGCAATTAATAAATGACGAGCATTCGAGTCGATCTTGGAACCATCGGTGTAATAGAATGACCGAAATGTGCTTCCCCAATCCTCGCTGATTGCTTTTGATTCTAAGTATGTAATTCGTTCCGCACGATCATTGATTTTCATATCAGGATATCCTGCTTTTCTAAGTAATTCTGGCCTCAATTTTGTTTTCTTTAATTCTTCAACAAAAGCTTCTTCGATTCTTTTTCCAACCTCATTGATTCGATTTCCTTCGAAACGCTGACGAATCCTATTAGTATAATCAATGAAATTTTTTGTGGCATTAGTTAATTCCTTGAATAATTCTCGATCATTTTCATTATTTTTTAGATCTAATTTCGAGATTTCATATTGGGTTGTTGCTTTAATAAGATCTGGAAAAGAAAGTCTCCCACTAATTTCAGTAGTTTCATTAATTAATTGTCGAATTTTAGACATAAATAATTAAAATGACATTAGATTAAGTATTTAAAAATATCTTGTTGGGTATTTAAAATCCGTTTTTTCCCGATTTTAACATATTCAGGATCAATATCAAAACCAATAAAATCAATTTTCGTAGTATATTCATGATTTAATTCAATACAAGCGAGAGCAGTTGTTCCAATTCCCATAAATGGATCCAATACTAATCGAGTTTTAGATAATCCATGATCTAATATACACATCTTTGGTAGATCAATAGGGAATACACTTGGATGTTTTCTTGATTCTTGAATGGTTTCATATGGGATAAACCAAGTATTTCCCCTATCTCTCTTATCGCCGTTTTTTGATTTCCATCGGGTTACATTGCTTTTATCTTGATAAGGAACACCGATTGCTAACTTATCAAGTTCTACTGCGCCCTTCTTGGTGAAATGAAAAATGAATTCATGACAATCATGATGAAATCGTTTACTGTTAATTGGTTTATAGTGTCCAACAGCTATGTCTCCTGTTATATGTGGATAATTACCTACGGAGTCTTTTGGGATAGCAATTGATTTAATCCAATGGATCATGTTTTGGAGTTTATAATCGATATCTTTCTTTCTAAAAATATTTGCCACTTCAATGGGCCACCAAGGATCGCTCACCGTTCCCCCAATATTTAAAAAGAACGATCCTTCATCATTTAACACTCTTTTGCACGCTGATGCAACGTTGTGCATCCAAATGAGATACATACCACGGTTTTTGTTATCTTTGTATAGACTGTAGTCTATTCCGATGTTATATGGGGGAGATGTTACAATTACATCGACTGTGCCTCTATCCAAGGCTTTTAAACCTTTTAAACAATCGATTTGATGAATCTTATTAATTTCAAGCGTTGTTTTCATATATTCGATTCCCCCGAACTCGAATCCGTTTTATCAATTTCAGGTTCGAGTAAAATTATTTTTACGCGTTTTCCAACCCATTCATTAGGAACATAAATTCGACCCGAATTGCCTGTTTTTTTCACTGTTTTCTCAATAATTTGATAACCTGTGATTTTAATTTCCATTTCCCGTTTCACTAGATTTTCCTGATTCATTATAAACTACATAGTAATTATAAAATATATACTTTTCATTATTTTGTAATTATAAAAACAATTTAAATGATTAATTACAATATGGCTACAAAATAGTTAAAAAATATTAATGGCCCATTTAAAAATATAACTCCATTATATCTCCACGAGCCGGTAGGCCCTCTCCCCGAGTCCGCACTCCTCGGCATAGAAGAGCTGGAGGGATCCGTCTGTATGCGGCCAGACCCCCCTGAATTTGTCCTCTCCCGTCTTCCGGTGGGTATGGAGGAGGGATCCTCCAAGCCCGGCCTGGCTGTTCACCAGGTCCAGGCTGGCGGCATCGATCGCAACCGGGTCCCGGGATGCCAGGATCCCGATGTCCGGAACGATGGGGGCGTCGGACCAGGGGACGCAATCGCAGTCCGGCGTGATGGAGAGGAGGAAGTTGAAGAACCCGGCCCGGTCACGCTTCCCCTCGAGGGCCCCGCATGCGTACTCCACCATCCGCTCGACGAAGGGCGGGATGTCCACCATCCAGTCGAACTCGATGGCAGACTGGAGGCAGACGGTCATGCATTCCCCGCAGGCGATGCACCGTGCACGGTCCAGTCTCACCTTCTCGTGTTCCAGGGAGAGTGCCCCTGCGGGACAGACCTCGACGCAGTTCCCGCACCCCCGGCACCGCCCCTCCACGACCATGGTGTGGGCGCGGTGCTCTTCGCGCTTGCCCCTCGCCGGGGCACATCCCATGGCAAGGTTCTTGATGGCGCCCCCGAAGCCGGCGAGCATGTGCCCCTTGAAGTGGGAGATGACCACCATGCTGTCAGCCTGTGCGATATCACCCGCGATGAAGACCCGGTCGAAGTGCTTCCTCCCCGCCTTCACCTCAACGGCGTGCCCGCTCCGCAGCCCGTCCGCGATGATGATCGGTGCCCCTACCACCGCATAATCGAACCCATGCCCGATGGCCGTGGCGATATGGTCCACGGCATTCGAGCGGCTCCCCGAGTAGAGGGTCGCGGTATCGGTGAGAAACGGCCGCCCGCCCCCGGCCCGAACCATATCCACCACCTGACGTACATACACCGGGTTCACGTAGGTGTCGCATCCACGCTCACCGAAGTGGACCTTGATGGCGCAGAGGTCCCGCTCCCGGATGCACCCGTCGATCCCTGCTGCGGCATAGAGCCTGTGTATCTTTGCGATCCTGCTGTCGGCGTCCCCCCGCGCCCGGAGCCCTGCAAAGAATACATCGGCTGCCATGGGACGATCCCTCTCGCACCTAAGCCGGGAACTTCCCCGTTCATAAATCCTTGTCCCCCCTCACAGATGGTTCCAGGAGCAGGACCTGAAGGTAACCCTTTTTCCAGACGGGATGACAGATCGAGATCATGGATACCTGGCTTTATCCACTGGAACCAGGTCCATTCTTCATCGGAATTCCACAGGAAATAATGGGGTATGAAATTGTTCCTGTGTATCTTTCATGAAATTCAGGAGCTCAAAAGCTTTCATCATCAGGGGACATTTCAGATTCGAAATGAACCCACGCAGTCATTTCCTTTGCATGCCCACGAATGAATACTGAATCGCCAGCGGCCCTCCCTCCGGAATCCAATGGAAACAGATAGGAATTCTCTCCTTTTCCTATTCTATACTATAAGCTTTCTTCTTCTCCCCCATCCAGTTAAATGCCAATCCCGATCTTTCCAGGCCCAATTCTCGCCTTATTTACCACCCGTATCCAGATAAAATGCCCCCGGATACCCGTTCCGGTGGCTCCATATGCTCCAATGGAAACAAAGGGGTTGATTCTCAAGCCATTTCAATTTATTCAATATATACTTTCTTCTTTTGGAAGATCCCATTTTAGGTCAATTCTCTCTTTCCCGGCCCTATTTCCGCCGTATCTGCCTCAGGGAATGCGATAAAATGCCCCCGGATACCCGTTCCGGTGGCTCCATGTGCTCCAATGGAAACAAAGGGGTAGGGAACCCATTCTTTTTCTATTCTGGAATATATACTTCTTCTTTCACAAGATAGGGGAATATTCTTCGTTCCTATCATTTCCCGGTTGGATTATCGGCGGATACCGCTCCAGCCGGGACTTCTGAAATGCTCCCGGATACCCATTCCGGTGGTTCCATGTGTTCCAATGGAAACAAAGGGGTTGGAGAGGTCTCTGTTCCGAATAGTCGTGGGGATCCCTCAGGCCCGCCTGATCTCGGAGAGGAACTCTTCCATGCGTCTGAGGGCGGTGTCCAGGGCCTCCCTTGAGACCGCGTAGGCGCACCTGAGGTGGTCCTTCCCGGTCTCCCCGAAGACGGACCCGGGGACCACGGCCACCTGCTTCTCGGTGAGGAGCCGCTCGGCAAACACCTGGTCCGAAAGCCCGGTCGATGTGACGGAGGGGAAGGCATAAAATGCTCCCCTGGGGAGGTGGCAGGGGAGCCCGATCCTGTTCAGCCCCTCCACAAAGAAGTTGCGCCTGTGCCGGTACTCCCGGACCATGGCATTCTTCTCCTCCTCTCCATTCCTCAGGGCCTCTATAGCGGCCATCTGCCCCATGATGGGTGCGCAGAGCATCACGTACTGATGGATCTTGAGGGCCAGCTCGGAGATCTCTCTCGGTGCGCAGAGGTACCCGATCCTCCAGCCGGTCATCGAGTAGGCCTTGGAGAAGCCGTTCATGGTCACGGTCCGGTCCCGGAGTTCCGGGTGGGATGCGACCGCAACATGGGTTCCCTCGTAGGTGAGCTCGGAGTAGACCTCATCGGAGATAACCAGGAGATCATGGTCCACCACCACGTCTGCGATGGCGTTGATCTCGTCTGTCCCCATGATTCCCCCCGTGGGATTGTTGGGGAAGTTCATGACAACCACCCGGCTCTTCCGGGTGACCTTCTCCATGAGGGCTTCGGGCGTGAGCCGGAACTCATCCTTTTCAGGGCAGGAGACCGGGACGGGCTTCCCCCCTGCCAGGGTGACGCACGGGGAGTAGGAGACATAGGACGGCTCGGCCACCAGGACCTCGTCACCGGGGTCCACGAGTGCGCGGATGGCGATATCGACCGCCTCGGAGACCCCGCTCGTGATGACGATCTCCTCTTCGGGGTCGTAGGAGACTCCGTAGCGCATGGAGAGGTCCCGGGCCACGGCCTGGCGGAGGGGGAGGAGGCCTTTATTCGAGGTATAGGAGGTGTGGCCCTGCTCGATGGCGTAGATGCCTGCCTCGGCCACGTTCCAGGGCGTCTCGAAGTCCGGCTCCCCCACGCCCAGGGAGATGACATCTTCCATGGTGAGGAGGAGGTCGAAGAACCGCCGTATCCCCGAGGGCGGGATCGCACGTGCCCTCGATGAGCCGTATTCCCTCATGATGCCTCTCTAGAACGTGATGGGGAGGCGCTCCCCGCCCTCCCTCTCGAAGAAGGGGTTCCCGTTCTCCTTGTAGATCTTCATGATGATATGGGTCGCCGTCTCCCTGATATGGTCCATGGGTGCGATCTGCTCTGAGACGAACCGCGAGACCTCGTTCATGTCCTTTCCCGTGACCAGGAGCTGGAGATCATAGACCCCTGAGACCAGGTAGAGGGCCTTCACCTGGCGGAAGCGTGCGATACGCTCTGCTATCTTGTCGTACCCGAAGTCCCGCTCGGGGGCGATCTTTAAGTCGATAATGGCCGAAACCCGTGAGTTCCCGGCACGCTCCCAGTCAACAACCGCGGTAAACTTACGGATGATCCGGGCCACCTCCATCGCCCGGATGCGCTCCTCGACCTCGTCTTCGGGGAGAGCGAGGCTTGTCGCGAGCTCCCGGAGGGGGAGCCGGCCATTCTCCTCGAGAAGGTGGAGGATCTCATGGTCTTTCTCGTCCATGGGATCACCTGATCAATGCCTTCAACCGGTTGGTATCCAATTGCATAAGGGTATCCCGCGAGAGGCGCTGATCTTTGGAGAGGACCTCCCATATGCTGCCCGTGATCATATCGAACCACATCTCCTTCGTCCTCCCGTAGCGCCCCTTGGAGACGACCCGGGTGTTGATCACCCCGAGCATTGAGAGCTCGGAGACGAGGTCCGTGATCCTCCGGTTCGTGAGCACATCCACGTCCAGGGTGCCGGCCACCTCGCGGTAGACCTGGAGGACCTCCCCGCTCGTGAAGATCTTCTTGCCGATGTGCTCGAGGAGGAGCATGGAGTAGAGGACCACCTTCGACTGGGTCGGGAGGGTCGAGACGCACTCGATCATGCTGTCTGTCTCGATCTTCTCCTGCGCCATCTTGACATGCTTTTCTTTCACCCGGCTCTCGTCCTCCCGCTCGGCGAGTTCCCCGGAGACCCGGAGGAGGTCAAGGGCCCTCCTTGCATCGCCATGCTCCTGGGCGGCGAGGGCTGCGCAGAGGGGGATGACCGGCGGGTCGATGACGCCCTCCATGAAAGCATCCTCGCCGCGCTGCTGGAGGATGTCGCAAAGCTGCGGGGCATTGTAGGGCGGGAAGACCAGCTCCTCCTCGGAGAGTGAGGAGAGGACCCGGGGGTCCAGGAAGTCGGTGAACCGGAGATCGTTCGAGATCCCGATGATGGAGACCCTTGAGTCCTTGAGATCCGAGTTGATCCGGGTCAGGTTGTAGAGGGTCTCGTCGCCGCTCTTCTTGACGAGCTTGTCGATCTCGTCAAGCACGATCACCATCACCCCTCCCACGGACTCGAGGAGGTTCTTCAGCTCCATGTAGACCTGATCGGTAGGCCAGCCGGTGAACGGGATGTTGCTGCGCGTCCCGTCGCTCGGCCGTTCGTCGTGATCCTCGAGGTTCTTCGCGATCTGGGCGAGGACCCGGTACTGGGTATCGATGACCTCGCAGTTGAGGTGGATGACATGGCACGGGATGACCGTCTCCTGGCTCGCCTTCTCGAGCTCGTCGGCGACGTAGCGGACGCAGGCGGTCTTCCCGGTCCCGGTCTTGCCATAGATGAGGATATTCGACGGGGTCTCCCCCTTGAGGGAGGCAGCGAGGATGGAGGCGATGGTATTGATCTCGGGCTGCCGGTGGGGGAGGATATTCGGGCGGTACGAGTGGCGGAGCACCTCCCGATTCTTGAAAATATTCTTGTTTACGAGAAATTTCCGGAAAAGTCCCATGGACGAGTTTTCTTCGGGCATGTCTGCAAGGGAAGAAGTTGCTCCGGTGATATGGCTCCTCCCCCTCTTAAGCTGATCGTTTTCTCCCTGTTTATAACCCCCTGCTTCCTGTGGAAATCCTTTTATATAGGTACATTTTCACAAAAGATGCCTCATATCCAGAGTTCCCGGGAAGAGGTTTTTCTGATGCTTTCTGCCCGTTCCTTCGGGCTTTCAGTCCTGAGGGAACACAACATACCGCGCACATGACCTGATCCCTTGCCCCTGGAAACCCAAACGCTTCTGAAGAGACTCCCTCCCCCCCTTGTTTCCATTGGAGTTAAAGAAATAACCTGACTCTAGCTTGGTACTTTCTTAGAAATAGCCGGTTGTTTCATATCTCACATAACATATAAAAACAGATCGAAATGAACCGGGAGCATGACACCAGACGGGAGGGGGATCCCCACAGCAGCCCCGGATGAAATCCTCATACTGTCCGATACAGGGCATTCCCGAACCATTCCAGTGGAAACAAGGGGGTCCGGGTATAGGAGAATCCCAGCATCCCTTTATCATTCCGGGTGCTAAACCATCACCTCAGGCCATGAACCCCGAGCACATTCACCTGGTTACCATCTCAGCAGCAGTTATCACCATCTCGAGCAGCCGGACACCGGAGACCGATGAGAGCGGGCAGGCCATCAGGAACCTCCTCCAGGGGGCCGGGATCGAGGTGACCTATTATGCCCTTGTCCCCGACAGGATCGAACATATCCGCACCGCCCTCGTCCTCGCCATGGACCATGCCAACTGCATCATCCTGACCGGCGGCACCGGCCTCACCCCGGACGACCGCACCATCGAGGCGATCCGCCCGTTCATTGAGAAGGAGATGGAGGGCTTCGGGGAGATCTTCCGGTTGAAGTCCTTTCAGGAGATCGGGACCGCGGCCATCCTCTCCCGGGCACTGGCAGGGATTTCCCATGGAAAGGCCATCTTCTCGCTCCCCGGTTCAGTTGCGGCGGTGACCCTGGGAACCAGGGAGCTCATCCTCCCTGAGATCCGGCATATTCTCTCCCATGCTGCGCCCGGTCAGCGGTAGACCTCGAGGAGTGCCACCCGTTCCAGGACCAGGTCCCGGAACCGGCCGGGCCCTGCGGCCTGCAGTTCTCCGGCCGTTATCCCGAAAGCCTCCCTGAGCCGCTCCATCTTCTGATCTGAGAGCGTCTCCCAGTCCTCGTCCACGAACTCCATGAGAACCGGGAGGTCACGGACCGCTGCGTCATCCGGCGGGCAGAGGCAGACGTATGCACGGTTTTCGCCCTCGTGGATACCGAACCGTTCGGCTGTGCTGCACTGCCGGCTTCCGGATGCATAGAGGAGTGCCTCCATCTCGAGGGAGGAGGAGATGGCCGTCCCGGCACGAACGGACCGGAGCGCCCTTTCCATGGCCGCCTCCACGTGGGCACGCCCCGCTACCATATCGGCGTTGAAGCAGATAATCCGGGTTAAGTGGGCTGTCGCCACCGCACGGAGTCCGGAGAGAAACCGCGAGATGCCGGAGACCCGGAAGATGGCGGTGCGGATCTCGAACTCGTCGGGTGTCATGCGGAGTCACCCCCGAAATGACCGAGGCTGGCCTGTTCGCCCTCGGCCTCCGGGGAGGCCCTCCCGAGCTGGGCGAAGACCTGCTCTGCGATACCCCGGCCGATGATGGAGGTGACACGATCTATGCCGGCCGCGCGGATGCCGTCGGGTCCCATGATGCCGTTGTTAAAGAGCCTCCGCGCCCGTACTCGCCCGATGCCGCGGAGGGCGACCAGGGGGAGGAGCTCCGCCTTCACGCCGGATCTGACCCTGACCTCCATGTCCCGGAGGGGGCCGGCGAGATGGGGCGCGAACCGCGAGGAGAGCCTGCTCGCCGCGTGGACGAGCCACTGGACGCTCTCCACAAAGGAGTAGATGTCGCCGGGGTTGATCCCGTACCGCTCGCAGATCATGGCCTCCCCCACCTCGTCAATCCAGTCAGAGAGGACGAGGGCGGTCTTTAAGGCCCTGTAGAAGGTCTCGCACTCCTCGTCCCCAAAGGAGGGGAGGGTGAGCCAGATCGCGTCCTCGTGCTCGTAGAGGTATTTTTCCAGGAAGTGGAGATCTGCCTGCCGGAGGTAGAGGGTGGGCATATCCGGCGTTGAACAGAGGAGGTGGAGGAGGCCGATCGCGGTGAAGTTCTCCACCCGGGCAAGGCAGCTGGTGATGGCCTCAGCGCCCCTCGGGTCAAGGTAGAGCCGCGAGACCAGGGTCCCGAGCTCGGTTGCCGAGAGATCGTCTCCCAGCCGGACCACCATCTCGGACTTTTCCAGGAAGGAGAGGGCGGAGTCCACAACCTCTTCAAGCCCGCGCCGGTTCCGGTTCTCGTGGACATAGAAGGTGCGGTCGAGGAACCCCATGACCTGCCCCTCGGTGGAGCCGAAGCCGGTCGCGACGAGGGAGAGGATGTGGGTGCAGATGGCCTTCGCCGATCCGCACTGGGAGTGGACATCCTCGGGCGGGGCCTCGATATAGGCGCAGGTCAGGTCGTGCACCGCGTCCCTGTCTTTTGCGATGAGGACCGCCTCGCCGTAGGGATCCAGCCGTGGCCGGCCGGCGCGCCCTGCCATCTGGTGGTACTCCCGCACCGGAATAGGGGCCATGCCCTCCCCGCCCCGGTAGCGGAGGTAGTCCCGGATGATGACCCGCCGCGCAGGAAGGTTGAGGCCTGCAGCAAGGGTGGGGGTCGAGGCGATGCACTTGATCTCACCGGCCCGGAACCCGGCCTCGACGATCTTCCGCTGCTCCCTCCGGAGCCCGGCATGGTGGAACGCCGCGCCCCGCTCGACGCATGCGACGAGTGACTTATCCATCTCGGTCTCGGCGAAGCCGGCGAGTTCCCGGGAAGAGGCGGCGAGGGCGGGGGAGGTACGCTTGAGGGCCGATGCAGCCCTCTTCGCGAAGGCCTCGGCGTTGCGCCGCGAGGAGACAAAGACGAGGCACTGCCCTCCCTCGGCGACCGTGTCCAGGCAGAGGTTCAGGTCATCGAACTTCGAGACGCCCTCGACCTTTCGTTCCCCATCGTTGAACTGGATCATCCCGCGGTAGAAGACACCCTCGCGGAGCAGGACCGGTCGCCAGGTGCTGGTAACGGAGTTGGCAT
>Ga0315285_10001735_pt1 | contig 22858 bp, 10 predicted proteins | sample YL17G09_36_MG_FD_203698 | JGI IMG/M metagenome (GOLD analysis project Ga0315285, IMG submission 203698) | Sediment microbial communities from Yellowstone Lake, YNP, Wyoming, USA - YL17G09_36 | ecosystem: Environmental > Aquatic > Freshwater > Lake > Sediment | place: USA: Wyoming | collected... | reverse complement strand
GCAGCCGCTTCCATAAGGAGTCGTTCCGCCCCTCAGATAGCCTACGCGCTCCCCTGACTTGAGAGAGGAGCCAACCCATATCACTTCCATGTTCCGACGCTAGATAGGAGCGCAGCTCTTGGTCAGAGCCTTGGCTTATGTCGCCAGGTCTGTCTCGCAGGTAAACCGAGTTTGGCATCATGCGGAAGTGGATAGGCGGTCTGCATTGATGGACTTTGTACCGCCAATAGACGGCTCTGCCGCGGGCCGCCCTGGAGCGGCAGAACATTCTTATTCTCCGACCCTGATGATTTCTCATGAACTTCCTGGACACTCGCGTGCGCATCCAACATCCATGCCCTTTCTGCGACTTCTCCGCGACTTTCCCTGATGTCCAAATGACGCTATGGTGCAACGGCTCAAATGAGGTTCTCCAAATCATGGCGCCGAATCCGTCAAGGCTAGCGGACGTCCTGCACGCCGCACAGGAAAGGCTAGGCGCTTACGACATGTTTCGTGACGGGCAGTCCGCTTTGACCATGACAAGGGACTGCATGTGCAGGAAATATCGCTCGGTATCGTCGATAGCCGAGGAGAACATGCTCTGGCTTGTCCCGCCCGTCACCTACCACGGTGGTTGGGAGTTTCACCGAATCATCTCACCTGGGACGAAACCTCTGGCCACCTTCGTCGCCGACGTGAAGAAGAGTGGACGCATCGAGGTCATCTCGCATTTACCTCGAGATCGTCTCGACATCATCCATGACATCGGGGCTGTGCCCGTGCACTTTTTCGAGGGGCTGACGGACAGGCAGATCCATGCACTCGTTTCCGCCTACGAGAGTGGCTTATTCGAGGTTCCCGCCAAGACCAGTATCGGCAGAATAGCCAAGAGGGAAGGGCTTTCTCGCTCAACTCTTGGCGAGCACCTCCGCAAGGCTCATTTGCGAATACTCAGGAACTCGTATCCGTATCTTAAGCTCAAAGACGTTGGTACGAAAGAGATAAAGTTGGTGACTTGAACGCCTTCGTGTCGTCGCAGGAGCTCAGTTCCATAAACACTCAATCGATGCTGGATCGCCGCGGCCTCAGGCCCGTACTGCTAAAGCGATATGCCTTTCACTCTATCTCGGCAGACTCCTGGTCAGTCCCAGTTGGACCGCGTTTCGCGGAGAGACGTGAAGTTGATGAGGTGAAAGTCGCTCGGTTCGCGTGCACGACACGCGAAGAGAAACTTACCCATGGCACGAACGCCTGCGAACATGCTTGTAGCGATGCGGCTCACCGCAAATGCCCGGACAATTACGTATGCGACTAACGCTGATCCCAAGTGCTGCTCTCATTCCCTTGTTGAATCATGAGGGCGGCTGGGTTAGCGAATGATTGGCAGAACTTCTCTCTCAAGTGATGGAGAATCCTGATGTTTGTGGTGAACAGTCTCTTGTTAAGGGGCTGGTGATCCCAGACCGGGCGTTTCATTCATCGCACGCAGCAAGCCGAATAAGGACATGCCGCAATGGCTCCGCACTCAGCGGATATCGGTGGCCTTACCCGATTGTCATGGTTATCGTGCTGACAATAGAGCCACCATCATCGTCCGTCACCGTCAGGGTGATCGTGTACGTGCCCGCGAAACCATAAACCAGCACCTGTTCGCCTGTGGCGGTGATAGGATTGACATCTGGACTCGGGTACGGATCTGGGCCTGCGCCGTTGTTGTAATATGTCGATGTCAACATCCTCCCGTCTCCCGAATCCCAGGTGAACGTCAGGTCGTCGCTTCCGCGGTCGTGTGCGGTGGCGGCTAGGTGAATGATCTGGTTGACTGCGTAGAAGTGAACGTTCTCCACCTGCCATGTCCCGGTGCCGTTGTGCCTCACGTTGAATGTGTGGTGGAGTCTCGTCTCGTTCCCGTTCTCCCAGTGGAAGATGATCCACGCTGGATTCGCTCCATTCGGTTGGCCGTTTATCGGGTCATCATCTGGGGTGTAGTACGCCACGACGGAGAACTTCCTGGTCAGGCTCACCTTCACGTCGTGGAGAGTCGCGGACTGGTCGTCCGGGCTCCCGGGGTACCTGATTACCTGAGCGTATCCAGTCTCATTTCCGTCCGTGTACAACCTCAGGATGACGTCGTGCCATTTCTCCCCCGCCACTCGCAACGTGATGTCGGCGACCATGAACGCCTCCGCATTCAGGATAGTTGGCGGGAGGTTGAGGACGGTCACGGTCGTCTCGTACGTGGCGGCACCGCCATCGTCGTCCTCGACTCTGAGGGATATCCTGAACACGCCATTGTCGCCATAGGTGTGAGCCGTCGAATCATCCACGCTGAACGGGAAAGTACCGTCGGGACTCTTTGGCGGGTCAGGTCCGACCCCGTCATTGTAGTAGACGATCTGGGTCATCGGGTCGTATTCGAAGTTCCAAGTGAATGTCAGGTCATCACTGCCAGGGTCGACTGCGTTGGCGGTAATCGAGAGCGGGTCTGCTTCGTTCACCTCGAACGGCCCGAACGGTGAAATCGCTGGCGGTAGATTGCTGATATTCACCTCCGTGGAATAGGAGGCGGAACCGCCATCGTCGTCCGTCACCGTGAGGATGAGAACGTAGACTCCATTATCCCCGTATGTGTACCCAACGCCGTCAATCGCTGTGAATGGACATGTGCCGTCAGGACTCTGTGACGGGTCAGGGCTAACCCCATTGTTGTAGTGGATGTTGTCGAATGTCGGGCCGAGTTCGAAAGCCCATATGAATGTGAGATCGTCACTGCCGGGATCGGTGGCGGTAGCGTTGATGTTTAGAGGAACGCTTTCATCGGCTGCGAACGGGCCGAACGGAGATTTCGATGGCGGGAGGTTGTTCACGACGAGCTGCCCGCTCCATGAGGTGGAACCGCCATCGTCGTCTGTGACTTCCAGCGTAATCGTGTACACCCCATTGTCTCCGTACGGATGGGTCGCCGTGTCTGTGGCGGTGAAAGGCCAAGTCCCGCCGGGGCTGTTCGGCGGGTCCGGTCCGACGCCGTCGTTGTAATAGATCTTTGAGTCGGACGAACCTTCTTCCCAGGACCAGTCGAACTTCAGGTCGTCGCTTCCGGAGTCCGTGGCGGTGGCGGTTAGCGAGACCGACTGGCCCTCGTCGATGTTCATCCCGCCGGAGATCGAGACCGATGGCGGGAGGTTGTCCGGAGTGGCGGTGATGGTGAGTGTCGTCCCGGACGAGCCGCTGTCGTCGTCTCTGATGAAGACGGTCACCGTGAACGCCCCGTTGTCGCCGTAGGTGTGACTCTTCACGTCGGTGATGTCCCTCGGGTGGATGTCGGTGCTCGGGTACGTGTCAGGGCTGACGCCATTGTTGTAATAGGTGGAGAACTCGTCAGGCGCGCCGTATCCCCATATCCACTTCAGGATGATATCATCGCTGCCGGGATCCGTCACATGAGCGGAGAACGTAATCGGGCCGCCCTCATACTGCGAAGGGGTCATGGTCACACCGCCTGAGGGCAAGACATTGAGTATTGTCACATTCGCCGTGTCTGTGGCTGTGAGGTTGCCGTCTGAAACCTCTAGGGCGACTTTGCCTGTGAAGTCGTCACCCCAGATGTAGGAACATGCTGGGTTGGTCAACCACGGCGTGTCCCACGTTCCGTCATTCTCGAAGTCCCATCGGTATTGGAGGACCTCTCCGGACGATCCTTTCGATCCCGAAGCGTCAAGGATAATGGCTCCGTCCTCCGCGCCGATGTAGGGCCCTCCGGCCTCAGCCGTCAAGGTGGTCCCGCAGTCTTCCTTTAACACTATCTCAATCTCCTCCCATCCGGGGGGTGAGCCGCCTAGCGGCGGGATGTCATAGAACCATATTGTGTACATGCCAGCGGGAACCGGCGTTCCAGTAGGCGGCGGATTTCCGAAGAGATGGCGGTATGTCTGGTTCCATGTTCCCGTCAACGTCCCGTTGAGCTCACCGACCTTGGTCAATGGATTGAAGACTTCAAAAACGGGATCCCCCGAGTCGTTCGTGATCGCCCAGAAAATCGCTGGGAAATCCCCGATAGACGGGATTTGCGCAACACCGGTCGCGGTTATGTTCACGAGTTCCCCCAGTTGATAACATTGTTTGTCTGTTGCCATTGTTACGTACCCGTCTTGCGGCTCAAATGGTGTCGGGTTCTGACCGAATGCACCAAGAGACATTACCGTTGCAACTAGCGCAAAACCCAATCGATATGTCCAATTCCCCATGGACCTCTCCTCTTGGAATGATGATTGGAATGGACTCTTAAGACTGTATTCCTCACATGTCAAGCGAACTCTCCTACATGTAAAGTACAGGCGCGGTGGCGCTGCTTCTCATGACGAATGGTGACATAATATCGATGGTCGCCGTGCTCAGCCCCTAAGCTGGGAATACCGAACGTTTCACGATGACGTGCTGGGCTGATCATCGAGAGTTGCCTGAAGATCTCGCAGGCGTGCCCTGAGAGTCCTTGACGGATTTATCGACCACAATCTTGTCCGTCTTGCTCTCAGGCGATTTGCCTTCTGGAGACTCATGGGGGTTCGTCTTCATGCGCCGGTGGATTGCCGACGCTAGACCTGCGCCGAGAATCACCAGATCGATCGACGTGCCAAGCCCGACGGCGGGGGGAATCGACAGCACTCCTGTCAGACTGGATAGGATACCTGTTGCCCATTCTGCAACGACGAACGGTAGGGAGGTGATTGTGAACGCCTTCACCTTCGCCGTCACGTCTGTCCCGCGTCCCCATGGTTTTCTCCACGATGACAGTAGTCCTGCTATCACGAGCACGATCGCAAAGACACCCGCAATAATCGGTTTGCAGTTGACGCTCGCTCCATTGAGCGGCGGAGCCGAGGTCACCTCGATCGTCAGTTTCCTCTGAACCTCGTTTCCGACGTGATCGCACGATCTATACTCAATGGTGTGCGACCCTTCCGACAGGGGGAACGTGGCAGAATATGGAATCCATTGCCCCTCATCGATTCTGTATTCGACTGCCGCCACGCCACTCCCGAGTCCATCACTGGCATCAAGCGAGAATGAAGTACCGGCGGGCACCCACGCCGCGTTCGGGGTTATCGTCAATGCGGGAGGGGTGATGTCGTAGGCGGCGAAGGCATCTGCAGAGGATGGCGGCGTCTCAGTGTTGCCCGCGGCATCCGTGGCCGTCGTGTAGAACCGGTAATGTCCCTCGCCACCGGGGAACGTAAATTGCCATCCCCAGGGCTGCGTCGTTCGAGTCGCAAACCGGAGCCACGCATCCCAGGTGATGTTGTCGAGGCTGTGTCTGAACCAAAGAGTGACGTTCGAAACAACGGAACCGACATCACTCGCGGTGGCGGTCAACTGGAGCGGGATGTGGTTGTGCCAGTAAGGTCTCACAGCCTCCGCGCGGGATGATGGGGGTACTCCGTCCGATACGTCTAGCCACTTGTGAGTCACTTGCTCCGAGCCATCGGAAAGCAACTCCACATAGAATATGTGTGGTTCGTCATGCGGGCCGAGGGCGAGTGAGTCGAATATCCTGCTCGGGAAAGTCGCATCCACCATGTCAACGGTCCACTGAACGCCGTCGAAATGGGCGTACCTGAGCGAGAGGGAGTCCGCCGCGATAAACGAAATCCGGGGAAGACCATGTTTATCTAAGGCTAAGGACACTTCCGTTTTCGATCCGCCTAGGCCTATATACTGATACACGGTCTCAACTTTCCAGCCCTCAACCGGTGACTCGAACCTTGCGAAGCGCATCCCTTTCCCTGTAAGATTCTGATAGGCGATGCGGGCGTGGTTGCTGGAATCGAACTTCAGCGACAAGGCGCCAACGGTCACATTGCCTTTCTCGGGCTTGTCCACGAGGGTTGTCGACCAGGCAGACCCGTTCCATTCAGAATACGAAAGACCGTCTAGATGTATGTGGATGCATCCTATGGCGGGGTGGCCTTGGGAATCCAGAGCGATTGACATGCTTGGGAACGGTCTTGCTGCGAACAGCACGGTCTCGACGATCCATCCCGCCATTGACCGGTAAGCGTGCCTTAGATAACCGCTCAGGTTCCCTTGCATGTTCCAGTACGCGACATGAGGGCGCCCGCTCGTGTCGATTGCCAGTGACGTGTCGTCTAGCACGGTGCCGTTGACCGTTTCCACGGTTTCCGAGGAGATATTGGTGCCCCCAAGATTGGCGAACCGAACTGAGCGGTCGGTCTGGCGGTAGTAGGAGACGGCGGGCGTCTTGTTAGGATTGAGGGCGATTGACGGGTTGATGGAATCTGTGTCAACGAGCCTGAAGTTCCACCAATCGCCTGATTTCACTCCGTACCTCAAAACCGTGGGCGGCTGAGAGTTGAACACCACGTGAATCCTGCCCTGCGCGTCGATCACGGTCATGGCGTTATCTCCGACCGCAACCGCCTCCGTGTTCCATGCGGATTCGAGTTCGAAACCCCGACCTGCCCAAGACGCCAATGGAAATAACACAGAGACCACAACCAAGATTGTTCCGAAACATGTCTTCGCGTTCATCACCTGAGCCTCTTTCCACCCGACTCGCCTCAACCTCTAAAACGATAGCCTTGACATGTAGACCAGCATGCTTACATGTCAACCGGAATCATCCCACCGCCCCCATATACGCGGTCTGGTTTTCGACTTCGACAGTGAACTTGTCTGTCAACTAGAGATGGCGCCCATATCAGCTCCGACAAGGAGCAGATCGACCTTCTCAAGCGGCAGACGAACGAAGCACTCATGAAATGCAAGGCAAGGCATGTCTGCAGGAGAATCATCGCGAGTGTCATTACGAATGCTGAAACGAGCTCCACCGATCCGTCTTACTGTTCCAGTCACGAGCGGTTGCTTGTCGCTTCTCAAATCCCACCCATGATCAAGAACGGTGTCCAAGCCAAAAGCCTGATAATGTGGTCCCTCTTGGCTTCTTTGGATCATGGAGTCGATCAAAGCAGCATTCTGTGGAGACTACTGCGGCAAGTGCCCGAACTACCTCCTGAAATGCGCTGGTTGCGATCCCAAACAGCATCCGACCTGCTACTTCGTGACATGCTGTACGCTCAAAGGCATCGAACACTGCGGGATGTGCCCTTCCTTTCCATGCATGAGGCTAGTGGACTGGATACCCGATGATAGGCCTGAGTGCCCCAGAGCATATCATGTCGAAAACCTCAGACGGAGAAAGGAGGTTGGAACCAGAGCGTGGCTCAAGGAACAGGCAGCACAGTGGGACGGCTGAAGAGTGCAAGACTAGTTCCATAGCCAACGCTCTCTCGCCGGGGTTGAATCGGAATACATTGACACTCAGACCGACCGTCCCCTTTGGAGCCGACAGGGAACATGGGGCGAGTGCTGGCTTGCGCAGAAACTACGATATCTCGAAATGCGGGCCCGGCAGGGTTGGGGTCTCCATATCGAAGGTCGATTCGTTAATGTGGGACTTGCCATTCACTTTGCATCTTGCCCACTCTCGTTTGGAGGTATCCAAGCAGAACTCCGCGCGGCCATCTTTCCTTCCGTTTAGTCATTCCAACCTGGAGTGCGACATGGACGATTTCATGGCCTGCTCTGAATAAGGCTCTTCTCGTCAGGAACATCGAAAAGCGAACTGGATGCCAGGGATTGCCTCTGATGTCGCCCCCGGGGTGAATTCCAAAACGTGACCTTTCGCGAGAGATCAACCTCCCTTGCTCTTCCGCCTCAGCTCCTCGCTGAAGCTCTCTGGACATCGTCGACGAGGACGGCGGTCAGACGGGCGGCAGCTGCGGGCGGATTGCCACCGTCGTATGCTGTGGCGGCAGGAACCTGAGCCCGCCGGCACCTGAGGACTGTGGTTTCACGAGTTGCCGATTTCCACCCGCGCCATGCCCATGGTCGCGTAGAAGGACAAGGAAGGGTCGGCTTCCAGCCGTTCCAGCTGGGGATTGGGCCCGAATCCGATCCCCACATCGTCCTTCACGATGCTGTTGTCGAGCATGCAAGGCTTCGCAGCGAGATTCAGCCCGATGCTGAACCAGCCGAGCCGACATTTCCTGCGCTTCGAATCGGGCAACGCCTTCTTGATGAGGCCGGCATTCTCCTCCGCGCCGGATTCGACGAGCCTGCCCTTCTCGAAGCGGAACCACAGTCCCTTGACCTTGCGCCCCATCAGGAACAGCGGGTCCTCGAATCGGACCTCGCCCTCTGCCGAGTCCTGACGAACTGCCACCTCGACCTTGCCAGCGGGAAGGGAGGTCGCGGCGACACCGCGGCGGACATCCGCATCCCCGACGATTCCGTCATCCACGAGCGGCCTGATGCCCTTCGTCTCGAACCGCAGGTCCGTTCCCGCATCGGAGACAACCCGGATCCTCTTCAGCCCGGACAACGCGCGCGACCATGCCGCCCCCCTATTCTGGATCCCGCGCAGGTCGACTGCCAGGGCGGCCTCGAAGCTCCTCCGCCACCGCAGGTAGTCGAGGCCGTACGCTTCCGCCCTCTCCGGCGTGACACGACCAATTGACAGGTCCACAGACCTCACCAGACGCCGCCGCCTGGGCTCGTTCTGCCTGACGTTCCCAATCGCGTTCGCGTCGAACTTCTCTGGAGGGATCTCCCGCATCCGCCGCGCGTCCCCGGGCCCGCCCAGGTAGATGTACGCGGTAATCGCCTTGTTGACCGCCCTCTGCGCGGGCGATGCGACCCGGAGCCAACGCATGGGCAGCTCCAGCATCGACGTGAACCAGAGGTCGTCCGTCATCAGAGTGATGAGGGTGTCGCCTCCCGCCCGCCTTGCTTCGAGGGCAAGGGCCTCCGCGAGCGGGATTGTCGGGATGTAGGAGTATATCTGCAGGACGTCCCTCCAGTCGAGGCGCAGGGACCGGCGGACGACCTGCCGCGCCAGAGGAATCCATCGCTCGAAGGCAGGCCACTTGACAGCCGTTCGCTGGACAGCCATGACGAACCCCAAATCCTAACGGCGGACACTCTGTTATAGGTTGTGGCGGGTGGCGGAATGTGGAATCTGGAACCTAGCCTATTGAAGTACAACGAACCAGGGACGGCAAATCCGGGCGGATCTGATCCTTGATCCCGCGACAATGAGTGATCCTTCCTATTCTCCCGCCGATGCCCCTCCCGGATGCTCTTCTGCGCTCTCTCCGTCACCGCCGTGATGGTGACTCGCGGCGGGCTTCAAGACTCGCAACGAGTGGCTTCGCGCTCAGATAGGAGAGTTATTGGAAGAGACCAGAAGCAAAAAGCTGCGAGGACTCCTGGAAAAGACGACGATTGAGAGCATCCGGGAGCAGGACATAGTCGACATGGTAGAGGACTGGCGTGCCAGGAAGCGCAAGAGCAACAGGCGGTAGACCAATATGAAACCACTTAGCCTAGCTGCAAAAGGGGGGGTGCGCTAATAATGACAGGGCATCCTATTGCGGCAGTGGAGAAATTGCCTTGTTCTGCTTAATATAATTTAAGTATCACGAAGTCCTAATGTATCCGATCATGGGGGAAGTTCAGCCGTGAAGTGGTCTCCTTGGGCCGTCACGTTCATATTGGTCACCTCGATAGGGAACCAAGCCGCTATCGTTCAAGATGACATTTCAATATCGAACCAATGGTTAACGGAGCAACCGAATTCGGAACCTCCCCTGCCACAGATGAATTCAGATCTCCGACATCACGCGCTCACCATATCGACGGGAGGCCCGTACGAAGCGCTTGAAAGCGAGCCGTTTAGCTTGAAAGGCAATGCGACTTCGTTGCCTGAAGGATCAGAGATGTGGTGGGATCTAGACGGGTATTCTGATGCGAATGGGGACGGGAACCTGACGAACGACCGTGATGCCGAGGGCCTGACACCAACGGTATCGTACGCGGACGATGGGGAGTTCGTCGCGACCCTAAATGCCTTTAACCTCTCAGGAGGCGGCCAAGATGCCGTATTCATCATCGACAGTTCCCAGAGTATGTCCTACAATGACCCCTCCGCAATCCGAGTCGCTGCCGCAAGCCAGTACATCCATTCGCTATCCTCCCAAGACCGAGCAGCAATCGTGGGCCTTGCCCGTGGCAACTATTCGGCAAACGACGCTTGGCTCACCAACGAGCTAGCGGGGGAACCTCATCATCTGACGAACTTGGATGCAACTGGCAAAGCACTCATGGCCACCGACGCGGAAAGCCTGAACTTCACGAATGGAGGGACGAACATCGAGCAGGCATTATATTTCGGATTGCGGGAGCTTGTTCCGGGATATAATGTACCACCCGAGGAATTATGCTCATGGAGTGGCCGTCCGTTTCCTCCTCCGGCGGGCAACGGCGCTGCGGACCATTCGTGGATAGTCATCCTCCTGACCGATGGAAGGGGCGCCTATGATGACAGCTGCACCGAAGACGAGGTCGCTGTTGCGGTCTTCTATTCAGTGACTATCTTCACCGTCGGACTTGGAGAATTCGTGGATGCCCCGTACCTTGAAAACCTTTCTGCCCCGACCGGCGGCTCATACCACTTCGCGGAAAATGCCAAGGACCTTCCGACGATCTATCAAGACATATTTCAACGAACCACGGAGCCATCGAACGTGTCCTTGTCGACGAAGGTGACCATTCGGAATGTCGCACCCCATATAGTCGTGGCTGTCCCTTCGCACGCAATGGAAGGGGAAAGGATTCGTGCTGATGTCACGTTTGAGGATCCCGGTACCGACGACGTGACAATCGAATGGTCATGGTCTTACGGGCCTACCGGTACCAGGACTTTCCTCAATGATCCAGCGAGACCGGATCCGCCAAGGTCGCTTGTGGGCCAGTCTCCATTTCGGGGCAATTGCACGCAGAATCACACATACGGTGATGATGGTGCATTCACACTGCGAGTCAGTGCTTGTGATGATGACGGAGGATGTAGTGAGGAATCAAAGGAAGTGACGATATTAAACGTGGCTCCCTCGGTCACGACATATTCTTCCAAGGGAGTCGAAGGCACACCTCTATCACTCTCCGCCCGAGTTTCCGACCCAGGCAGTGACGACCTCTTCCTCACCTGGTCATGGGGAGACGGCACCCCGGACGAGACTTCCGTTTACTACAACAACGGAGTCAGTCCGGATCCGTACCCGAGCCCTGACATCAACCCCAGGGATGTTACGGATGTCAAAAGCCACGCGTACGGAGACAACGGAGCCTTCACAGTCACCGTCTTCGTTCGGGATGACGACAGCGGGAACCAGGGGATCACGCTCCAGATCACCGCCACACCTGACAACCTCCCGCCATCGGCGAACGTCTCCGGCGAGATGAATATCGACGAGGGGCAGTCTGTAGCCCTCACCGCCACCGCCACCGACCCGGGTAGCGACGACCTAAAGTTCTCCTGGTCCTGGGGAGATGGGTCCTCCGAGAGCAGAATCTACTACAACGATGGCATCGGTCCAGATCCGCCCCAGAGCCCTGGCGGGACATGGCCATTCACCGCCACAGATACAGCCACTCACCCTTACGGGGACAACGGGCAGTACACGGTTGCTTTGACAGTCGCCGACGACGACGGCGGTTCGACGACGTGGTCCGGGCAGGTCATCGTCAACAACCTCCCGCCGTCGATCAAGCCGTTCGGCCCCTTCACGGTGGACGAAGGGAGGCCCTTGTCCCCTTCTGCGACAGCGACCGACCCGGGAAGCGACGATCTCACGTTCACCTGGAGATTCGAGCTCGGGCCAACGACCTCGAACACGCACTACAACAACGGCGTGAGTCCAGATCCGTATCCTAGCCCCGGTCCGGTCTACCCAATCGCCACCACGGACAGCATCACTGCCACCTACGGGGACAACGGCGTCTTCGTCCTCAACCTCACAGTGAAAGATGACGACGGCGGCGTGAGTTGGTACGAGACCGAGATCATCGTGGTCAACACACCTCCCTTGATACAGCCGTTCGGTCCGTTCACCGTCGACGAGGGAAGCCCCCTGAATGTCTCTGCGAATGCGACAGACGCGGGCAGCGATGACCTCACGTTCCTGTGGTCGTTCGAGCTCGGTCCGACGATCCAAAGCATCCACTACAGCGATGATATAGGCCCCGATCCGACGAAGAGTCCGTGGGGCGCGTTCTCGTTCGGCGCTACCGACTCAGCGTCCCACACCTACGGGGACAACGCAGTCTATGTCGTGAACCTGACCGTGACCGATGACGATGGCGGTGCCGCGTACTACTCAACGGAAGTGACGGTGCTCAACCTCCCGCCATCCATCAAGCCGTTCGGTCCGTTCCATATCGGAGAAAGCGACCCGCTGACAATTGATACGAGTGCGATAGAAGCGGGAAGCGACGATCTCACGTTCACGTGGACATGGGACTATGGTCCGACATTCCATCACGTCTACTACAATGACGGTATTGGCCCCGACCCGGCGAAGAGTCCGTGGGGTACTTTCACTTTCGGCGCCGCCGACTCGACCTCCCATACATACGGCGACAACGGCATTTTCAACGTCTCTCTGAAAGTCGAGGACGATGACGGCGGCAGCGCGTGGTACAACACCACCGTGACCGTCGACAATGTCCCGCCCGTGATTGACGACGTGCAGGTCTATGTGGAAGCGAACCTCACCCTCCGCGTGGCGGGGGAGAAGTGGCACGATGTCTGCATGGACCTGGTGCACGACGGCAACGTCGAGAATCAGGATTGCGTCGTCCGATATCCTGGATCGCCAGACGACCAATCCGGGACAATCACGGGCAGGATCCAGCTCCTGGGCGACTTCAAGATAGTCCTTTACTACACGCCTGACGACGACCCCGTCAACGGTCAGCCGAACGGCGCAAATCCCATATGGGTGTTCATCGGATTCCCGGACGGATCGGAGGTCAGCCTTCATCACACCTTCAACGTCCAGCATAACGACACATGGGTCTGGACGATTGATGATTTCAGGCCCTACCTCGTCGGGCAGAAGATCACGTTCAATGCGACCGCCACTGATACCGGCAGCGACGACCTCACATTCGCCTGGTCATGGGGCGACGGCACGCCAGATCTGTCCGCGACCTACTTCAACAATGGGGTGAGCCCAGACCCATATCCGTCCCCGAACGGCACGTTCCCATTCACCGCCACAGACGACTCGACACACACCTACGGCGATGACTGCCCGTGCGATGTCACCCTCACTGTGACCGATGACGATGGCGGGAGCGCGACTTACGCTACGGTCGTGAACGTCCTCAATGTGCCTCCATCTTTGGCGGGAAATGTGGAAGCGTATGCACGTGGCTCTCTCGTCCTCCGGATTGCGGGAGAGAAGTGGCACGACGTCACTGCTACAATCTACCGGAACGGGACTGAGGATTGCGCCGGAATAGTCATCAGATCTCTGGGAAGCCCCGACGACCAAGCTGTCACGATAGGTATCCTGACGAAAGAGCTCTTGAGCAACGATTTCTGGTCCGCCAAGGTAGTCTACACCCCCGAGGACGACCCAATCAACGGACAGATGAACGGAGCGGACCCGGCGTGGATAATCTTCAGATCCGAACATGGGAACGAGAGTTCCCTGCACCACACCTTCAACGTCCAACACAGCGAAACATGGACATGGGATATTCCTGACCTGAGAACACTGCTCGTCGGCATCCCTCTCGACTTCAAGGCGACCGCCACGGACCCTAGCAGCGATGACCTGACGTTCATCTAGAATTGGGGCGACGGGTCTCAGACAATCGATCAGCTATTCCATAATGGCTTCAGCCCGGATTTATAGCCCTCGCCTGACAACGCTCCCGTATTCGCCTACGTCACCACTACCCACATATTCGCCCGCCGAGGAGAGTTCACAATCCATCTCACTGTTGTCGACGATGATGGTGAATCAACAACGGCCTCGATGCATCTGGGACTCTAGAAAATAAACTTGCCCCGATAGGAAGCATCCTATGCACGCCATTCTTCTAGAACTCTTAGCGTTCACCCCGATAAATCCCGGTTCACTGTCTATCACCTCCAAAACCTTCACAGCCTCCTCCGACCGGAAACAGAGATAGCCACATGCAATGACCATTCTTACCCATGGATTCGGGTTCGACATGAGCTCTTGAATCTTAAGGCGCCCCCTCCCTAAATCCAAGCGGGGCTGCCTTCAAAGCTTCGCCTGTACGCAATGAGGATTCGACGCGGATGGTAATCTCTTTGACCTTCCACGCTCAAGGGCGGAGTCGCCCCGCCCGCCACTCATGCAAGACCATCTTTGCATCGAAGCCGATGATGCCTTTCTCCTTCGCCAAGGCCTCGAGCGTCTTTGTTGCTTCCGCTTCGTGATACTTCAGGTATGTGCTCGCTGCGACCATGCGCACCCAAGGATTCGAATGCTCTAGTAGTGCATGAATCGCGTGCCGTCCGGCTTCTCCTTTCTGTTCCAAGTGCTTCCTGAGACTATCATAACGCCTGTACTGCTTGTTCGTCGTCTTGTGGTCACCCGCCTCGGTCGCAGCTCCGTGCTTGGTGACTGCGTCTACGAACTCTTCGACGACAATCTTCATGGACTCTTCGGGTTCACCCGCCTGAGGATTCGTTGTCTTCGTCCGACGCTTCATATTTCACCCCGGAACGCTCTCTCCAAGATCTCCCACCCCCACTCCGACTGTTCCTCCCAGGATTGAGTTCGCAACCACTTCCGGAAAGTCAGACCACCTGTGAATTCCCGAATGGAGGAATAATAGGCGGATATCCTAATGTGCACGGAACGCGGAATTGACACAAGATTCTCAAGGCTGTGGATACGCGCCGCACCAAACCGCTTCAGGTTTCGCCAGCCCTGCTCGACGATGTGGTGCCACTCGTGAGTCTTCCCGAACTTGCCGAAGATTCGCTTGAACGCCCCGAAGCTCTGGAATCCGCCCTCAATCCGATTGGTCGTTTTCAGGATGACCCCGAAGCCTCCCGCCGCCCCAAGTGCTTTCAGGGCATGGACCCCACCGCTCCCAGCGTTCGGGACGCTGGGGATTGCCCCGAGAAGGTCCAAGCCAATGGCCCCCCAATCGCATCCGACCGCTTGGCACTCGAATGCGTCCTGGGTGAGGAAGTAGGCCGTGGAGTAGACGTCCCCGTAAAGGGGTATGAAGCCGAACACTGTGGCGAAGATATCTGCGACGGGACGAATCCCGGGGACATAGTGGGCGGCCACGGCGACGGCGACGCCGGCCACGGCTAGAACACCGAGGATAATCGCGAGCTCCGCGATGCATAGATCCCATATACACTCCCCTGTCGGGTCCGTGTATTTGAGCGGATTGTTCACGACATACACATATCGATCCTGTGTCTGCGGCTCTGCTAGGGAACCGAGGTTGGGATCCGCGGAGACGAATCGACCGAGGTCCGGATCGTACTGCCGAGCGCGCAGGTGGAGGAATCCCGTGGGCACGTCATGCTCTTCACCAGTAAACTGAAAGCGCTCACTCCCGACTACACGATAAGACTTCCCGAAAGGATCGTATTGCGCGGTGAAAACAAGGGCCTTGTTCTCGTCCAAGATCATGCGGGTGGAACCGAGGCTGTCAGTCAGATAGTAGAGCGTTGTGCAAGTAACGGAAACGCCGCAGTCGACCCGCGCAATCCGGAATCCCTCGATAAAGATGTACTTCACTGTAGAGACTGCGCCTGTAGAGTCTGTGCTTCGCTCGAACACCACATCCGCCCCTAAGTGGATGGACTTGACAATGTCAAATTGAGGCGCACTGCGGACGATTACTCGTCGGCCAAGTCCATCGTACGTGTATTGCTCCTGAATCATGCCATTCAATTTGGCCATCGTCATTCGGTTCTCGTGGTCGTAGCTGTAGATCCAGCCGTCGGAACGCCATTGGAGGTTGCCATTCATGTCATAAGTGTAGCTCGTCGTGCCCCCACTGTCTGTCTTCGATTGAAGCTCGTTCAGCCCCTCCGGTCCGTTATCGTAAAGATAAGTGGTGGTTTCAGTGCCGATAGTCAGACTCATCCGATTCCCCAGCTCGTCATATTCGTAGACCTGGGAGCCGAAGAGACCGTTGGCCGTCTTGAGGCGATTGAGCATATCGTATTCGTACGTGGCGGCTCCCTGGTCGTCCCCGACAACCACATTCCCCGCGTAGTCGTATTTGTATTCCAGGTCGAGGAATTGCCCTTGAGTGATCTCATCTGAGGCGACGATTGACGTAGGCATTCCTCGGGGATTATAAGCGTACGTTTGTTTGACGCCAACTCCAAGATGAATAGCTCGAATCATATCGTCTGGCTCGTAGAACAATGTGGCGAATATTTCTGCCACCGTCGGCGGGATTGTCGGGATTTCCAACGCGACAGAGCGGGTCCGTCCTAGGGCGTCATAATCATATATCAGTGTTTTACGGAGATAATCCGAATCCGGTGGCAGTGTGAGTCGGGTAAGTCGCCCTGCTGCGTCGTACTCGTAGTTGAGCGGGAAGGTGTCCGTCGACAGGAATGTTGTCTCGCTAGTGACCCTGTCCATTGCGTCATAACTGTACCAAACCATCGCGTCGGGGTTCCAGACAGAGAGGAGATTGCCATCAGGATCGTACTCGTAATCCACATCTTTCTCCCGTGGTCCACACGGACCGGCGCCGTAGCAGAGGAAGTGAAGCTGGTAGATCTCATCATACACGTAGGTCGTCAAATAATTCCAGCGATCCTTCCGAGAAACGATGTTGCCAACCGCGTCATAGGAGTATTCCTCCGTCTTTAATGGACTCTCCTTGTACGTGGTCTTTTTGAGCCGATTCAGACGGTCGTACTCGTGCTCCGTCGTCTGCTGCCGTTCATTGGTCACCTTTTCAATGTTGTCTGCTTCATCGTATTCGTACATGGTCGTGTAGTAGTTGGCGGCGTCATAGTACTCCCGGACTTCAGTCATTCGACCACCAAAGTCAGAAACATACTGCGTCTTCCTTCCGTCGAGTACCTCGACGGTACGCGCGTGGTTCACATCATCGTATGCGACTGTTATCGTAGGTCTTGCATCTCGGACAAAAACGTAGACTTGTGTCACAACTACCGGTGCGGATGCAACCTCCACCGCCTCGATACCAGCCTCAAGGTCGGTGATGTCTTGTTGAGTCCAAGCTATGCCCGTATCTGGATTCGTGGTCCAGGTATAGGTGACCGTTTCCCAGTTGGGCCCCACATGAAAAGCTGGACTTTCTCCACTATTGGCCCGGAGCTTGAACGCACTGACCGATGAAGACTGTGTGGAGGCTGTTGCATAGACAGTAACAGACTCGATAGGCAGGGTAACGGAAGGATTCTCCATCGAGTACAGGTCGACCAGCCAAGCATCGGTAGCTTGGACATATGTATTCAAGTCGTCTGGATTGGGTTCGTCTACACAATCCCAATTCGCCGCACAGTTAGTCTTTATCCAATCCGAAGATGAGCCGACCGCGTTAGGTCGGAGTGTCAGTCCGTTGGGCGAAAAGATCTTCGTGATGCGGCCGAGGAAATCGTACTCATAGGTCGTGGTCGAACGCCAGGTACCTTGGGTGATGATCTGGTCTCTGAAGTTGTAGGCGAATGTCTCTTCGGTCGCGTATTGAGAGAAGTAGTCACGCATCAGAGTTCGAGTGGTCCTTCCCAGGGAGTCGAAGTACGCTTTATCATAGAATCCCTTCTCATTACCCAGTAGACCGGCAATCTCCTCAGGAGGTAGCGCACGGTCGAATATCTGCACTTCATCGATGATGCCGTCGAAGCATGCGTAAGTGGAACCGCCCGCTGGCATCCCTATGTTTAGCGGTCCGTCATTTTGAATCGTATTCACCGAGCTTGTTGACGAAGCAACCAAGGTACCGTCAAGATATATCCTGAAATCATTCCTTGCCCAATCAAAAACCCCCCCGAGATGGTACCAACGATTCTCGACAAGCTGTATAGGTGCTGTCATTATCACGGATGAGGTCCCATCTGCCCAGGATAACTGAGGAAGCAGGCCACTTGACAGGCCAACCATGTAATTCCTTCCGTAGTATCCATAATCGCCGCCCTTCCATACTAGAGACTTGTGAGAATCAGGATTGGTCGCGTAATGGTGTTTGAGCCACAAAGACACAGTTGTCGCGTCAATGGCGTCCAGAGCGGTATTGTCCGGTACGATCACAGAATCATCGACCCCGTCGAATTCCATGGCTCCCCCGAAGTACCCCTGGGGCGTAACCTGTGCTCCGCTTACGGTCCCATGTAGTCCCAGGCCGGCGAGATCCTCGAGACGGCCACCGAGGAGCGTCTCCATGTCAAAGTGAAGCGTCCGCAAGGCCGATGTCGGATCGTAGACTGTCACGATGTTCATTGCGTCATCATACCGCGTATGTGAGGAAGACAGCAGGGTCAGCGAGTTCTGATATAGGGCAGCTACGTCGGCCTCTGTAATCAGTTCAGCAAACACGAAGATCTCGTCCGCTGCGCCGACAAGCCCAGCACCGAAGGAGTGAGGGGCGGCTCCGATAGAGAATTGATTGTTGAAGTTTGTGGCGTCATTGGGAACTGTCCCAATTCCGCGAAGTACTCCGTTGATATAGATACGTGTGCTTGCCCCATTTAGCAAGACTGCTAGATGGAACCATTCCCCAATCGTCGGGACAAAGTCCGTCCACACATTGTATTGCTGCCCGCGTCGTCCCCCGACGACAAGGACTCTGTTGCCTGCAATGGAGTCTCCAATAAGCCCCTGGATAAAATCCGGCGTAGTATCCCCGTAGCAGAACAATCTCATGTTTGAACCCAAGGAGTCCGCTCGGAACCAGCCAGCTACTGCGCGGAACCCCTGGACGAAGTTGTTCGAGGCGATATCTCTGATACGCCCGATACCGCCAAACTTTCGTGCAGTGCCCTCGGAGCCACGAATCCGTTCGACTGACCCCTCGACCTTTCCAAGCTGACCATAGCCTGAGAGGTCCTTCATATAATAATCCGGACTACCTGCCTGAGGTTCCGTCATGCTCTCCATATCCCAGTACAGGCGTAGTCTGGTATCTGCACCGTAGGCAGACTCTTGGATTGACCGTCCAATGGCGTCGTACTCAGAACGGGCTCTATAACCTCGAGGATTCAGCTCTGAAAGGAGTATCCCAGTCCATGGATCGTAGGTGAAGCCTATCGTCTCGCCAAGGGCATTCTCGATCTCCGATACATATCCTTCGCCGTATTCCGGTGAGTACCTGTACTTCGATTCGTGTGAAAGTGGGTCGATTACTGTTTTGACCAATCCATCAGGGCTATGGGAAATGACAGTCTCACGCCAAACATCATTATCCATGCCGCTCAGGTCCTCTTCAAGCACCTTCGTCCGGTCAGGCCATGCGAACTGATTGTACCGGTACTGAGACTCCTGACGTATTTCCGGATTGGCGTCTCGCCCCGTTTGGAACTCTAGAGAGGCCGCGAGGAGTCGGTGGCTTTTCGGATCGACCTCTGCATTATCGTAGAAGTTGGTGGTTCCATCCGTGGCTCCTTCATATACGAATTCATCCCCGCCCCAGATGGTGAAAACGGGACTGCGGTAGACGTATTCTCCCAGTGTGTCCTTGATCTTGAAATACCCCTCAATGGGGAAAGCACGGATATTGGCGGGGGAACCGTAGAGATCTAATGTGGCATACGTCCCAGTGTAGCCGATGGGCCCTGCGATGATTGAATCGTCGGCAGGATCAACCAGCTCCAAATATCCGTCATGTGGCAGGCTGCTGACCGAGACTCCTCCGGTTTCGGGGTCAGCGACGGCAGAGTAGTCCCAGGTGGCAGCTCCGCCGTAGAGGACATACGACATCCCCTCGATGGACTTCCCTACCAGTCCAACATCCTCTGCTTTAACGAGAAGTTTCATCCACCGCCCCGGGGAGGGCAACTGATCGCTCACTTTCGTTCGGGTTCCCCAGTCCACTATGTCTTGCCCCCAATACGCGCGATGTTCCCACGAATCGAAGGTGTCGCGGAATTCGAGCATGATCTCGGCCGGCATGCGGTTCTCCGGAATGTACACATACTGGACCAGATATTCACCGTTGCCTACACCCTTGGGAGGTGCATCATAGAAGTAGTGCTGGTGAATCTTCTCTTCCCATGGCGGGATATAAATCTGATACTTGGATCGATGTGCTTGACTCACAGACACGGGGAAATCGTAATATCCGATGTCCCAGCCCTCCCAATACCAGAAGTTATCCCCGGGTTTGCCGGGATCTCTTGACGATGTTCCAGGAGGGGGATTTTCATCATCCAGAATCACTTCAGAACTATCCAAGAATCCTGTGCCTATCCGTTCAAGAGGGGCTTGAGTCCATGGAAGCGAGTACTGGAACCCATCCCCGCCCCAATGCCAACGCGTGGGGCTCGTCATCTCGAGGATTCCATCCTCCGACAGTACCTCGATTGAGACGCGCGACCATAGACCAGGATTCGGAATGAATACAACTGAGGAGCCTCCGATTCCCACGCGCTTCTCGGCCACGATTTGTCCAATCGAGTTGCGCAGCCTGACGACCTGTCTGGGCTGCAGTCCCCCAATGGAGATTCCAGCATCATGGTACACTTGAACTTCGTCGATATACATGGTTGCTGCACCCTGATATGTCAGAGCGTTCGCAACGAAAGTTATTTTATCGATGGGGTTAGATGCGGTGCCTGTCATTGTCATTCCCTGGAAACATTCATCGTTGACCCATATTTCATATGAGTCAAGATTAGACCAGGCGTGGATGGTAATCCGATACCACTGTTTGGCGACATAATTGGCGACATTGTGATCATATACTCCATCCCACCAAGCAATCTGCCCGTAGACGTTAAGGCTGATACGCACCCGGACAGATCCATCTACCCCAGTGAGTTCAAAGTAATGGTATCGATCCGCCTCCTCGACACGGATAACCACTTCGATGTCTACCTCACCACTCCGAGCCTCGAAAGAGTGAGAAGCATCAGCAATTGACAGCGGATAGTTGCCGCGAAACAGTTTGAGAACCGGCGGCGCGGTCTGGAAAATCTCCATATCAAGACCGACGGAACCCTCGTACTCGGTCTCCAAGCACCAATCGGTCAGGCAAGTGCCCAAGTCCCGATCCTCGAAGTCATCGAAAAAGAGCAGACCCGATTGGGTTCTATCCAGTTGGCCCGGAGCAAAGAATCCTCCTTGGGTCTTCGTGTTGACGAATGAAGAGAAACGTTCCCGACCAAGTCCATCACGCGAATAAATCGGATTACCCCAATCGTCATAGCCCATGAGGATGGATTGTGCTGGAGTCGTTGACTCTCCGGGATAGACATCAACTTGCTCCACCTCGCCATGGCTGGAGAACCAAGAAACCTGCTTCTGAAGCTGCTTGTCGTCAGCATCACGAATCACCGTCTCCGACCGACGAGTTTCCATGTTCAGGTTCTGTACCGTTGACCCTTGCTTCACATCCGCTTCATAGGTTGTGATTTCGGCATGAGTCACGAGTCCGTTCACGACTGTGTAATCGAAAGCGTTGCTGCGAAGACTTTCCCCGACCGAGTTCCGGACATCCTGTAGTGTGACGAAGTAGCTAACGAGCTCACTGCCAATCTGCACCCCAGGATTGGACCAGGTGTATGCCGTCTCGCCCCCTGTCGGGTATTTAACTTTCGTCAGCAGATAGGGATTAGGTGTGACGGCATATTCGAAGGTCGTTGCCCGACCCAAACCATCCGCCACGGACTTGAGGACCTTGAGCTCTCCAACAGTCTCGTATCCATAGTTTACGATCTGGACTTCGGTTGATTCCCCCGGCACCGTCGACCTGGTCTTGACCGATTTAAGAGTACTGTCCGCGTTGTAATCAAAATCAACCTCCCTGTCAAGTTCCGTGCCGAGGGTGTCCGTAATCAGATCAAGGCGACCTGAAGCGTCATAGAGGAGTCGAATCGAATTGTCTTCTCCCTGGTGGTCCTGAATGGCCACCAATTTGCGCGATGAGTCGAACTGGTAGCGGATTCCCCCCTCTATGTGGAGCGTATACGCGTACCAGATTGCCGGTGGCGGAGGCGGCGGACCCGCGAAGGCAGTCAAGGTGAAGTGCTCCCCGTCATGGTTTTCAAACTTGTAGCCCTCCCATCGTATCACGTAAGATTGCCCGTTCCGCAAGTATACATATGTGTCTGTGAGCCACGGGAAGTCGAGTCGCCACCCTATGCCGAGATTAGAGGCAGGGTAAGAGTCATACATATATGGACTCCCGCTCATGGTGGAAAAGGCCCTCGGCGTGACGAACACCCGCGAGATTTCGAGGTCAATGTAGCGACCGGGAAGCGTCAAATCGGTCTGTTTGACGGTCAATAATCCGCTCCCTGGCGATACAAACTCGTTCAGGTTCTGGAAGTAGAATTGGTACGGCGATAGACCCGGGCGATTCCATGGTTGCCCTGTCTGACCGATGACATCCTGAGGAGTTGCCATAGCGCCGAACCAGACCTCCGTTGGACTAGACATTCCCTCACTCCAAATCGCGAAGAACCGCCTACCAGCCAGAGTCCCGGCCGTTATGCTCCCACGCTGATTATCCGGTCGCTCCCAAGGTTGAAACCAAGGTATCCACCAAGCGCTTCCCGAAATCTTCCGGGAGTAACCGAAGCGGTTCCATTGAAAATCGTCCCCCTGGGTATATAGCCAAAAGACGTGCGGATCTCCATTCAGATCCACGCCCACAGTCGGGTAAAGTGGCTCGGGATCCGTTGTCGCAGTAATCGGACCTTGGGGATTGAAGTAGTTGCTCGGTCCCAATATGCCAGCATCAAGAATGCAACAAGTCGCGCCATGCCTTCTCCATACAATCCATGTGTTTCCCCCCTTCCCTGCAA
>Ga0315285_10001734_pt1 | contig 22873 bp, 20 predicted proteins | sample YL17G09_36_MG_FD_203698 | JGI IMG/M metagenome (GOLD analysis project Ga0315285, IMG submission 203698) | Sediment microbial communities from Yellowstone Lake, YNP, Wyoming, USA - YL17G09_36 | ecosystem: Environmental > Aquatic > Freshwater > Lake > Sediment | place: USA: Wyoming | collected... | reverse complement strand
CACACGACGCGCACTGCTCTCGCCCTGCATCGTGGCATATATCCACACCGCTACCAGGATCTTCGGGTCGGTGGCCGGAGCCCCCGGCGTGCCTTCCTCGACCGCAACGTCGCTGTAGAACTCCGACAAGTCCAATCGCTCGACCATCTCCCATACCCGGCACGCCAAGTGCTCAGGCGGCAACAAGTCCCGCAAACACGCCGGCACAGAAATCACGTCTTCGCGATTGGCTTGCCGCAGGCGCAATGCCCGACCGTCGACGATGGCAATGGACGATGTCTGAGTACTGTCCATAGAGGCTATCCTCCGCCCAGCAAGATGTCCCAATTTTACACCATCTCAGGCAAATTGCCCCGTCGAACACCTGTCAGCGTAGACGGATATTTTCACAAACTCTCAGCCGCCGCGACCAAATCGTTGAACGTGTCGGTGGACTCTGGGATGACTACAACGGTGACATACGCGCCAGCAGGAATGGGAACGTATAGTTCTACACGTCCCTCTTCCATGACCTGGACGTCGTACTTGAATGCGGTTTGAGGCAGAACTTGGGTTTCCATCGCTCGCCCACTCCCTTCTGATACTGTCGTCCGCATCGCACATAAGCATACCACAAAAGGCAGTAGCAAACAATCCATTGCACGACATTGCACCCCGACGGGGCGTTCACGCGGGACGAACCGCAAGAGTACCTGGAACTGGCGATGGACAACGGGGCCAGGCGGGTGCTGGTTCCCTCAGAGAACAAGCGCGACTTCGCCGACGTCCCCAGCGACGTACTGGACAAATTGCAGATCATCTTCTTCTCCGACCCGGTGAACGCGGCATTTCGGGCGATGGGGCTGGAGTAGCTATGATCACGTTCGAGGATACGGTTGAATTGTGCGTAGGGCGTTCACAGCCCTGTAATGCTTTTCGTTGAAGGTGGCGAGTTGCGCGTTGAAGCCCACTGCTCAACCAATACCATCAGCCGCTCCCCTGCGATGTTCCGCCTGCTGACGAAGTTGGCGCGCGAACGACAGACTGTCGCCAATGTCGGCCCTGTCGGCCCAGATTCCCACCAGTTCTGATTGTAATAGATCGCGCGCGGTCATTTCCCGTGTGTGGGGCCGGGCGCGTTCCATGGTTCCAAAATGCTTCAAGTAGCCAATGAAATCAAGCACTTCGAACCAACGGCCCGGTTCGAGACCACGCAGTTCCTCCAGGATCTTTTTTTGAGTCACTCTTTCTGTGATCATCTGGTCACTCCTCCCGCGAGGCTGATCTCCTGGTTACACCATGGTTCGGCGGCCTGGAACTTTGTGCGTCGAGGAACGTGAGCATGTCTTCCATCGTGTCAAAGGTTTGTACACGACCTTCGGCGATGGCTTCATCGGCCGCTTGCTCTTTGGCTTGCCATTCCGGTGTCCAGAAGTAGGTCTGCTCTCCGGCGATCAACTGGCCAAGACATCAAGACACCTTCTGGGATCCCTCACCTCGCGCGAATGGCGAACTGACGAAAGTATAGCATATCTCAGGGAAGCGTCAAGATCACGAGTGCTACTACAACCTGATCCTTGAGACGTCATCAGTACAACAAACTGCTGGCTGGCGGCATGTGGGCCATCGTCAACCTGCGCTACGACGCCAGTCTCCGGCATTACGGCCAGACGCGCCCCTTCATCATCGAGAGCCTGAAGCCAGTCCAGCAGCCCAGCACCGATTTCGGCGATTTGATGGCCGCCCGCGCCCACTTTACGCGCGACGAGTGGCTGGACGTGCTGCTGCGCTCAATCGGGCTCGAGCCCACCCAGCCCGACTTCGACCGGCGCAAGAAACTGCTCAGCGTGATGCGCCTGGTGCCGATGGTCGAGCCTAACTACAACCTGATCGAACTTGGGCCGCGCGGCACGGGCAAGAGTTTCGTCTACCGCGAGATCTCGCCCTACGCCATTCTCATTTCCGGCGGCCAGACCACCGTCGCGCAGTTGTTCATCCACCTGGGCAGCGGGCGCATCGGCATGGTGGGGCTGTGGGACGTGGTGGCCTTCGACGAGGTGGACTATATCACCGAAGTGTGGCGTGTTTCGCGCAAGACCAGTTACAGCGACGCGGTGGACCAGTACTTCAGCCTGGGCGATCACCTCAACCAGCGCGACGTGCGCGCCGTACGCAAGACGGTCTCGGGGTTGATCAAGTTGTTGCACCCCGACGGTGCGTTCACGCGGGACGAACTGCAAGAGTACCTGGAATTGGCGCTGGAAGGCCGCCGCCGGGTGAAGGAGCAACTCAAGAAGATGGGCGGGCTCGAGTACTGGGCCATCAACTTTTCCTACCTGGACAGGGAGACCTACCAGGAGACTTTCGTGGCCGTGCCCGAGCAGGGGGGCGGGGGGCTGGTCCCGCCCGGCCAGCCAAACCCCGGCGTCGTCTTCACCATCGGCACCGACCTCGAGCAGGGCCGCCACACGATCTTCCGCGTCGAAGTGCAGGCGCTGAAGGGCCGCGGCAGCACACACGTCACCGGCGCGCCGTCGCGGGCCATGCGCGATGCCATCCAGACCGCGTATACCTTCCTCAAGGGACACAGCCGCCAGTTGGGCATCTCCAAGGACCCGCTCGAGTACGACTTTCACGTGCAGATCGTCAACCTGATGCAGTCGAAGGAGGGGAGCGAGACCAGCGTCGCCTTCTTCATCGCCATGCTCAGCGCGCTGCTCGATAAGCCGGTACTGGAACAGTTGGTCGTGTTGGGCGAGATGAGCATCCACGGCAGCCTGCTCAAGGTGCCGGCGCTGGCCGAGCGGCTGCAGTTGGCGATGGACAACGGGGCCAGGCGGGTGCTGGTCCCCTCGGAGAACAAGCGCGACTTTGCCGACGTCCCCAGCGACGTGCTGGACAAGTTGCAGATCATCTTCTTCTCCGACCCGCTGAACGCGGCGTTTCGGGCGATGGGGTTGGAGTAGGAGAGAAGAGACTCTGCTGCGGGGACGATGTACGGTCGAGCCTGGCTCTCCTGGACAAGTCTTCCTATTGGTTGTATAATCTATAGTGAAACAATGCTGGCTGTGACAAGGGGGTTAGTGATGGAGGCGAGAGCGGAGACTTTAGATGCCACTGTGGCTCGGGCACACCTGGGCGATCTCCTGGCGCGTGCGCGCTACGGCAGTTGGCGTTTCGTTATTCAACAGCGTGGGGAACCGGCAGCCGTGGTGATGGGCTACGAGGACTACCAGGCGCTGATGACGCTCCTGGAGGACCTCGAAGACGTCCGGGACATGTTGGAATCCGAGGGCGAGCCGACCCGTCCGTTGAGCGCATACCTGGCCGAGCGAGGGAAGTCCAGTGCCAGCGTATGAAGTTCTACTGCGGCGAAAGGCGGAGAAGCAACTCGACCAGGTCCCTTATGCCGACCACCCCCGCATCGTACAGGCTATGCTGGCGCTGGGGGACAACCCACGGCCGTCAGGTTGCCCCCGGCCACCCCAGCCCAATCCGCCCACGCTCGACCTCCACCCGCCGGACCTCCACCTCGATCACGTCACCGGCCCGCAACTGTATACCGGCCGGGATCTGGGTGCGGTGCAGCAGCCCGTCCTGCTTGACGCCAACGTCCACGAACGCGCCGAAATCCACCACGTTGCGCACCGTGCCCTTCAACCGCATTCCCGGCCGCAGGTCCTCCATCGTCAGCACGTCGGAGCGCAAGAGCGGCGCGGGCAGGCCGGCGCGCGGGTCGCGCCCCGGGCGGGCCAACTGCTCGAAGATGTCGGCCAGCGTCGGCACGCCCGTGCTCAGTTCGGCCGCCAGCGTCTCCGGCGGCACGCGAGCCTGCAATGCCGCCAATGCCGCTTCCCGTTCAGCAGGCGGCGTCTGGACGGTCAGCCCCGCGCGCGCCAGCACGGCCTCGGCGACGGCGTAACTTTCCGGGTGGATGGCGCTGGCATCCAGCGGCTGGCCGCCGCCGTGGATGCGCAGGAAGCCGGCCGCCTGCTCGAACGTCTTCGGCCCTAGCCCCGGCACACCTTTGAGCGCCGTCCGGTTGCGGAACGGCCCCTCGGCGTCGCGCGTCGCCACGATGCGCGACGCCAGTTTCGGGCCGATCCCCGCCACGTGCGTCAGGAGCGCCGGTGAGGCCGTGTTCACGTCCACGCCCACCTGGTTCACCACGCTCTCGACCACGCCTGCCAGCGTCGCCGCCAGTTGACCCTGCTCCACGTCGTGCTGGTACAGCCCGACGCCGATGGACTGCGGGTCAATCTTCACCAGTTCGGCCAGCGGGTCCTGCACGCGCCGGGCGATGGACACCGCCCCGCGCATGCTGACGTCCAGGCCCGGCAGTTCCGCGCGCGCCAGCGGGCTGGCGCTGTACACACTGGCACCGGCTTCATTCACAATGAGGTACTGCAAGGACGTGTTGCGTGTTGCGTGTTCCGTGTTGCGGATCAGTTCAGCCACCAGTCCTTCCGTCTCGCGCGAGGCCGTGCCGTTGCCGATCGTGATCAGCGTGACGCCGTACCGGAGGACGAGCAGTACGAGTGCCCCCAGGCTCGCCTCCCACTCCTTCTGCGGCTCGTGCGGATAGATCGTCACCGTGTCCAGCACCTTGCCGGTGGGGTCCACGACGGCGACCTTGCAGCCGGTGCGGTAGCCCGGGTCGATCCCCAGCACCGTGTGCCCGGCCAGCGGCGGCTGGCTGAGCAGCGCGCGCAAATTCGCCGCGAAGACGGAGGTGGCGTGCGCCCCGGCCTGCTCGGTCAGGACGCGGCGCACGTCGCGCTCGATGGCCGGGAGCAGCAGCCGCTCCGCCGCGTCGTCTGCCGCCAGCACGAGTTGCTCTGCCAGCGGCGAGCGCGGGTCGGGGCGGAAGGCCGCAGCGATGGCCGCCTGCCAGTCCCGCTCGGCCACCTCGACCTGCACCTGCAGCACCTTCTCGGCCTCGCCGCGGTTGAGCGCCAACACCTGGTGTGGGCGCAGCCGGTTGATGCGCTGCTCGAACTCATAGTAGACCTGGTAGACGCCGCGCGCGTCCTCGGCCTTGTCGGACTTAAAGGCGTAGAGCACACCCCACTGAAGCGCTTTCTCGCGCGTGAGCCGCCGGACCTCAGCGTGGTCGCTGATCGTCTCGGCGACAATGTCGCGCGCGCCGGCCAGTGCCTCTTCCACCGTCGGCACCTCGGGCGTGAGGAAGGGCGCGGCGATCTGATCGAGCGTCTGGCGGGTGTGCACCTGCTGCAGGATCAGGTCGGCGAGGCCCTGCAAGCCCCTGTCGCGGGCAATGCTGGCGCGCGTGCGGCGCTTGGGCTTGTACGGCTGGTACAGGTCCTCCAGCGCCGTGAGCGTGTCGGCGGCGAGCAGTTGCGCGTGCAGTTCGGGGGTCAGTTTCCCCTGCGCCTGGATCGAGGCGATCACCGTCTGGCGGCGCTCGTCGAGCGCGCGCAGCCTCGACAGGAGCGCGCTCAGTTGCCGCAGTTGCTCCTCGTCCAGCCCGCCGGTCACCTCCTTGCGGTAGCGGGCGATGAAGGGCAGCGTGTTGTCTGCGTCGAACAACTCGATCGTGGCGGCGACCTGCGCGGGGCGCAGGGCCAATTGAGTGGCGATGTGCTGTGCATAGTCCATAGTTCCATTCTACCCCGACCCGCCCGCCCACGCAAGCCCGTACAAGCCCCGTGCAAGCCCCCTGCGCAGCGAGGGGTCTGTGACAGCAGCCTGCCCAGGGCCCCCGTACAAGCCCCGTGCAAGCCCCCTGCAAGCCCCCTGCGCAGCGGGGGGGCCGTGACAGCCTGCCCAGGGACCCCGTACAAGCCCCCTGCAAGCCCCCTGCGCAGCGGGGGGTCCGTGACAGCCTGCCCAGGGCCCCCATACAAACCCCCTGCAAGCCCCGTGCAAGCCCCCTGCGCAGCGGGGGGTCCGTGACAGCCTGCCCAGGGCCTGGCTGAATTGACACCACACTACCTTGCTGCTACAATGTCCACCAGGAGTACACCATTGACGGGCGTGGTCCATTGGATGGGGGGGGTGCGAGCGATGAAAACCGTGATTGCTGCTGCGTTGGGCGAGTGTGTCCACGTCGCCGGAGTGCTGAACTTCCTGCGGCTGGCCGAAGCCGCCGGCTGGCACACCGTCTTCCTCGGCCCGGCCGTGCCGGTCGAGGGCGTGCTGGAGGCAGCCCGCCGTGCGGTTGCCGACGGCCCGGCTGAGCCTGCTGAACTCCTGGTCGGCGTCTCCTACCGGCTCACGCCGGAGACAGGCGAGCGGCTGCTGGCCGAGTTCGCCGAGGAAGCCGACGACCTGCGCGCCGCCGGTGTGCGCTTCGCCTTCGGTGGCACCCCGCCCGTGGCCGAGCGCGCCCGCGCTATGGGCTTCTTCGAGCGCGTGTTCGAGGGCGGCGAACCGGCCGAGATGGTACTGGCCTACCTGAAGGGCCAGCCCCACGCTGGGCTGACCGAGGCCACCTTCCCGCAGACGACCGTGGGGCGTATCGCCTGGAAGGCCCCCTTCCCCATCCTGCGCCACCATTTCGGCCTGCCGACGGTCGAGGCCACCCGTGAAGGCATCGCCCGCATCGCCGAAGCGCAAGTCCTGGACGTCGTCTCATTGGGCATAGACCAGGACGCCCAGGCCAACTTTTTCCACCCGGAGCGGCAGGACCCCCGCCGCCGGGGGGCGGGCGGCGTGCCGGTGCGCAGCCCCGACGACTACCGCGCGCTTTACGCCGCCAGCCGGTGCGGCAACTTCCCCACCTTGCGCACCTACTCCGGCACCGACGACTTTATCCGCCTGGCCGCCATGTACGTCGAGACCATCCACATTGCCTGGTGCGCCATCCCGCTCTTCTGGTTCAATCAAATGGACGGCCGCGGCCCGTGGGACCTGGAAGGCTCCATCCGTGAGCACCAGCAGGTGATGGCCTGGTATGGTGCACAGGACATCCCGGTGGAACTGAACGAGGCGCACCATTGGGGCATGCGCGACGCGCCCGACGTGATCTTTGTCGTCTCGGCCTACCTCTCGGCCTACAACGCCCGGGCCTGCGGCGTGCGCGACTACATCGCCCCGCTGATGTTCAACAGCCCCCCCGGCCTCTCGGATGCGATGGACCTGGCCAAAATGCTCGCCATCCTCGACCTCATCGCCCCCCTCACGCAACACGCAACACGCAACACGCAACACGAGCATCCCTTCCGCATCTGGCACCAAACCCGCACCGGCCTCCTGAGTTATCCCTTGGACCCCGACGCCGCCCGCGCCCACTTGTCCGTCAGCGTCTACCTGCAGATGGCGCTCGCGCCCCACGTCGTCCACGTCGTCGGCCACACTGAGGCTCACCACGCCGCCACTGCGGACGACGTGATCGAGGCCTGCAAACTGGCCCGCCGGGCGATCGAGAACGCGCTGCGTGGCCAGCCGGACATGACCGCCGACCCTGCCATCCAGGAACGCACGGAGGAACTGGTCCGCGAGGCACAGGTCACGCTGGAGGCCATCCGTGCGCTGGCTGGCCCGGACGTGGCCGACCCGCTCACCGACCCGGCCACGCTGGCACGCGCAGTGACGGCCGGGATTCTGGACGCTCCCCACCTACGCAACAACCCCTTCGCGCGCGGGCAGATCGTCACCCGCATAGACGCGCGCGGCGCGTGCGTGGCGGTGGACCCGGCCACGGGCCGGGCACTTGCAGAGGCAGAACGCATTAGCAGGCTATCGAATGGAGGGACTAGATGAACAACGAGACACACTACACCGTGATCGGCGCCGGGCACGGCGGCAAGGCGATGGCCGCCCACCTGGCGTTGATGGGTTTCCCCGTCACGCTGTACAACCGCACGCCGGAGAACGTCGCCGCGATCAAGGCTCGCAGTGGGATCGAATTGGGAAGTTACGAGGGCGGGCCGCACGGCTTCGGCCGGCTGGCGCTGGTCACGTCGGACGTGGGCGAGGCGCTGGAGCAGGCCGACGTCATCATGGTCGTCGTGCCCGCCACGGCCCACGTGGACATCGCCCAGGCGGCCGCCCCGCACCTGCGCGATGGGCAGATCGTCGTGCTGAACCCTGGGCGGACGGGGGGCGCGTTGGAATTCGCCAAGGCGCTGCGCGACAAGGGCTGCACGACCGACGTCACCGTGGCAGAAACAGAGACACTGATCTACGCCAGCCGCTCCGACGGCCCGGCCGAGGCGCGCATCTTTCGCATCAAACAGACCGTGCCGCTGGCAGCGCTACCGGCCACGCACACCGCGCGGGTGCTGGAGGCCCTGACCCCGGCTTATCCCCAATTCATTGACGGCACGAGCGTGTTGCACACCGGGCTGAACAACATGGGCGCCATCTTTCACCCGGCGCTCACGCTGCTCAACGCTGGACGGATCGAATCCACGCGCGGCGAGTTCCAATTCTACATTGACGGCGTGACCCAGTCGGTGGCCCGCCTCCTGGAGGTGCTGGATCGGGAGCGCGTGACCGTGGCGGCGGCGGTGGGCATCCGCGCCCGCACGGCGTTGGAGTGGCTGGAGATGGCCTACGATGCGGCCGGCGCGGACCTGCACGAGGCCATCCACAACCAGCCTGGCTACTATGGCATCCAGGCCCCGCCCACGCTGAGCCACCGCTACATCACGGAGGACGTGCCGATGAGCCTGGTGCCCATCGCCGCGCTGGGCCAGCGCTATGGTGTATCGGTGCGGGGGATAGACAGCATCATCCGCCTGGCGTGCATCGTTCACCGCACCGACTATTGGCGGCGCGGGCGCACGCTGGACAAGCTGGGCATCGAGCAATTGAGCGTGAGCGAGGTCACGCAGTACGTGATGGAGGGAGAATGTTGAGGTGGGGGAGGGAAGGGAGGGAAGGTAGAAAGGAGCCAATGAAGTGGTTGTACGTGTGAAGCTGTTTGCCACACTGCGCCACCACTGTCCACACCTGGGCATCGGTGAACCGATGGCGGTCGAGATACCAGACGGGGCGACGGTGGGCCAACTGTTGAACCACCTGCATCTGCCGGCGGACGAGGTGAAGGTCGTCTTCGTCAACGGCATCGTGCGGGGGACAGAACACGTGCTCGGCGACGGGGATGAGGCCGGCCTCTTCCCACCGGTGGGTGGTGGATAATCCAGGCTACTAAATTAGAGCAGCAGCCTCAACATGGGCCGCTGCTCCCAATCGTCCCGTGCCTATGTCCGGCGCTCCCGCCCCCCTTGACGGTTGCTCCGTCTGACCCTCGCTCTCAACCTATGGTAAGAGACGCGCTCTGTTGGGGCGACGCCGGGAGGCCCCGGAACGGTTGTTTTAAGGTTTTATTCACTCTTATTTTACGCGAAATTCCTCGCGCTGTCAATAGGTCAAACCTTAAAATTAGTTCCTGGCAAACACTGGCAGTGTGGGCAAAAATGGGTGCCGCGCTGGCTTACCTCGATGCGCTCGACAGTCCCGCCACAGCGCGGGCAGGGTTGCCCTGCCCGCCCATAGACCGTCAACCGATCGGCGAACTCGCCCGCCCGGCCGTCGGCCTGCTGGTAAGCCGCATCCGGAAGCGTCGTGCCGCCACCGGCGATGGCCGCACGCAGCACGTCCTGGACGGCCTGGTGCAGCCGCCGCACCTCGGCCGGGGTGAGCGTCTCGGCCTGGCGCAACGGATGGATGCCTGCCTGCCACAGCGCCTCGTCGGTGTAGATGTTGCCCAGGCCGGCCAGGAAGCGCTGGTCCAGCAGCAGCGGCTTGACGTGTCCCCGCCGCCGCGCCAGCATCTCCGCGAACCGTTCCGGCGTGAAATCCTCCGCCAGCGGTTCCGGCCCCAGTTCGCCCAGCACGTCCTGTGGCTGGGTCGTCAACACCAGGCGGCCAAACTTGCGCGGGTCGGAGAAATGGAGCCGCCGCCCGTCGTCGAGGAAGAACACCACGCGCAGGTGCCGGTCGTCGAGGCACTCCTCTGACTCGAGCACCAGCCGCCCGGTCATGCGCAGGTGTACCAGCAATGTGTCCCCACCGCTCAGCGCAACCACCACCCACTTCCCGCGCCGCTCCACGCCGGTGACCGCCTGGCCCGTGAGACGGCCGGCGAACGTGGGTGGATCGGACGGGACCACGCTGCGCGCCCAGCGCACCTCCACCCCGGCAATCGTGCTCCCGACCAGGGCTGCGCGCAGCCCGCGGGCCACGGTTTCGACTTCAGGCAACTCGGGCATAGCGCCGCCATTATACGTGCGGCCGCCGCTCTATGCAAGCCCCCCACGCAACCATGCAAGCCCCCCACGCCAGTGGGGGGTGCCGTGACAGCCGACCCAGGCAGCCTGGCGCAGCCGTGACCTCACCCCCCACTTCGTAGGGGGCTTCGGCTCCCTATGCAAGCCCCCCACGCCAGTGGGGGGCTTGCACGTCTGCGACAGGGGCTTGCACGCCTGCGACGGGGGCTTCGTGGCCGGTTGACAGCCCCCCATCCCGGTGCTACAATCCGGCCCATGTCTGGCATCACTCCGTTGCCTGCTGGTATATCCCTGCTATGGCCTGGCCTGATCATCCTGGCTCTCTGCACGGCGTGCACCGGGCCAACCGCACCCCCGACTCCCACCCCTTCTCCCCTCCCCTCTCCCACTCCCTCCCCCACACCGGAGCCCAAAAGGCTCACCGTCTGCCTGCCCGGCGAGCCCGACAGCCTTTACCTCTACGGCACCGACGACCCGGCCGCTCAGCACGTCTGGCAGGCCATCTACGACGGGCCGTTCGACAATCGCAACTACGCCTACCAGCCGGTCATCCTCACCGGCATTCCCAGCCTGGCCGACGGCAGCGCCGCCATAGAGACCGTCACCGTCCAGGCCGGCGCGCGCATACTTTCCGCCGCTGGAGAGGTAGTCCAACTGGCACCCGGTGTGACGGTCCAAGACGCCGCCGGGCAGCGCATAACCTCCGACGGCACGCCGGTCCTGATGCAACAGATGGTCGTCACCTTCACCCTGCAGCCCGACCTGTACTGGTCCGACGGCGCACTGCTCACTGCCGACGATTCGGCCTTCTCCTTCGAACTGGCCGCCGACCCGGCCACTCCCACTGACAAATATGCGGTCGAACGCACCGCCAGTTACCGCGCGGCAGACGTGCGCACCGTCGTCTGGAGCGGTGTCCCCGGCTTTCTCGACCGCGCCTACTTCCTCAACTTCTGGCACCCATTGCCCCGCCACGCCTGGGGCCACCTCTCCGCCGCCGGGTTGCTCAGTGCCGATCTCTCCACGCGGGAACCTCTTGGCTGGGGACCCTTCGTCCTCCGCGAGTGGGTGGATGGCGACCACATTGCCCTCGCCCGCAATCCGCTCTACTTCCGCGCGCCCGAGGGGCTGCCCCGCCTGGACGAGGTCACCTTCCGCTTCATCGCCGATCCGGCTGCGCTGGCGGAGGAACTCGTGGCCGGCCGCTGCGACGTCGTCACGCACGAAGCCGCAGACGCCGTGCGCGCCGTGCTTCCTGCCCAGCCCCAGATCGAGGTGCGCCCGGCCTACGACGCCCGCTGGGAGTTCCTGGCCTTCGGCATCACTCCGGCCGCCGACTACGCGCGGCCCGACTTGTTCGAGGACGTGCGGGTGCGGCAGGCAGTTGCGCAGTGCATAGACCGGCAGACAGTGGCGAACCAGGTGTTGGGGCCGTCCGGGCGGGTGTTGCACAACATGCTGCCCCCCGAACACCCCCTCTACGCCGGCAGTGTGCTCACTACCTGGGAGTACGATCCATCTGCCGGACAGGCGCTCCTGGCGGCCGCTGGCTGGTACGACGAGGACGGCGACGGCGTGCGTGAAGCGCACCACGTCCCCGGCCTCGCCGACGGCACGCCGTTCCAAATCACCTACCGCACGACCGGCGACCCGTTGCGTGTCCAGACGGCCGGACTCGTCCAGCCCTACCTGGCCGCGTGCGGCATCCAGGCCAGCGTAGAGACGCTGCCCGCCGGGACGTTCTTTGCCCCGGGGCCGGAGGGGGTACTCTTTGGGCGGCGCTTCGACCTGGCACAGTTTGCCTTAGTCGCCCAACCCGACCCTACGTGCGACCTGTTCCTGAGCAGCCAGATGCCCGACGCGGGCCGTTGGGACCGGCCCAACGTCGCCGGTTTCCTCGACGACGAATACGACACGGCGTGCCTGGCAGCGCTGGAGGCGCTCCCCGGCAGCGACGTGTACGCCGCCGGAAACGCCGAGGCCCAGCGCATCTTTTCCGAGCGACTGCCCGGCCTGCCGCTCTTCCAACGCCTGAAACTCACGCTTGCCCGCACTCCGGTCATCGGCCTGGCTCCCGATCCCACCCAGGCCTCCGAACTCTGGAACGTCGAACAACTCGACCTGCGCCCATGATCGGATTTTTTGGACGCGGATGAACGCGGATGAACGCGGATTTGCCGATTTGCTGATTTGCTGATTTGCAGATTTGCAGATTTGCCATTTGCCACAAGGAGTCCATAAAGTGGAAGAGATCCTTACGTATATCGAGGCGCATACCGATGAGTACCTGGCCCGCCTGGCGCGCGCCTGCGCGCAGCCCAGCATCTCGGCCCAGGGCGAGGGGCTGGCCGAGATGGCCGACCTGGTGGCCGGGATGCTGCGCGGCATTGGCTTCGGCGTGGAACTCGTGCCGGCCGGTGGCGCGCCGGTCGTCCTGGGACGGCTGGCCGGCCGTGGTCCGCGCACGCTGCTCTTATACAACCACTACGACGTTCAGCCGGTGGACCCGCTCGACGAGTGGACCACGCCGCCTTTCGAGCCGGCCATACGCGCTGGCAAGTTCTACGCCCGCGGCGCGGCCGACAACAAGGGTGCCATCGTCTCGCGCGTCTGCGCGCTCGAGGCCTACCTGGCCCAGCGGGACGCGCTGCCCGTCAACGTCGTGTGGGTGATCGAGGGGGAAGAAGAGATCGGCAGTCCCCACCTGGGGCAGTTCGCGGCCCAACACGCCGGCCTCTTGCGCCAGGCCTACGGCTGCGTGTGGGAGGCGGGCGGCAAGGATGCCCGCGACCGGTACGAGATTGCGCTCGGCTGCAAGGGGCTCCTGTACGTCGAGTTGCGCGCCCACGGGGCCGCCAGCGACCTCCACTCGGCGCTCGCCGCCGTCGTCGGCAGCCCCGTCTGGCGGCTCGTGTGGGCCTTGAACACACTCAAAGGCCCCGATGAGCGCGTGCGCATCCCCGGCTTCTACGACAGCGTGCGCCCGCTCTCCACTGCCCAACGGCAGGTGTTGGCCGGGTGGGACTACCCGGAAGAAGAGACGCGCGTGCTCTACGGCCTGGACGAGTTCCTCGGTGGCCTGAGCGGCGATGCGCTCAAGGAACGGCTCATCTTTGGCCCTACCTGCAACGTGGACGGCTTTCACACCGGATACGGCGGCCCGGGCTCGAAGACGGTGCTCCCCTGTGAGGCGTCGGCCAAACTGGACTTCCGCCTGGTGCCCGACCAGGACCCGGCGCAGATCCTGGCGCTGTTGCGCGCGCACCTGGATGCGCAGGGCTTCGGCGACGTGGAAGTCGTCGCCACCGATGGCGAGCACCCCTCGGCCGGCGACCCGGCGCACCCGTTCGTCCAGGCGGCCGCGCACGTCGCCGAGCGCGTCTACGGCCACGTCCCGGCCCTCACGCCGATGACGGCCGGCACCGGGCCGGTGCACCTGATGTGCGGCCAGTTCGGCGTGCCGATGGTCACCGCTGGCGTGGGCTACGCCGGTTCCCGCGGCCACGCCGCCGACGAGCACATCCGCATCGCCGACTTTGTCGCCGGCATCCAGTACATGGCGGCGTTGGTGGAGGCGCTGGCGAGGTAGGACGGGGAAATCGGCAAATCAGCAAATCGGCAAATCGGCAAATCAGCAAATCGCAAATCACAAATCGCAAATCACAAATCGCAAATTGTAAGGAGAATAGTCTGATGCAGTATCGAGATTTCGGCAAGACTGGAGAAAAGGTTTCGGCGCTGGGGTTTGGGGCAATGCGGCTGCCGATGGTTGCGGGTGGCGAGCACGTGGACGAGGAAAAGGCCATTCCCGTCATCCAGCGCGCCTACGAACTGGGCGTGAACTACTTTGACACCGCGCTCTATTATTGTAACAACGAGAGCGAGATCGTGCTCGGCAAGGCGATCAAGCCCTGGCGCGACAAGATTCTCCTCTCGACCAAGTGCCCGATCGACGACGCTGACGGCAAACACTACCGCGAGCACCTGGAGACCAGCCTGCGCAAGTTGGACGTCGAATATATTGACTTCTACCACATGTGGGGCATCAACTGGAAGGCCTACGAGGAGTTCATCGTCGCCCCTGGCGGGCCGCTGGACGAGGCGCGCAAGGCCAAAGCGGAGGGCCTGATCCGGCACATCTCCTTCTCGTTCCACGACACGCCTGAAGCACTGGTCCGGCTGATTGACTCCGGCCATTTCGAGAGCATGACCGTGCAGTACAACCTGCTCGACCGGGCCAACGAGCAGGCGATCCACCACGCGCGTGAGAAGAGGCTGGGTGTGGTCATCATGGGCCCCGTCGGCGGCGGGCGGCTGGTGGGCTTTTCACCCGACATCGCGCGTATGGTGCCAGGCGGGATCAAGAGCAACCCCGAGATCGCGTTCCGCTTCGTGCTCAGCCACCCCGGCGTCAGTTGTGCGATTTCCGGCATGAGCACACTCCAGATGGTCGAGGAGAACGTCGCGACTGCCAGCCGCGAGGAACCGCTCAGCGACGAGGAGCGCGCCCAGATCATGGCGGCGCTCGACGAGACGAAGCGGCTGTCCGACCTCTATTGCACCGGCTGCGGCTACTGTATGCCGTGCCCCAACGACGTCAACATTCCCCGCAATTTCGAGGTTATGAACTATTACCGCGTCTATGGGCTGAAGGAGTACGCGCGCCAGGCCTACGCCGACCTGGGGGTGAAGGACACCGAGTGGATCAAGGGCCTCAAGGCAGAAGCGTGCGTCCAGTGCGGCGAATGTGAGCCCAAGTGCCCGCAGCACATCCCGATCGTCGAGCAGTTGGAGGAGGTCGCCCGCGTGCTGGGCGGGGCAGAATGACACACTATCTTTGACCTGTCGTCCTCGTAAGAGGACAGGTCTCCCGTCAGGGTTGATCTTCCACCTTCAACTTGACAGGGCACCCGAAAAGGAGTATATTGGTAGTATGAAAGTAAAGACATCTATCACCCTTTCCGAAGACCTGCTGGAAGCCATTGACCAACGAGTGGAGCGATACAAAAATCGTTCCGAGTTCATTGAAATTGCTGTGTGGGCTTTCATCGCCCAGATGATGCGCGACGAGCAGAACACCAGGGATCTCCAGATTATCAACCAGCGCGCAGACTACCTCAACAAAGAAGCACTGGATGTTCTGGCTTATCAGGTGATCCCGTGAAACGTGGTGACCTCTATCGCGTCGCACACCCTTCTGCCAAAGACCCTGAAAGGTTCAGGGTGTTTGTAGTTGTAAGCCGCCAGGCAGTCATCGGGTCGCGTTTTTCAACTGTCATCTGTGCCCCGGTTTACTCTGTCCATGATGGTCTATCAACGCAAGTACTGGTGGGCATAGACGAAGGCCTGAAGTACGACAGCAGTATTCACTGCGATGAACTCGTGAGCCTGCCCAAATCCGTCTTAACAAACTACATCGGCACACTCTCTCCACAAAAGCTCCAAGCGCTCAACAAGGCCCTCCGTATTGCCCTGGACATTCCCGATTGAACTTTGTGGCTATCGCACCTGAATGTGACCGGCGGGGTGGTTATCTCCTCGACTGCCCCGCCCAGACCAGATGCGAGGTTTCTACCTCATTGGAGCCGTGCGACGGCGGGCTCTAGTATGGCGTCGTATCTGCGTCGCCCGAGGCCCCGCCCACAATCGTGAATTGCCGCTGCACCGGTGCCCGCAACGAAGGTGGAAGCGTGTTCCAATCACCCGCTTGCTGTGGCACGCCGGGCGGCGTGACGACGATCACCGGCGGATACGCTCCTTGCGGCATCGCCGGTTGCACGTTGCGCGGCTCGTCGCGGCGGCGGGCGATGGCGACGATGAGCAGGCTGGTGGGAATCGCCGCGCTCACCCCACACACCGCCCCCGCCAGCACCGCCAGCGACTCGTTGCTCAGCCGGTTGCCCACCATCACCGCCAGTGTCACGGCAAAGGCGACCACGATCAGCGCTCCCAGGACCTTCAAGCGCCGCCAGGCGTTGTTGCGCATATCCTTCTCGTCCATCTCTACACTCCTCCTGCCAACACCTCGGCCAGCCGCGTCAACGGATGCGGCCAGGGCAGAGGTGTCCGAGACACGCCAGAGAGCGGAGCAGGCTCACGCTGTGCCAGATAGGCCACCACTTCCCGAATTTCCTCCGCCGAGACGTGCGCGGCCTGAAAATGCATCACTCGCCCCTCGGCCACGGCTATAAAGTCCCCCCGGCCCATCAAGCGCTCCGCACCGGTTCCACTCCAGCCGGTGGCCGTGCGCGCGTCCTCGATGCTGGTCACGCGCCCGACCAGCCGCACGGGGAAGTTGGCTTTGACCAGCGGGCCTAAGATCGCCGCGGTGGGTTTCTGCGTGGCGGCGACGACGTGGATGCCGGCCTCGCGCCCGCGTTGCGTCAGGCGCGTCAGTGCCCACTGTACCGCCTGGCCGCCCGTCATCAGCAGGTCGGCCAGTTCGTCGATCACCACCACGATGCGCGGGGTGCAGGAGACACGTCGCTCCATCAGCCGCACCAGGCTCTGGAGCGCCTCGCTCGCCTCGTCTACTTCGTGGATGACCGGGCGGGCCAGGTGGGGGAGTCCGTCGAAGAGGCTGAAGGCGTGGCGCTTGGGGTCGATCAGGACGAGGGTGAGGCCCTCACCCCCGGCCCCTCTCCCAAAGCTGGGAGAGGGGGGCAGGCCCTCACCCCCGGCCCCTCTCCCAAGGCTGGGAGAGGGGGGCAGGCCCTCACCCCTGCGGCTCCGCTCAGGACAGGCCCCGGCCCCTCTCCCAAGGCTGGGAGAGGGGGGCAGGCCCTCACCCCTGCGGCTCCGCTCAGGACAGGCCCCGGCTCCTCTCCCAAGGCTGGGAGAGGGGGGCAGGCCCTCACCCCCGGCCCCTCTCCCAACGCTGGGAGAGGGGGGCAGGTTGGTCAGTGCCAGGCTCAGGATCATGGCCTGGAGCAGGACGGTCTTGCCGGAGCCGGTTGTGCCGGCGACCAGGACGTGGGCGACGTCGGGGGAGGGCAGGCGGATGAGCAGGGGGGCGCCGTCCTCGGCCAGGCCCAGGATGGCGGTGGCGGGGGGGAGCGTGGGTGAGCGGTCACCAGCCCCCCCCCCTGCCCCCCGCATGCGGGGGGATTGAGGGGGGCGTGGAGGGCTTGCCAGTTGGCGGTAGAGGGGCAGCAGGCGCACGGGCTGCGGGTCGTCGCGCGGCACCTCGACGTCGAGCGCCGCCCCGCGCCGCGACACGCGGCAGCTGGACGCGTCGAGCGCAGCGGCCAGTTCCTCGCTGAGGCCCTTGATGCGCGAAATTTTGGCTCCCAGTTGGGGCAACACCTGGAAGCGCACCCAACGGGGCGTCACCGTGCCGCCGGTCACCTGCGCCGGCACCTTGTGCAATGCCAGCACGGCCTCGATTCTGTCAGCCTGAAACTCCAATTTCTGGCGCATGGTCTTCTCACCTGCTTCCTGGCAAAATAGAACATTTGTTCTATAGCAGGCCATATCATACCAGAAGATGCGCGTACTGTCAAGCGCGAATTCCCAACTTATCCCAAAATGTGGACAGGATGGCCTCTCGTCCACCATTGTGGCGTTTGCCCAGTTCTGGAAAGCAGTGTAGAATACCCTCTTGTGACAGTGCACGTGATGCCCTGGGAGCGGCTCTATAACTGGAGCCGCAAGCGCTCGCTGTGGCCGTTGTTCTCCGGCCTGGCCTGCTGCGCGATCGAGATGATCTGCGCGGCGGCCGCCCGCTTCGACCAGGCCCGCTTCGGGATGGACATCGTGCGCCCCAGCCCCCGCCAGGCCGACCTGATGATCGTCTCCGGCACGGTCACCAAGAAGATGGCCCCCCAGATCGTTCGCCTCTACAACCAGATGGCCGAGCCCAAATACGTCATCGCCATGGGCGCCTGCGCCATCTCCGGCGGACCGTTCAAGGAGGGGTACAACGTCGTCTCCGGCGTGGACCAGTTGATTCCGGTGGACGTCTACGTGCCCGGCTGCCCGCCCCGGCCCGAGGCGTTGTACAACGCCTTCCTCGCGCTGCACGCCAGGTGGGACCGCGAGACGATCCGCGGTCTGCGCTGGTACCAGAAAGGCGCGGACGAGGGCATCCCGGAGCCGGCCTTGGGGCCGGACCTGGTGGACTGGCGATTGGCAGACAAAATCGCGCAGAAGCGCAGTGAGTGACATGCCCGAGCAAGTCCAGCCTTCTCAGCAGACAGCCGGAGCGCTTTCCACGCTGGAAGCGCGCTTCCCCGGCGCTGTCCAGCCCGCCGAGTACGAGGGGCTGGTGATCGCCCCCGACCGGTTGGTCGAAGTGGCCACCTGCCTGCGGGATGAACTGGGCTACACGTACCTTTCCTGTGTCACCGGCGTGGATTATCCGGCACCCACGGCGCGCTTCCCGGCCCGCCTCGAGGCCGTCTACCACCTGTTCCGTGCCACCGGAGGGCCGTTGACGCTGCACGTGCATGCGGAGCGCGACGGTCTGGGCGTACCGTCGCTGGCGGGCGTATGGCCTGCAGCGAACGTCCACGAGCGGGAGACGTGGGACATGCTGGGCATCCGCTTCGAGGGCCATCCCGACCTGCGGCGCATCCTGTTGTGGGAAGGGTTCGCCGGCCACCCGCTGCGCAAGGATTGGCACGAGCCGTACTACGAGGCCGACCATAAGCCGTTTGCCAGCCGCTACCCAAAGGGGCACCCGCTCCGGGCCGAGGAGCGGACGCCACTGAGTTGCAATCTCCAGTACCCCCCGGATTGGTCGCCGGAGGGCTGGGAATCCGAGGCCGAAGTCCCGGTGTACGCGCGGATGGATGAGTACGCCGCTGGTGATTGGCGCTCGATGCGCACGACCGACCAGATCGTGATCAACCTGGGGCCGCAGCATCCCAGCACCCACGGCATCCTGCGCCTGGTCGCCCGCCTGGACGGGGAGACGATCCAGCAGTTGGAGCCGGTGCTGGGCTACCTGCACCGCTGCCACGAGAAGATCGGCGAGCGCAACACCTGGCTGGGCAACGTGCCCTACACGGACCGGCTGGACTATGTGTGCTCAATGTCGAACAACTTTGGCTACGCCACCGCAGTCGAAAAACTGCTCGGCGTGGAGGTGCCGGAGCGGGCAGAGTACATCCGCGTCATCATGGCGGAACTGACGCGCGTGATGAACCACCTCGTCGCGATTGGCTTTTTCACCAACGACATCGGCGTCTACCTCACCGCCATGCTCTACGCGCTCCAGGAGCGGGAACTGATCGTAGACCTGTTCGAGATGGCCTCGGGTTCGCGCATGATGTGCAACTATTTCCGCTTCGGCGGCGTGGCGCGCGACCTGCCCGAGGGGTTCCTCCCGCTGGCAAAAGAACTGGTCTACGAGCGCATCCCGCGCCGCGTGGACGAACTGGAACGCTTCCTGGTGGACAACGAGGTTTTTCGCGCGCGTACCATAGGCGTCGGCGTATTGCCGCCCGCTAAGGCCATCGCCTACGGCTGTACCGGGCCGCTCTTGCGCGCCTCCGGCGTGCCCTACGACGTCCGCCGCGTCGAGCCGTACTCGATCTACGATACATTCGACTGGGACGTGGTCGTGCGGTACAATGGAGACGTCTACGACCGTTTCATGGTGCGCTTCGAGGAGATGCGGCAGTCGTTGCGCGTCCTCCGCCAGGCGCTCGAACGGCTGCCGGACGGGCCGATCCTTGCCGGCAAGAAGCAGGCGGACGTGAAGGTGCCCGCCGGTGAGGTGTATGGGCGGGTGGAGTCGCCCAAGGGCGAGTTGGGCTTTTACCTGGTCTCCAACGGCGGGACGAATCCGTACCGCTACCGCATCCGCACGCCCAGTTTTGCCAACCTGGGCGTGCTGGGCGAACTATGCCGGGGGCACCTGGTGGCCGACGTCGTGGCCATCCTGGCCAGCATTGACGTCACGCTCGGCGAGGTGGATCGCTGATGGTCGGCTGGGGCATTCTGAAATCGTTGAGCGTCACGCTGGGGCGTTTCGTGATGACGTACGTGGACGACCTGAAGTGGTTCTTCAAGGGGGGGTTTGGCAAGCGGTATTCCCCCGCCGCACTTGCCGTGCGGCAGAGCCCTAAGGGGCGGGGCATATTCACCGTGCAGTACCCGAAAGAGCGGCTGCCGCTCCCGGAAAACTATCGCACGTTTCCATTCCAGGTGCTGGACCCACAGACGGGTAAGACGCGCTGCACGGCCTGTGGTACGTGTGCTCGCGTCTGCCCGCCTCAGTGCATCTGGATCGTGCGCGCGACGAATCCAAAGACGGGCCGGCCCGCGCGGGAGCCGGCGGAGTTCCACGTTGACGTGAGCATCTGCATGTCGTGTGGCCTGTGCGCCGAGTTCTGTCCTGCTGATGCGCTCAAGATGGACCACGCCTACGAGATTACGGCCGATCAGCGGGACGGTGCATTCCTGTGGGGGCTGGAACGGCTGGCCAAGCCGTTGGCGTACCACGCGGAAATACACCCCACGGACTATGCGGCCGAACAGGCCGCGCGGGAGCGGAAGGGAGCCCGGAAGAAGAAGTGATGCATACGCAAGACTCTGATCCTCAATCTCCAAACCCCGAATCTGAGACCCCGACCCCGGAGCGCCGGGTTGCGGGGGTGCGTTTTCAGCCGACCGGCAAGGTGTACTGCTTCGACGCAAGCGGCTGCCCGGCCTTGCAACCGGGGGACCAGGTGCTCGTCGAGACAGCGCGTGGGCAGCAGTTGGGCCTGGTCGTGGACGTGCGTCCTCCCCGCGAGGGCGAGAATGTGGCAAGTCTGAAGCCGGTCCAGCGGCGGGCGACCGGGCGTGACCTGGCGCTGCGCCAGGAATGGCAGAAAAAGGAGTGTGAAGCACTGGTCGTCGCGCGTGAGGCGGTGGCGCAGTTGAACCTGCCGATCAAGGTCGTCATGGCCGAGTACACCTTCGACGGCCAGCGGCTGACATTGCTGTACGTGATCGAGGATGAGAAGAAAAAGCTCGACGCCGGTGAATTCATGCAGCGCTTGCAGCGTACACTATCTGTCCGCATAGACCTGCACCGCATCGGCCCGCGTGACCACGCCAAACTGATGGGAGGCTACGGTGTGTGTGGCGAGTTGCGCTGCTGTTCCCGCTGCCTCTCCGAGTTCAGCCCCGTCTCGATCAAAATGGCCAAGACGCAGGGAGTATCGCTCAACCCGGCGGACATCACGGGGATGTGCGGGCGGCTGCGCTGTTGCCTGGTCTACGAGGAGGAACAGTACAGGGAGGCCAGCCAGATGATGCCCCGGCGCAAAAAGTTCGTGCGGACGCCCCACGGCGAGGGGAAGGTGGTGGACCTCCTGCCGTTGAAGGGGGTCGTCGTCGTCCAGATCGAAGACCGGCGCCTGGAAGTGCCAGTCGAGGACGTGGAGCTTGTTGTGGGGCAGGCTTTCCAGCCTGCCGATTCGGATGCGGACAAACGCGGATAAACGCGGATTGTACGGATTTTCCATTTTATCCGTGTGCATCCGCGAAAATCCGCGTCCAAAGAATTCTTCCAGTTGAAGCCGGTGTCGTCAGGAGGTAAACCAGGTGGATTTCAAGACTGAGGCAGAGGCATTGCGCGAGCGGCTGGTGGCCTGGCGGCGCGATTTTCACGCGCACCCGGAATTGGGGTTCCGGGAGCACCGCTCGGCGTGCGTCATTGCCGGGCGGCTGCAGGAATTGGGCTACCAGGTGCAGACGGGCATCGCCACGACCGGCGTGGTCGGGCTGCTGGAAGGGCCACGACCAGGGCCGGTGGTGATGGTGCGCTGCGACATGGACGCACTGCCTGTCACCGAGGAGAACGAGACCGATTATGCTTCGCAGAACCCGGGCGTGATGCACGCCTGCGGCCACGACGCACACATGGCGATCGGGTTGGGCGTCGCCACGCTGATGGCACAGCATCGGGGCGAGCTGGCCGGCACACTCAAACTGGTCTTCCAGCCCGGCGAGGAAGGGATGAACGGGGCCGGCGTGATGGTGCAGGAGGGCGTGCTGGAGAATCCGCGCCCCGACGTCTTCCTGGCTGCGCACGTGTGGAACGACAAGCCGGTGGGCACGGTAGACGCCTCGCCGGGTCCGGTGATGGCGGCCGCCCACAAGTGGACGTGCACCGTGCGGGGGAAAGGGGGGCACGGGGCACTCCCGCACCAGACGGTGGACCCCATCGTCGCTACGGCGCAGATCGTGACTGCGCTGCAGACGGTCGTCAGCCGCAACGTCAGCCCGCTGGAAACGGCGGTGGTGACGGTGGGCACGGTGCACGGCGGTGAGATCTTCAACGTCATCCCCGCACAGGTTGAATTGAGTGGCACGCTCCGCACCTACAACCCGCACGTGAGCGAGACGGTCGTGCGGCGGGTGCGCCAGGTGATCGAGGGTGTGGCGGCGGCGTGTGGCGCGACGGCCGAGTTGGAGATCGTCCCGCTGACGCCGGCGGTGATCAACGACGCCGGGGTTGCTGCGGTCGTGCGTGCGGCGGCGGAGGCAGCCATTGGGCCGGAGAACGTCTCGACCGGCGAGCGGACGATGGGCAGCGAGGACGCGGCGTTCTTTCTCCAGGCCGTGCCGGGCTGTTATTTCTTCCTGGGGTCGGCGAACGCGGAGCGCGGGCTGAGCGTACCGCACCACAACCCGCGCTTCGACATTGACGAGGACGTGCTGACGATCGGCGTGGCCGTCCTCATGCATGCGCTGGCGCA